>AMWB02134095.1_pt1 | contig 10591 bp, 7 predicted proteins | sample 200311 | NCBI WGS metagenome assembly AMWB02 (sample SAMN02737377, study PRJNA173069) | bioreactor metagenome | biome: anode biofilm in microbial fuel cells | place: USA: California | collected 2010-12-16 | reverse complement strand
CAGCCTCTTCAGCACGATTCATCAAGCGCATAAACATTTTTTCCCTTACAGACAAGAAGAGTACGGCGGTTGCCTTGCAGCAAGGCGACCGCCGGTCTATTTACATATTGGATTGATACGCTGCGTCAATCATATCCTTGCCGATTTCCTTTTCAAACTGTTGCCACACAGGCTTCATAGCTTCTACCCACTGGCTTCTTTCGGCATCGTTAATCATGATTATTTCGGTTCGCTTGGAATCGATTATCGCCTGACGATCTTCCAGGTCCTTGTCTGCCGAAATCTTATTGCCATAGGCAATCGCTTCATCAATAATAGCTTTGAGTTGCGGACGAATATCGTCGGGAATACTCATCCAGAATTCTTTAGAGGTTACAACCATGTAGTCGAGAAGCCCGTGGTTGGTCTCGGTGATATACGGCTGAATTTCAAAGTATTTTTGTGAATAAATATTGGAATAGGTGTTTTCCTGGCCGTCAATTGCCTTGGTCTGGAGCAAAGTGAAAACCTCAGAAAATGGCTTTTTCAAAGGAACGGCTTTTAAAGCCTGGAATTGCGCTGCGAGAACATCTGAGCTCATAATACGGAACTTGAGACCTGCTGCATCGGCAGGAACCTTCATCCGGGTGCTGGCGGAAAGCTGCTTCAGACCGTTGTGGAGGTATCCAAGGCCAACCAGGCCTTTTGGCTCAATGGTCTTCAGCAGGGCCTGTCCCTTCTCACTTTTCTGAAATTTTTCTACAGCCGCCATATCTTTGAAAAGAAAAGGCAGATCGAAAATCTGCAGCTGTGTAGTATATCGATCGAACTTGGAAAGAGCGGGGGCGGCCATCTGTACATCGCCAAGAAGCATTGCTTCAAGTACGTTTTCGTCACCAAACAGCTGTGAATTTGGGAATACTTCAACAACAACTTTTCCACCGAGACGTTCAGCAACCAGGTCTTTCAATTTGATTGCCATCTTCCCCTTGGGTGTGTTTTCGGCAACAACATGCGCAAACTTAATGATAATCGGGGAACTCGCCAATGCAGAACCGCTAATGAGCGCTGCCGATAGAGCTGCTGTTGCAACAAGAGTCGTGATCTTACCAAACATAATTTCTCCCTCCAGTTTGAATGTTTAGTTACCGCAATACCGGTAACAATGACTGACAGTTCCGAAACTGCCCATATTTACAGAACGAAGATTTCCACAAATATGACGCTTATCGCATTGCAAACATTATACCAGAACCACCATCATGCACTTATCTTATCGAATATTTTACAGTTATTGAGTTTAAACTTAAAAATACTGGAAAATATAGGCGGAAATCCACCCATTCGCATCATGCAGCCAATAATTTTTTTTTTATCCAAATATAACAATGTAATATGGGAATAAAAAGAGAACTGGAGCATAGTAAAATAGGCGGAAATCCACCCATTTTACGTTTTAATGATACTTAGTAAAAGGTCTATGGAAGGAACCCTTCAAATACGTGCAGAAGCAAAATTATGGACCCTTTATAACCAACAAATGCTGTACACAAGCAGCATGAGTGTGTAAGGTTACTTGTTATAATGTAATCTGATTCCCCCAGAAGCTCAGCCCGTCGAAATGGCAGGGGATGTACGTTTACGGGTCTCCGCAGCCATGGACGGCTGCAGCGAAGCCCCCAGGGATGGGGTTTACGGGCGACCCGGGCGAAGGTCACCTCATAGCCCTCTTGACCTTCTATGCCGAACTGAAGTGGTACCTAAATTTTATTTATGAGACAACTTATTTATAATCACTTTTATTCAAGCCGTATTTTTGCATCTTGTCATACAATGTCTTTCTTGGCATCACCAGACTTGCCATTACATCCTTAATACTGCCTTTCGAAGAGACCAGAGCATGCTCAAGAAGGTCTCGCTCAAAACATTCGACCTGTTTGGCAAAAGACTGGCTTTGTATTTTCTCCTCACCGGAAAGCATCTTTTCCAAAGACCAGTCAAACTGTCGGCCAAGCAGTACATAACGCTCGGCAAAATTTCTCAGTTCTCGTACATTACCCGGCCAGGCATAGGACAACAAGGCACTCATTTGAGCATTACCGGGGGTAGGCACCTCCTGCTGATATCTATGGCCGGCAACTAACAGAAAATGATGAAACAACAGGGGAATATCTTCACGCCTTTCCCTGAGAGGCGGAATCTCAAGGCAAACCACGTTCAGTCGGTAATAAAGGTCTTCCCGGAAAGATCCCCGTTCCGAGGCCTCCCGCAGGTCAACCTTTGAAGCGGCAACAACCCTGAGATCCACCGGCAGAAGCCGGTTGGACCCAAGTCTTTCAATACATCGCTCCTGCAGCACCCGGAGAAGATTAATCTGTACCCTGAGGGGCATGGATTCAATTTCATCGAGGAGCAGCGTCCCGCCATTGGCATGTTCGAATTTACCAATTCGAGTCGATTTCGCATCGGTAAATGCCCCGGCCTCATGACCAAAAAGCTCACTTTCCATTATGGATTCCGAGACCGCACCGCAATTTATGGCCACAAAATTTTTGACCCTTCTCCGACTGTTTTCATGCAGTGCCCTGGCGACAAGTTCTTTGCCCGTACCCGTCTCCCCTAATACCAGGACATCAGCTCCCGTGTCGGCAACCTGGGCTATGGTACTCCGGAGTTGTTCCATAGCCGGGGTACGACCGATTATTCTCGGCCCGAGTGCGCTATGCAGTTCCAGTTCCCGTCGCAAATTTCGGTTTTCGAGGGTTAAAGCGCGTTTTTCCAGGCCTCGCAACACGGTTTTCACCAATCTTTCTGCGGAATAAGGCTTTTCAATAAAATCATATGCCCCGTCACGCATGGCATTAACCGCAGTGGAGACATCACCATGGCCGGTGATGAGGATGACCGGCAGGTCATGATCAATCTTCTGAACCTCCACGAGAAACTGCAGGCCATCCATCTGCGGCAGGCGAATGTCACAGACGACAATCCCGGGCCATTCACGGGTAAGAATTTCCAGGCCTTTTTCTGCGCAATCCTCTATAATTACATCGAGATCAGCAAGTTCGAGAGTTTGTTTATTCGCTAGTCGAATATGCTTTTCGTCGTCAATGAAAAGCACTTTTGCCTGTACCGTCATAGATCTTATGTCTCTTGCACTATTTTATCGAGGGTGAATTCAAAACGGGCTCCTTCTGCTGATGGAACCACAGTGATCTTTCCACCGAAATCTCTAACAATTCTGTCGCTTATGGTGAGGCCCAAGCCCAGGCCTTGACCCGATTTTTTGGTGGTGAAAAAGGGTTCGAAAATTTCATGCAGTACCTCTTTTGCAATCCCCGGTCCATTATCCTGGACTGCAACCACTACTTTTTCATCAATCGCGTAACATTCGAGCAGGATTTTCTTGACCTTCTGTCCTTCCAAGGCCTGCATTGCATTGGAAATAAGATTGACCAGCACCTGCTGCAGGAGCACATGGTTGGCCCGCACCTCTAGATTATCCGGTCGAATATCAATAGTCAGTGCAACGGCCTCTTTTCGCAAACTTGGCTTAAGGATTTCCAGAGCACCATCAATAACCCCGTGCAAAGGCACAACCGCTATCATGCCACTGGATTTCCGTGAGAACAATTTAAGCTGGTTGCCAATTTGGGCCATACGTTCGGTTAATTCACCGATTTGTTCCAAGTTCCACATGGCGTTTTCAAGCTGACCCTTCTGGAGAAACTGCTTACCATTGTCCGTGTAGCTTCTTATTGCAGCCAATGGCTGATTAAGCTCGTGGTTTATACCGGCAGACATCTGCCCAAGTACCGCCAGTTTGGCAGCATGGATCAGCTCTTTACGGGTACGCTTCAATTTGATTTCCGTCTGTTTCCGATCTATAATCTCTTTTCGCAACAGCTCGTTTGCTTCAGTAAGTTTCTGCGTCCGGTCAGAGACCCGCGTCTCCAGTTGTTCATTGGCCTCCTGCAGAGCTCTTTTCGATTCTTCTTCCACCCGGTGCAACTGGGCCTGGCGATAACTGCGCTGCAGAAGGAGAATTACCAGAATGTAGGCCAGACTGAATCCGGTCCCGACCATGATATTGACAATCAGGACTTTCTTCCTCAGCACTCTGGTATCGGTAAGAATATGTACATTCCAACCGGCCTGGGGCATAAACTGCGATTGTTTGAGCACCCTTCGCCGATCTTTGCCTGCTCCGTCTTCAATATTCAGTATCTCTACTTTCTCCCAAAGAGTGTTGACATTATCGCCGAGGGGCACAATCGCCGCATCCTGATACCGCCTGCTTACCGAAATTCGTTCAAGAACATCCCGCTCCAGCGGTTTGAGACTTTTAAACCTCCAGTCAGGGTTTGTGGTAATAAAAATAACTCCATCGGGATCAGAAACCAGAAAATTTTCATCGCGGTCCGCCCATTTCTGCTCGACCAGATCAATATTAATCTTGACAGCAACGGCCCCAAGTATTTCATCGTCTTTGCGAACTGGATAAGCAAAATAGTACCCCCGCTTTGAGGAGGCACTCCCGAGAGCAAAATAACGTCCGAGTTTGCCTTTCATCGCCTGCTTGAAATACGGACGGTAACTGAAGTTTCTGCCGATGAAAGGACGCTCCGCATTCCAGTTGGAGGCGGCGATGGTCAAGCCGTCCTTATTCATCAGATACGTGTCGAGAGTATCGCTTACTCTATTTATCGTCTCGAGATATCGATTAAGAATTTCAATGCGCTTTTTTTCATGCGGATTCAAAAGGGCTCGGACAAGACTGTTATCTATCGCCAGCAACTCGGGCAGACTTTCGTACTTGCCCAGAATCCCCTGCAGATAATTAATATACAGCTCCAGACGAACGTTGCCCTGCTGAGCCAGTTCTACCAGCCCTCGCCGGTAGGTCCAGACCGAAACAACGTTCAGGATCTGAATCAGAATAATGATAAAAAAAAGGAAACTGATGAATCCTTTTTTTTTCCTCGATAACTTGATCGGCATTACATTACGGAGTGCAGCTTGCAGAGATTCATCGGCAATTACCTTATTTCAACTCCTGCCGCCTGCACAGCCTCTTTCACTTCTTTTATGGAAACCTCTTCACGGTGAAAGATACCGGCAGCAAGAGCTGCTTCTACTGCAGTGTGTTGAAACGCATCGACAAAATGTGCAGCCTTCCCCGCACCGCTTGACGCAATGACCGGAATGGAAACATTATTCTTGACCATCGCGATAAGCTCCAAATCAAATCCACTATTGGTTCCATCTTTATCGATGCAGTTCAAAAGAATTTCGCCGGCCCCCAGCAGCTGACACGTTTTCACCAGCTGCACAACATCGAGATCGCTCCCTTCCCTTCCGCCTTTTACCGTACACTGATACCAGCAATACTTTTCCCCCCCGGGGCCCGGTGTTGCGGTTTCTATGACGACATGGCCGGTGTCAACCGGATCTTTGACGTAGATTCGGCGTGGATCAACAGAGATGACAACGGCCTGAGCGCCATAGATATTGGAGATTTGCTCAATGGAACTTTTGCCTGTTTTTTTTCCGGTCTGCAGATATTCGAGAGCGGCATAGACAGCATCGCTGCCGATAGATACCTTGTCAGCTCCGGATCGAAAATATGCCGAAGCAACATCCAGAGAAGTATAGGACGTGCCGTCAGAAGCGGTAAATTCTCTGATCCCGCCGCCTATGGTCAGAGGCACGAACACATTCTCCGAGGTTTTTTCCAGCACTTCGATCATCGGCTGATCCTGCATGGGAAAGTCTCGAAAACCGGTAATGTTGAGAAAAGTGATCTCGTCCGCACCCTCTTCATAATATCGTCTGGCCAGCTCCACCGGTTTGCCAAGATTTCTTACCAATCCGCCGCTGCGCACATCATACTGGTCTCCCTTGGTGACCACAAGATCGCCGGCATCGTTGCTTCGGACATCGAGGCAGGCGATAATTCTCTTGGCTATCTGCGTCTTCTGACTGTTTTGTCTGACTGTATTGACGATAACAGAACTTGCGTTTTTCTCGGAGGTTAAAAAATTATGCAATATTTTCAGTCCGGCTTTGCCACTTTTTTCCGGATGGAATTGAAAGGCACTGACATTGCCTTTTTCAACCGCCGAGACGAATTCACAACCATAATCGGTGAGAGCGAGAGTCCAGTCTTTCGTTGCCGGACTGACCGGGGCATGGAAAGAGTGGACAAAATACAGCTTCTCGTTTTCATATCCCGTGAACAGCTTCGATTCTTTTTGTAGTTTTATGCCGTTCCAGCCTATCTGCGGCACAGACAATTGCGTTTCAGGAAACCGTACTACCTGCCCGGCTATGATTCCGAGACCAGGAACACCGGGGGATTCTTCGCTTCCTTCAAACAGGGCCTGCAGGGCAACACATATCCCGAGAAACGGTTTATTTTCCCTGATCCTTCGCTGCAGCGGCTCAACATAGCCTTTTTCCTGCAATCGGTGCATAACGAGACCAAAAGATCCCACCCCGGGGAAAATCAATTTCTCGGCAGTGACAATATCCTCAGGGGTTTTGACATTTTCTACAGTATGGCCAAGTTTGACAAGAGCATTTCTTACGCTGCGGACATTACCGGCTCCATAATCCAAAAGAGTTACAACCATTGCAATTCACCTCACCCGGTCGAAAAATCTACTCGTTACGTACCGTATAGTAGCGCCCATAGGCGCAACTTCGGCAAAGAATCTTACCTTCAACCTCAACATCTCTTTTATCCTGCACCCAGTCAAGGCACTTTTCGCACCTGACTCTTTTGAGCGGTCTGCCCGGCAGATCTTCCTCAGGAATTTCAACCTCAACAGCCTCTACCCGAAACAGCTCTTCCTCCGGCATAACCTTGTAGGCTTCCAGCTGCCGGGCATATTTATCAAAGACGTCACTACAGTATTTTTTAGACAGTTCTCGAGACTCTTCCAAAGCAGTCACCCTCACTGCCTCTTTTGAGTCAAGATTGACAAACGTTGCGGCCATAACCCCGTGATCTACCCATTTCATCGATCGTTTACCGAGAGTACAACCGGTAACGGTCTGAATGGCATCTGTCGCACATCGGTCAATTTCAACAAACACATAGAGTTTTTTCCGATCAGTGCCCTTGGGATCATGTATATTCAGGTACGAAAGTGCCAGAATGCACATACGCACGCCAATCACCTGGCCGGCGCAGACATGTCCATGTATACGAGTTGCTTCGTCTAACAGATCATCAAAAGATTTCATCGTATTTTCTTGTGTTTTGAATTCAATAACTTGTTAACACTCTTCAGTTGGAGCGATCAATCACCAGATTTCCACAGACCAGCTCAAGATACCTGTCATCAAACTTGACTGTCAACCGTTATCAACTGCAAAAACAAAAAGGCCGTTCCTGATGAGGAACGGCCTTTTTGCGGGACACTTACTATCAATATGCTTAGCAACACTGTCACTTCGCCTGAAAGTGCAGTACCTGTGTTATGCTATGCTTCCTTGCGATGTACTTATTCAGACACTGTAACCTTGGGTATGATCTTAGTGCAACCCTCCAACTTATAGGACTTTTCCGTCCCCTTTACGGAGGAAGTACCCTGACAAAATTCTCTCTTATTTTTGAAGCACTCCCTTCTGGAGTGAGAAAAGAAAATAATTGAAAGGTACAGAACGCATATTAACAGTTACCGTATCGATGATTCATGAATATTCAGGATTAATTGACAGTCTCAGACAATTTGCTACCAGCTTTGAACTTGACCACTTTCTTCTCTGGAATCTCAATGGTTTTACCTGTCTGCGGATTTCTGCCCTGACGAGCATCACGTTTTGAAACAGAGAAAGTGCCAAAGCCGACGAGAGTCACTTTGTCACCCTTTTTCAGGCTCTCAGCAACCGCTGCGAGGGTACCGTTCAATGCTTTTTCTGCAGCTGCTTTACTGATGTCGGCTGCACCTGCGATGCTCTCAATTAATTCCTTCTTGTTCATGAATTCCTCCCTGCTTGATCTTTCTTTTGCAAATCTAATGAAGACTATAACGACTGTCCTCTTTCCCTGAAAATGCCGATTTACCTAAACTCTCTTGTGTTGTCAAAAAATATTTTTTTGAAACTCTTCTTGACAAAAAAAAAATAAATTGGCGCAACCCTTTGTATTCAGGGTGATACGCTCATTACAAGGCACCATAATTGAATCGGAAATCAGAATCAAGCAATAAATCGCACTCATCTGAATAAGTTTCAACTTCACACGGAGCCAATAATTATGCATTACACCGCGCATCAATGTGGATGAGCGGTGTAAATATTACAATCTCATTCGTGGCAATACTTGGGCAGGTTTTTTATATACTATATATCTAGTCAGGAACCGACCAAGACACTACGCCTTGTGCAGCAACCCTTCCCAACACCCATTGCTTCGTTTTCGTTTCATTTTTTTATAAGGATCTCAACCCTGACCATCCGGTAAAAGCTCAGCCGGTTTATTCAGTTGAAACCTTCCTTCGGATATATCTTTTTTAAGAATTTCAGCAATTGCCCGAGCCTTGACCATACTCGACAAAGGCGCAGTTTTTACTTTTTTACCATTTACTTCAATTTCACCCGATTTCAATTGGGCATAACTGACCTGCCCGTAGCTTCTGCCGATGCCGTTGGTATAGTCATGGCCGTAATCGACTATCTGGGTAAAAATTTCAGCATCGGAGACTCCGGTATATGCAGCAAGTTCACCGTTTAAAACGGGAATGGGAATACCGAGCCCCACGGCCAGAGAATTGCCGTAACCAAGAATGGATACCCCGCGCAACCATTCAGCACTCATCCGTTTTAAATCACCCTGCACCATGATTGTGCCGGCTGGCTTGACGGGCACGCCGTTGCTGTGCCGGGGTGCATGAGGATTATGCTGGGTACCTTGCCAGGTAACATAGCCATAGGCGCCACCAAGAAAAATCCGCGTACCAACACCAATGGTTTTATAATAGGGATCGTTAAGGAGAGGACTTAATTCACCGGCACTGCAGAAATTAGCGTTGCCGCAATTCGGCTTCAGCATACCCATATAGGTATACACAGCCTTGTTCGACAAATTGACCGCACAGTTGTAATTCTGATAGCCATTTCGAGGATTGCAGAGCAACGCATAGGGGAGATCGTCCAGGCCGACCTCTTTCTTCATTTTTTTTGCAGCATAACAGTCGGTCCCGTACGCTTTAGCTTCCAGCAAAAGTCTTTTTCCACGCAGCAGATCTTCTATCACGTGGCCGCCGCCATACCTGAACTCACCGGGATAAATTTTATTCAAAGGATCGTCTTCAGCCGGCTCAGTAGCACCGAGATATGCATCGACTGCCGCGAGACCTGCATACGCAGGAACTTTGTTTATCCAGACCTGTGAGGCTTTAATGGTAGGGGTCATCTGACCGAAATTAAAAAACAGGCCGGAAGAACACATGGGAGCGAACGTTCCTGTGGTGACTATATCAACTTTCCTGGCCGCCCCTTCCGGACCCTCTTTCTTGACAATGTCGACCATTTCTTCGGCAGTGACAACAACCGCCTCCCCGGCCTTTATCCGGGCATTTATTTCCTCGTAGGTTTTCTGTATTTTCTTTTCACTCATTTGATTCCTGCTATTTTTGATTTAAATATAATCTCCTAAAAAAGCGAAACAGGCGGAAACAACTCTCTTGATTTTTGTATTGCTGCCAATAAACACAGAACGCAAGCTGCCGGGCACTCAATATGCCGACAGCTTATAAAATACTCTGATACGTCCCATAGCCCTGACTAAAAAGTCTACTATAGCTCTCTTTTGCGCCTTGACATAGTAATTTCTTTGGCCTAGTTTATTTGCGCTGGATGGAGCAAATCCGCAGAAAATTCTTTCCCATTGCCTAAGCAAGGAGTTGTATGGAAATTGAGCAAAAAAAAATGATAGGTTCGGTTCGTGACACGATCGATTCAATTGATAACAGAATCCTCGCTTTGCTCAAGGAACGACTCGCATGTGCAAAAGAAATCGGACGCCTGAAAGATGGCGAAAAAAGGGCAAAATGGGATCCTCTCCGGGAGCGACAGATATACGACAGACTGTTAAAAGATAACAATGACATCTTTCCGCCGGACGCCCTCAAATCAATTTTTCATGAAATAATTACTACCTGCAGACTGTCACAGAAAAAAGCCGAAGTTGCCTTTTTAGGTCCGGAAGCAACATTCAGCCATCTTGCCGGGGTGAAATACTTTGGTCATTCGGCTGATTATAAAGCGATGGAAACCATCGAAGATGTTTTTGCCGAAGTGGAGAAAGGCCGAACCAGATATGGCATTGTTCCGGTGGAAAACTCCATAGAAGGTGCGGTGTTCTCAACGCTTGATTGTTTTATGAAATACAAGGTACAGATTTGTGGCGAATTACAGCTCGAAATAAGCCATAACCTGGTCTGCCGATCAGGAAACATGGAGGACATCCAAACCGTTGCCTCCCATGCACAACCCCTTGCCCAGTGCCGCGAGTGGCTGCGCAAACATCTGCCGGCAACACCCACCCTGCCGGTTTTTTCCACCGGGGCCGCCGCGCAGATGGCAGCCAACAACCCCAACA
>AMWB02052830.1_pt1 | contig 10593 bp, 11 predicted proteins | sample 200311 | NCBI WGS metagenome assembly AMWB02 (sample SAMN02737377, study PRJNA173069) | bioreactor metagenome | biome: anode biofilm in microbial fuel cells | place: USA: California | collected 2010-12-16 | reverse complement strand
CTGATCCCACAAAAACCAGCACTGCCAAACCTACAGCCACAAAGACGCCTGTTCCAACTGAGACTCCTGAACCAGAAGTGAGGGTAATTGAAGATTCTGTAAATTTCCGTACCGGACCAGCGACTAACTACTATGTGGTGCGTGTGCTTGCCTTAGGTGAGCGCATTATCCTCTTGGGTCGGTTAAGTGATAATTCGTGGTTCTTTGGTAAAACAACTGACGGAGAAGAGGGTTGGATCAAGGCGACTTTGATCGATCTCTCCGGAATATCAATAAATGACCTCCCAATCAAGACGCCCCCCCCCACGCCGATACCGCCTAAACCTACTGACGTTCCAGGTGAACAAGGGAATGTGGCACCAGGCGAAACGGGTATTGAATACACATACATCGATTCGTCTGGCAGAACCATCACTTATACCCTTCCATGCGGTTCACCCATTCCTGCTGGAGCTGTATGTACCTGTAATTGTGTGACGGTTCCGGCTGCAGGATGTAGTTGTGATGGATATGTCTCCTGCACTTGTGATGCTGTAACCTCTCACTACTGGTACCCGAATTGATCAGGAAGCAAATGCTATCGTAATGGAGATATTCACAATTGCCATCGATGACAACCGTGGCCAGGAAAAATACCTGGTATACAGACCGTTAACTGGTTTGGCATTTGTTGCAAACAGTTCCATGGCACAATTGGCTGCCAGGGTGGCAACCGATGAATACACCCAAATCAATGGAGATGTTCGGTCATTCCTGGAAACCATTGGTTTCTTTCGTCCAGATCCTCCGATACCAAGTCCACCAACAAGATCATTGTCGACAGCCGTTCTGTTATTGACCAATTCCTGTAATCTGCGCTGCATTTATTGTTATGCAGCTGCTGGTGAAAAACCCTTATCTGTGCTTGATGAAGACCATGGTCGTACTGCGATCGAATACATTGCGAAGCAAGCCATCGATAATGGATTTTCTAGTTTTACCTTGGCTTTTCACGGTGGCGGAGAGCCTACAACTGCTTGGATATTGCTGCAAAGACTGGTTATTTTTGCCCGTCAGCAACAATTACCAGTGAATGTCCAATTAACAAGCAATGCTATTTGGACAGATCAACAAAGTGACTGGATCCTGGAAAATATTGACCTGGTTAGTATTTCAATGGATGGAGCTCCATTGACTCAAGATCACCAACGCCCACTCGTTTCAGGTGGGTCATCATCTGGCATCGTAATGCAGAATCTACAAAAACTTGACCGGAACAAAAAGAAATATGGGATTCGTATGACTACTACGGCCCCGTTTGACCGTCTTCCTGATGATGTGGCTTTCATATGTCAGGAGACCGCATGCCGAGTGATCCAGGTGGAACCGGCATTTAATAACACACGTGGTGCGCATTTACCCCCGAATTCCGAACAAGCCGGCTTGTTTGTTGATTCGTTCCTCCATGCCCATCGGTTGGCCGAAACCCAAAATTGCCGCCTGTATTATTCCGGTGCCCGACCGGGAGTGGTAACTTCGAACTTTTGTACATCTCCTTACCAGGCATTGGTTGTGGCTCCTGGAGGGCACATCGTGGCCTGTTATGAGATCACAGAGCCAACTCACCCGATGTATGCGATGTCTCGTTTTGGGTCAGTGGAATCCGGAAATGTGGAGCTGAACCAGGAATCACGCAATAAACTGCTGGAAATATTTGCTAAGCGGCGTGATGGCTGCCGGGATTGCTTTTGTTACTGGTCTTGCGCAGGTGATTGTTATACACGCGCCATGGGATCCGGACCCAACGGGTATTTATGGCGAAGCCCACGCTGCACTATTAATCAGTCAATCACTTCTGCGCTAATTCTTGAGCAAATTGCCAAGGGCAATGGCGTATGGGCATATTTGAATATGGGGAAGGCTCCACTCGGATGAATAATACGAGGAATGGACACGAAATAAATCCGCCGATTGTCGTCATATCCTGGTGGTCAAATTGCCTCGCATTGGCATGCTTACATCGTCTGATGCAATTCACCGGGGAAAGGGAAATAATACTGGTACAGGTTGGAAAACTGGATGAACAGAAAAAAAAGTTGCGTCACCTTCTTCCAAAGCGTATTGTCGAATTGGAATATCCTCTGGAATTCCCGGCTGAACATTCCCGGGTAATCAGATTTATCGTTAAGGAGGCCTTATCGCAAGAATCAGGGCTGTGGTTTGTCGATCACGACTTGTTGCTGCTAGAAGCTGCTGAGAACTGGCTGCGTCATGTTGAGACAGATTTTGATATTTCAGATCGGATACTTGCGCTTCCTAAGTATGAAAAAAGAACTCCTTCCATTACAATCCCTTTGTTCTGGGTCTCACCGGTACGATGGCCACACTACTTAGAAGGGTTTGATCCTGTGCCATTCAAAGCCCAGTTATCATCTAAACATCCATATGAACATAGTTCGGAGTTTTCCCTTCGGCTACCGCGGATGGATACACTGGAACAGGCTTGTGCCATCTTGGGAGAGGAAGAGCGTGTAGCTTTTTTCCCAATGAGGGAAAATTTAAATGTGAACCTTCCTACCTTTCCATCTCACTACCATTTGGGTGGTTTAAATCTTTTTTCATTCTCTTTACCAAAGTCGATGCAAGGACTCAATCCAAGTCTTCAAAATTGGATACTTAGAACTACAATGGATTTTTCAAAATTCTTTAACGATTGCCCAAAAGAATGGCTGGCGATTGAGGATCCTGTTCTATTAAACAGGTTGTTGGATTACCAGGAAATCATTAATGATCATTGATCCTGAAGCATCGGAGTACATCGATTTTCCGCGGAGGCGATTACCGATAAGCGTCACTCGCAGGCAGTTCTTTAAGTCACTCCTTACAGAGGTGGAGGTCAGGGCTGGCACCAGAGAAGGAGGCGAAGGGTGTAAACTGGCAGAATTGGGAGAATGGACCGATACACAAATTTCCTTTGTGGTGCCTGTAATTATTTCCGGCATCAAGATTATGGTCAAGAATGATTTTGTGTATGGGATACAACCGGGTGGAAAGTCAAAAAAGCTTTTTAAAATCTCCTCAACGGCCTGTCGGATTTTCAATGAATTTGATGGCCATTCAAATATTGATGAGATTGCAGACACTTTTGCCCGCATTGAAGGCTGGGATCTGCATTACAGTTTTGCTTATGTCAGAGGCGTGTTTCTGACTCTAGTCCTGAATGAAATATGCAGCCTACGGTGACATTCTATCGAGAATCAAACGATGAAACCGGTAAGATCTCTCAATTTAGCCGAATGGGAGATCTACCGGTTTTTACTCGGCAATTTGGGCGATACGTGCATTACTATTCTCCCGGTTTCCTTGCAGTTGTAGAAAGATCCAATAAAGATTCTTTTGACCGGGTACTGCTTTCCGAAGAACCCCAAGGCCAAGTGAGTCGATCACTTCTTGAACACGCGCATGCTGCTTCCAATTATCAACACCCCTTGTCGAATAAAGAATATAAACCAACCTGCCTGACACTCTACATGGGGAATCGGTGTAACCTGGCGTGTCGTTACTGCTATTCGTTTCCCGCCCTTGAAGATCACACGATTGAAACGATATCAACATATACACTGCACCAGGCGGCAATGATCGTCGCAGAAAATTCACGTACACAGGGAAAACCATTGACTGTGGTTTTCCATGGTGGTGGTGAACCCACCTTATACCGTAAACAGATCGATCGTTTTCTCGATGAAGTGTCAACCATTGCTCACACTCTAGGACTTGAGACTTTTTATTACATTGCCACCAATGGGGCAATCTCAACCATTGTTGCTGATTGGCTGCCACGACGTTTCGACCTGGTCGGAATATCCTGTGATGGACCGGCAGACATACAGGACCGCCAAAGACCCACCAACAAAGGACAAGCTACATCTTTCCAGGTTGAGCGAACCGCCCGTATCCTCAGTGCATCCGGATTACCATTTCATGTTCGGGTAACCATCACACCCGAAATCATCACTCGCCAGTGTGAGATTATCAAGTACATATGTGAGGTTCTCAATCCGATTGAAATTCATTTGGAACCGGTTTACGCGGGTGGACGGACGGGGAAATTGGATGTGATTTCTCATCAACAGGCATCACTCTTCGTATCCAATTTCCTATCAGCCAGGAACGTCGCAAGACAATATGGTGTGCCTGTCCAATTTTCTGATTTACGCCCTTGGGAACTGCATGGCAGATACTGTCAAACGGAGAGGGAGGTGTTGCAGCTTATCCCGGGTGCTGGGATTAGCACCTGTTTTAAAGCAAACAACGTTGTACAGGCGGAACAAATGGGTTTTCTAATTGGGAAGTTCAACAACGGTGAGCTTCACATGTGTGAACAACCGGGGTTGGATCGTTTGAGACATATGTTGAACGAGCTACCTCATGGTTGCCTTGACTGTTTCGCAAATTCACATTGTACTTTTGGTTGTCCAGATATTTGTCCAATCAACAATGACAATGAACCAAAAGATAGCTTCCGCTGTGTGGTCAACCAACTGATCCTACTGGACGGATTGCAGACACTGTCCGATGCAATGATACAAAACACTGTACCGGTCATTAGAGAGAACCAGGCCATCGGCTCAATCCTATTGAAAGATATCTTCCTGTGAAAAATCCAGGTTTGCGTGAATACTTCTCTGACTGTTCTGTAGCGCTTGATATTGATGCTATCACGAAGCAATTTACTTCAATAACTCCTCGTTATAACTTTGAAAACTGGAAACTTCCGCTACCGCCCTGGGCTATGCGACCTTACGACAATGATGGCACTCAGGCCTGGCAGCACTTGGTTGAGGATCTGCATGACGCCCGGGCTGAGAATCCGATGTGTGTTTATTTGCACATTCCTTTTTGTTCAAATAAATGTGGATTTTGTGATAGTTATTCTTTTAAACTTGGATCGCATGTGGAAGAAAACATGAACTCATATGTCGATCAACTGTGCCAGGAGATGACAATATGGAAAACCCATTGTGTGCTCGAAAACCGGCCAATTTCAACAATTCACCTTGGTGGTGGAAGTCCAACTTACTTGCGCTCACATCATCTAGAGCGACTGGTCTTTCAATGTCAGCAATTATTTAAAATAACACCCAATACTGAATGGGCATTGGAATCAACGGCGCATGACCTCACACCGGTGATGCTCTCCGATCTGCACAAGATGGGTTTCCGCCGTTTGCATGTGGGAGTTCAGAGTCTTCAGGACGATGTGCGCGAAAAAATTGGAAGGCAAAGTCCAGCTGCCAGGGTCATTGAGACAATCAGCAACGCCTTGGACCTGGGTTGGGTGGTGAGTGTTGATCTGATTGTTGGGCTTCCCGGTCAGACTATGAAAACCTTTTTAGAGGATATCTTAAAACTAATCAGCCTTGGGGTTAATGGATTTTCTATATATGAATTGCTGATATATCCACAAAACTCACGGTGGGCGGTCTCATATGGCCTGAACAAGGGAAATCACCTCGTCAACTACCTCATGTTCCAGGCAGGAGCCATGTTGTTAAAACAGCATGGATTCCGGCAGAACCTCTTTAATCACTGGTCTGATGCGCTCGACAAAAACGTATATTTCACCTCCCCTTCGCGTGGAGAAGATTTACTGGCTATCGGTGCAATTGCAGACGGGGTATTTGGTAGTTACCATTATAGACATCCCACTTACGCAAAATACATGAAGGCAGGACATGAAGGGATTCCTAACCTGCAAGGCGGTTTGCGACGCACAAATCTTGAGGAAAAATTCCGTAGCTTTTCAACTGAATTGCTTTCTGCCCATATTTCCGAATCAAAACTTGCAGGTTTAAAAGGATTGCGCTCATCGCAGGGGCAACCACTCCTGGATACTTGGTCGGAAAATGCTTTAGTGGAATCTGACGGCTTTGGCGGTCTGGCTCTAACCACCAATGGAGCGTGGTTCGCAGGTAATATGACTTCTGAGCTGTTTCAAGCGTTAAAGGCAATTGATCTCACTGTTGATTGTAAAGAATCCAAGCCTTAGTGGTACTAGGACTCCGGTTGATAGATTAAAGAGTATTCAAACGGCTGTCAGATTATTTTCCGTTGAGTAAATTTCATGCAGTAATTCGATTTTCTTGGCAAATCCTGAGGGCTATCGTGATTATTGCCCAAAAGGAGCGCTATCGCCTGCTGCCGGGGATCTGGTGATTTTTCAATACCATCTCCGTGGAAAACAAAACTGCTGCAGTTACAAGAAACAGGTGTCATCCTTGAAGTACTCAATCCTCAAATGAATATTCGAGCCTTTCAAAATTGTTAGGCAAATATTCCCGGTGTAATTTTCCAGCCTGTCTTATAATTTTTTAGAATTAAATCTTCACAATATTACACATAATGAGGTGTTCACTTGAAAAAGCCAATCACATTAATCTTGGCGCTATTAATCCTTTTTACATTGTCCTGCGCGCTTGATTCGCAGGGAACACTTGAGCGTAATAAACAATGGCAATTGACTCAAACGGCTGATGCGGAACTTTATGAGAGTCTTACTTCCGGTGGTTCACCTGAACAAGAATCGCCGCCTGAAGCAACAAGTGAACCCGCGGCGCAAAGTGGTTCTTCATCCTCATCTTCTTCTGCATCAGTAGCCGTATCCGGTGATCAGGTTGAATACGCGGTCTCTGCCACAAACAATGGCTGCACCTGCAGTGTTGGTGGGAATATGATGATCGACCTGGATATTCAGGATGATAAACTTTTCTTCAACCTCACGGACGGAACTTCTTACGAGTTTACAAAAATAAGCCCAAACACATACAAAAGAAGCTATATGGGATACTACATCCTTGTTGATACCGCCAGTGGGGAGGAAACCCGCGTTGACGAAGAGCGCCATGACGTGATCACGATCACCGAGAGCGGATTCATCAGTGACCACTACCATGGAACTGAAAGCTCACCCTGCTGTTCTCACACATACACCAATGTAGAAAATACGCCCTGATCCACACACAGATGTAAATCAAAAAGCGCAATCCAAATGGATGGCGCTTTTTGATTTGGGAGCAACGCTTAAGGTCTTCAGCTTGTTGAGTCATAAACCCATATAATAGATTTTAATAAATTCAAATTGCTGATGAGGTTGCCATGCTTTCAGAAAACGTTCTGATCCGGAAAGAAACTCCTTCCGACATACCCGTGATCACGGAAATCACTGTTGAAGCCTTCTCTACCCTGGAGGTCAGCGATCACACCGAGCAGTACGTTGTGGATGCGCTGCGCGCTGCGGGCGCATTAACCCTGTCGCTGGTCGCTGAGCTCGATGGAGAGGTTGTCGGCCATATCGCGTTCTCACCAGTGACCATGTCCGATGGAACACCGGATTGGTACGGTCTGGGTCCGGTTTCCGTGCTGCCGGAATTTCAACGCTCCGGCATAGGTTCTGCACTCATTAACGAAGGGTTAACCCGCCTGAAGAGACTGGGTGCCAGGGGCTGCTGCCTCGTCGGCCATCCGGATTATTACCCCAGGTTTGGTTTCGAAAACGCTTCCGGTCTCACGCTGGAAGGTGTGCCGCCTGAAGTATTTTTCGTCCTCCCGTTCGACGGTTTGATTCCGCAAGGGAATGTGTGTTTCCATCAGGCATTTACTGCGACGGGATGATCCGGAGTTATCAGGGTGAGATTACGATTTCGACAATCCGGATGAGTTGACCCGGCGGATTGAGAAGGGCACGCTCGCGTTCATCACGGATGTGGAAAAATTCATATCCACACGAGTCAGTTGAGGGTCGATTCACGAATTAATAAGAAAACTGAAAATTGGATGCACGGAAAGGCTACATAACCAACGTTAGTCCGCCCTCCGGGTTGATTATTCAGCCAATATCATCAACATTTATCGGAAATTTTCTCTAAAGTACAAATCCTATGATCAATCTTCCGTCCACACCTTCCATGTTATTATAAAATCACGACTATTTATATCTTATTAGGTATATAATAATTCCTGTCATTCATGATTTGACACCAGGAAGGAGATAATTATGGCTTTCATCAGGACATTTTCAGAAGAACAGGCTGAGTCATTGGCTCAAGAGCAATACAACGCTGCCCGCGATAACCAGGGATACGTACCCAATTACGTCAAAGCGTTCAGCCTCCGCCCCGAGGTGTACGATGCCTGGACAAATTTGATCAGCGTGATCAGATCCCACATACGCTTGAGGCGGTATGAACTGGTCACTTTTGCTGCTGCGCAGGTATTGGAATGCGCTTATTGCATGCTCGCCCACGGAGCAACTTTGCGTAAAAACTTCTTTTCCCCGGAACAGATGCTGGCGATCATCAAGGATTACCGTAACGCCGGACTGACCCCGGAGGAAGTGACCTTGATGTCCTTTGCCCGAAAGATCACCCTGGAAGCCCATAAAGTGACCGAAAAAGACATTGATGAATTGCGCGGATTTGGCCTGAAGGACGAGGAAATTTTGGATGTGATCCTGGCAAGTACCGCCCGCAACTTCTTCAGCAAAACACTCGAAGCGGCGGGGGCAGTACCGGACAGTGTGTATGCAGAATTGGAACCGGAACTGTTACAGGCCCTCTCGCTGGGTCAGCCGATCGAAAAATTAAACGTGGAAAAGCCGCGTTTCTACTAAAATTTAGGGTTATTGGTTATCGGTGATCACTGCCAATCAGCCGGATAGGTGACGTACACGAAGCGCACCCCGGCTGGCGTACTGAACTCGATGCTCGATCCTTTCGGGATGTAAATCACATCGCCCGCGCTGCCCCGCACCGTCTCGGTCCCACGGGTGATCACCAATTCCCCCTCGAGTACGATGTCGACCTCATCATATTCCAGCGTCCACGGAAAGCCGCCCCTGTCCAGCGCCATGTAGCCGGCTGCCACCGATGAACCATCCGCGGAGGTGACCACGTCCTTCAGGCGAACGTTCGCCTGCACCGCGGCGTGGTCTGCGCCGAATTTTTCCATCAGCACACCCGCTCCACGCACAACTTTCAGGGGCGGGAGTTTTGTTTCCCGAGCCTGTCGTTCCTCAGGTACCGCAGGGATGGGTTTATTGGGTGATGTCTCACGCACCACGCGCAAGCCCAACCGCTCCGCCTGCTCTTCAGCTTCCGGAGTGATCATGTCATCAGCTCCCAGCACCAGCGCAGTGGAGCCCTGTTCACGGGTTAAGCGGATCACGTCATCGGCGGTGAAGATCTGCCTGGGCATTTCACTCCATACACAATAGAATTTATAAAGTCAATTTGCACTTGCTCACAAGAAAACTAACAATAATCAGTTGTTCTTCAAGCTTAATCAACTATTACGGATTTCACCGACAATCCAATCGATAATTTCAATAAATTGCTCAATCTTGTCATTTTTTGCAAGAATTTCCATACGAATGCTGGGGCGCCTGTTTATCCCATCAATAGGTATATTCACACCTTCAATACTGTTAAGTTTCTTGAGTATTTCCTTCCGTTTCTCCAAATCATCAAATGGTGGTTTGTACGAGTACCATTGAAAATAGATTTCCACAACACCATAGGTCCAGACCGCAAATAGCTGGTGTTCTCGCTCATTGTGGTAAAAATAAGGCACAAACGACCCACTCCGCGTTCCACTCCCCCACCAAGTAATTACATTCTTTTGACTCCACTGCAGTAAACGTCTGGCGACCGAGACTGCATCATACCCATGCCTGGCTTCAAGTTCGCCAAAGAAGCGAGTTTCATCCCATCGTTTGCCTTGTTGATTACCTGATTTTGACTTCACGGTTTGGGTGGGACCGTAAAATCGAGGGATCAACATTTCTGCAGATTCGTGGTGAAATCGGCGCATCTCCAATGCCGCGAAATCAAACCCCTGGTTTCCAGTAGCATTCATGTATCGGACGATACGCGCCAATTCATCGTTGATTTCATCGACAACTATGATTAGAATGAAGTTCCCTTCGATGAGGGCAGTTTCCACATTGCTGCGAAAACTCTCTTCGTCCCAACTTTCTGGAGTGGACTGCTCCATGAGTCCAACCAAGGTAAAACCACTTCTATTATGTATCGCCTGATCCAATTCTTCATAACTCATCTGCCAAAGATTAGCGCCGTATTCCAACACTTGACCAATGACTTTTCGTTTTGCATCTGCATTTGAAGCGAGCTTACACTCGATTATTGCTATATCACCACTTGCACTGAAAGCTATCAAATCGATGTAACCAATTGGAAGAGGAAACTCCCTAACCGCAGCCACCAACGGTGTGGCACCCTCGCGAACATCAGATATAGAAATCAATTCAGGAGACTCCGCGAGGAGGTTCTGCAACTCGTCTTCCTTAGTATAAGCAGCTGTCTCAACCAATTTCCATGCTTTTTCTTTGTTATTTCGCATCAGTATCTTCATTGTCCACCTCGTTTCTTTCCATTATTCACCCCTCTCACTGCAATTCTCGACTGTCGATTTGCGGTTGAATATGTCTGAGTGTAGTTTTGTTCGCTTATCTTGCCTTAATTCTATTGCTTATCCAAAATTCATCGGCCGGCTGGCCACTTCCAGTACCTTGTCCTGGAAGGCAGCTGCCGCAGCCCC
>AMWB02005105.1_pt2 | contig 10598 bp, 16 predicted proteins | sample 200311 | NCBI WGS metagenome assembly AMWB02 (sample SAMN02737377, study PRJNA173069) | bioreactor metagenome | biome: anode biofilm in microbial fuel cells | place: USA: California | collected 2010-12-16 | reverse complement strand
CCCTTTCTTCACCACCAAAACTGTTGGCGTTGGTACCGGCTTGGGCTTGTCCATCAGCCACCGGTTGGTTGAAGAATTGGGGGGAAGGTTAGAGGTCCGGAGTGAAGTGGGCAAAGGAAGCATCTTCCAAGTGAAGCTCAAAACAAAGCAACCGTAACCCATTGAAGAAAGGGTGAATTGGAATACTATTCCGTATGTTGCTGGTGGATCTGGAAATAAGTTTGAATTCTCTTCGGCGGTTGCCGCTTCAAAATCAACAAAGCCCGAATCATTGTTACAATTTAATGATAAAACTTTCGCGTTGATGGAAATCAGCCTGCTGACCGATATGGGTAAGCGCCCAATAGCTGGTTTCACCGCTCTTGTATTTAATTACGGCGCTGAGACCGACCTCCATCACCTGCTCTGCCCGGATGAACCTGTCCATGTCCATTTCCAGGGAAAGCAGCAAAGCATCTGGATGGCGTTGAACGCCAAACGGAATCGGACCAATGGCCGTATCCTCCTGCATTCCTTTCCGATATGCAGAAAAAAGAAAAACATTCCAGTGTCCAGCCGGAGAAAGGTTGAATTCCCGGTAACGGGGAGAATCCTTTACAGCAATGAAGAACTCGAAACAGGTATCTTCCCACAAGGCATTCTTACGGTATGGCATATCCACCGGCATGGGAATCGCAACTTCCGTTAGATAGCCAGAAAGCTTATATTGAATGGCAAGTCTGCTGGAGATCCTGGAGATCTTCCCTGCGAGCTTTAAACCGGACAACGGAGCGGATTCCGGAAAAGGCTGAAGGGAAAATTTCCGGCAGCTCAATTCAGGAAACCACCCAAAGGGCGCAGTTGGCGGATTTTGCCAGCACGCTTCGGGAGACGCTGCCCATAAAAAAGGCATTTCCGCCCCCCCGCCTTCCCACCACCACCGTGCCGTAATTCCCTGACCTGGCCTCCTCTACGATGACACTGCCGATATTATGCAGGCATTCGACCATTTTCAGTTGAATCTGATTGTCCTGAAAGCCGGCTTCCTTAAATCGTTGCAGCGCAAGGGCATAAAAATGATCGATGCAGCGTTTGTTGCCCTGAATGAGAATCTCCGCCATTTTATCTGTCGGCTCCTTGATTTCTATCGGACAAAAATCGCTGAATCTGGGCATCACATGAAAAAGGGTAATCGCAATATCGGCATTACCAGCCGTCATGAAACTGAGGTGGTCAACGGCCCTCAGGGAGCTCTCGGATCCGTCGACTGCAATCATGATGCGGGTAGAGGTCACCTGACCATCAATAACCCATACCGGAATGATCCTGGAATGCTCAAGAAGATTTGAGGTAATGCTGCCCGCAAAGGTTTCCTGAAGCCGGGAAATTCCCCTTCGGCCCACGACAATGGCATCATAATGACCTTGCTGGGCATATTCGATGATATCCTTGGCTCGCCCCAGCTTTCGAGGCTGGGTAACATCTTGAATATGCTCTGGATTTACTCCAAGAGCTATCATACTCTTTTTACATTTATCCAGCAAAGCACGCGAAGCGTCTTCATGTCTTTGACACATATGTTTCAGATCCAGTTGCTTCAGCCCATCTGTCTTGGCTTCTTCCAGTAAAAAATGCGAAATGAACGGCTGAACATGGTACAATGTATAAGTAAGCCTCTTGACTGCAAAAGAAATCCTTACTGCATAGTGAATGGCGTTTCTGGAGTGAATCGAATCATCTACCGGAATCAGTATTTTTTTATCCATCGTTATCCTCGTCCCTCCGGGGTTATGCAACTGCGTTGCGTATTAAATCAATTATCGGACTGCTGCCCGCATTTGGATTTCTGAGAAAGAATCATCTGGTAAGCGGTTTTCCGGGATATGCCGAATTTCAACGCGATTTTTCGGGCAAGATTTCCGGGGCTTTCAGTTGCTATCTGAAGAAATTCGGAAATCAACGGTTCAAGGGAATCGTCAGAAAGTGGCGTGTCCATTTTTTTCCCGGAGAATAGGACTGTGCATTCTCCTTTAATCTCCCTGCGCCCGGACAGATCCGACAGCAACTCTGAGACGGGACCGCGGATAAACTCTTCATATTGCTTGGTCATTTCCCGACATACGACACCGGTTCGATCCCCCAGAACCACCAACACATCATTCAAAAAAGAGAGCACCCGTTTCGGCGATTCATAAAATATCAGGGTTCTGGGTTCGTTCTCAATATCCCTTAACAAGGCAATTCGTCGGGCCTGCTTTTTGGGGGGAAACCCCAAAAACACGAAGGCATCCGTGGGAAGTCCGGAAACGCTGAGGGCTGAAATGGCCGCGGAGGCCCCGGGGATGGGAATCACCTTGATGCCTGCCTGAATCGCTGCACAGATCAGCCGGTATCCCGGATCGGATACCGAAGGGGTACCGGCATCGGAAACCAGTGCAATGGAATGTCCATCCTGAAGTTTTTGAATGAACTGAGGGGCACGTTCGGCTTCATTGTGATCGTGATAGGAAATGAGCGGAGATGAGATCTGATACCGGGAAAGCATTCGGCCGGTGTGACGGGTATCTTCGGCAGCCACCATGTCCACTTCGGATAGCACCCTCAAGGCGCGCAGGGTAATGTCTTCGAAATTGCCGATCGGGGTTGCCACCACATAGAGAGCTCCCGTTGCAACACCCTGTGACTCTTCAACGACCGGAAAGTTCAAAGGCATTTTTGATAAGCTCGATGGATTCTTGTCCGGAATTTGAAAATATCGCTACCACATCAAACCGGGCCCGGACATGGCATTGATGGGTGGATTTAAGATATTGAAGGGCTACATTTGAAATTTTGCGTTGTTTTTGCAAGGTGACTGCATATTTGGGGTTGCCGAAGGCAGCGGAAGATCTGGATTTGACCTCGATAAAGGCGATGGTTTCGTTGTCCTTGGCAATAATATCGATTTCCCCCAGACGGGTGCGGTAATTCTGCTCCATAATGCGATATCCCTGCCGCTTTAAGAAAATCGCAGCCAGGGCTTCATTATTTTTCCCGTAGACCTGAAAGGAATTGACCATAATTCAGCCGCTCCTTTACCCCTTTAAAGCTTTTCCGGTGAATCGGAGAGCAGCCATAACACCGGATGGCTTCTTTGTGACGCGGTGTCGGGTATCCCTTGTGAATGTCAAAACCAAAGTCCGGATAGTCTTCATGATAGCATTCCATCAGATTGTCCCGGGTTACTTTAGCAACAATGGAGGCGGCCCCGATGGAAATACTTAAGGCATCTCCTTTGGGGATAGCTTCCTGCGACAGGGATAAAGGCAGGCTGAAAATTCCATCAATCAACACATGTTCCGGAAAAGGAGACAGGTTATTGACTGCCATGACCATCGACAGCAAGGAAGCCTTTAATATATCCGTTCGATCGATCTCGCCGGAATCCACAATGCCGATGCCGATGGCATCGGCATGTTCATAGATCTGCTGATAGAGAATCCGTCGTTTTTTGGGAGTGAGCTTTTTGGAATCCGTTACACCTGGAACCGGAAAAGAAAAAGGGAGAATCACAGCTGCTGATACAACCGGACCGGCCAGGGGGCCCCGGCCGGCCTCATCAACGCCTGCAATCCGCTTCAAACCGCTCTGGCGTGCTTTGTTCTCGAATCTCCACGGGTCAAAACTCATGAGACCTTTCAGGAGCGATCTTCTTTAATCCTGGCGGCCTTGCCCTTCAGTTTCCGAATATAATAAATCTTGGCCCGTCGGACAGCTCCTTTTGATACCACTTCAATCCGGTCAATAATCGGTGAGTGCAGCGGAAAAATACGCTCAACCCCGATGCCGTAGGAGACTTTCCTGACGATGAAGGTGGCATTTGTGGTCCCTCTGCGCCTGCTGATCACCACGCCTTCAAAAGCCTGGATGCGTTCTTTTTCACCTTCCTTGATTTTGACATGCACCTTCACCGTATCTCCGGCGGAAAATTGCGGCAAATCCAGCCGCATCAGTTCTTTTTCCAAAAGCTTGACAGTTTCCATGACTCCCCCAATAAATTGTTATCCAAAGATTTGACTGATTAATTCAAATGACGGGTTCGCAACCCCTCATGATTTCAGGTCTTGCTCGAACCCATGCATGACATCCAATGGTTCTTTGCCATCCGGTTTTTATTTTTCCTCTAATGACCAGGATTAAAAAAACACCGAATGTAATTGTCATTCCAATGATGGCCGTCCCAGCAGGCGATCCAGAATAATGGATGTCGCGGAACGGACCGACAGATGGTTATATTCCGTTTTGCCGCGAATCGGCTCCAGAATATGATCCGCACGTTCCAGGCAAGCCGGCGAAAGTCCCCATGCCGTACCAAATACCAACAGATAGGGATTCCCTCTTTCCAGCAGTTCCCGGAACCGGAGTATGGAAATACCCCCGGAATGATCCCTGGCACTGGTTACAACGGTCCGCGGATACGCTCCTGCTTGTCGCGCGACGTCTTCACAGGCATCTTCCAGCGTGTTCCGAACGCAAACCATTTCCAGAGCCTGACAGCGCTTTGGATTATAAACAGACCCGGAACCTTTTGTCCAGTGAGAAACCAGTGTATTTACCAGCGCCTGTTGATCCTCCAGCGGAGTAATGACATAAAGCCCACGGGCACCATAAGTCCTGGCAGCCCTTGCCATGTCATGAATGTCCAGGTTGGTCACCGCCGATGCGATGATTTCCCCGCGCTTATTGACGACCGGGTAATGGGCCAGCGCCAGATATAGATTGGGACTGCAGGATATGGTCAATGTCCAGACGCCACTGTTGAAGAATTCTCACCTCAGCCAGTGTAAGCTGGCGCTGCATCAATAAATCCTTGCGTTTCAAAACCGTGCGGATTAGCGACGATTCCAGCCGCCATTTATCAATTTCCGCATGATTGCCCGAAAGCAGAATTTCCGGAACTGGTTCACCCTCGAAATTTGAAGGCCGCGTGTAATGGCCGTGTTCCAGAAGGCTGTTGGTAAAGGAATCCTTTTGAGCGGATTCCTCTCCCCCCAGAGCACCGGGTATCAAGCGCGTTACAGCCTCCATGAGCACCATGGCCGGAAGCTCCCCTCCGGTCAGCACATAATCGCCGATCGAAATTTCATCATCCACGAACTGTTGACAGATTCGCTCGTCAATACCCTCGTAACGTCCACAAATCAAGATCAGCCCAGGCAGCGCAGAAAGTTCCGCGGCGATTTCCTGATTAAACGCCCGGCCCTGCGGAGACAGATAAATGGTTCTGGCTCCGGATGCAGCTTTTGCTGCCCACCGGATGGCCGCCGCCAGAGGCTCCGGCTTCATGACCATACCATTTCCACCGCCATAGGGGCGGTCGTCTGTCGCTTGATGCCTGCCGGAGGCAAACTCGCGAATATTTACGGCAGAAGCAGAAATGACACCCTGTTCAATAGCCCGCCTGACAATACCATGATCCCAGAAGAGCTGGAACATTTCCGGAAAAATTGTCAATGCGACAAAATTCATAGTCGATTTCAAGCAGCAGCCTGCTTCAGCCGTTGTCCCATAACAGACGATTCTCTTTTTTTACAACCCTTCGGGAAGAGCTACCCGCATGATCTTCAGATTCAGGTCAATGTCCAGAACAACCGAAGCAATGGCAGGTATCAAAATTTCACCGCCATCCGGGGTTTGAACCACATAAACATCATTGCTGCCGGTCTCAATCAGGGATGAAACTGTTCCCATCGAGCGCCCATCTCCCGAAACCACCGACATTCCTTCGATATCCGTCCAGTAATAGGTACCCGGCTCCAGTTCGGGCAAGGTGGATTTTTCCACCAGCAGATCCGAACCGGACAGCACTTCAGCCATGTTGCGATCTGAAACCCCTTTTAGCAACAGAAGCAATTTGCTTCCCTGGGGCCTGGCATCCGCAATTTCTGTTACACGGCGCCTGCCTTTCTGATCCCGAACGATCACAGAAAGACCGGGAGAAAATACTGAAAAAGATTCCGCCTCACAGTGAATCTTGACATAACCCTTGATGCCATGTGCCCCGACAATTTTTCCAACGGCCACAAAGGTATCCGGATTCATTTCGCTTCAGTAGCCCTATTCGATGATTTCAAGGACCGTTCGTTTTTTAATCTTGGCGGAAGCTGCGCTCAGAATGGTTCGCATGGCTCTGGCCGTTCGCCCCTGTTTTCCGATGACTTTTCCCAAATCCTCTTTGGCAACCTTCAATTCCAGCACCGAAGTCTGATTCCCCTCGATCTCTGAAACCGACACCTGTTCAGGGTAGTCAACAAGCGCACGAGCAATGTAATCAATCAGATCTTTCATAGCTCCATCTCCTTTACTGGCAGGCGAGAATCCGGAAATGACGTCATGTTCAGGGACTTCAGGCCGGGATATCCGATATGCCCTGTTTTTTCAATATGCTTTTGACCGTATCGGTCGGCGTTGCGCCCTGGCTGATCCAGTACTGAACGCGATCGGCTTTCATTGTAACTTCGGCCGGTGAGTTCAGCGGATTATAAGTTCCCAGGTTTTCAAGAAATTTGCCATCCCTGGGACATTGCCCATCTGCGGCCACGATACGGTAAAAAGGTCGTTTTTTTGCGCCGTATCTGGCCAGTCGAATTTTAACAGACATATATTTTCTCCTTGTAACGATATAATGGTGATAATCACAGATTATTTAAATGGCGAAAAGCCTCTTCCAAACTTTTTGAGACCGCCTTTGTTTATTTTCTTCATCATCTTCATGACATGGTCATAGTTCTTCAGCAATTGATTCACATCCTGAACCTTTGTGCCACTGCCGCCGGCGATACGTTTTCTCCGGCTGCCGTTGATGATGCCGTGCTTGTGGCGCTCCAGCGGGGTCATGGAATTGATAATGGCCACAATCCGGCCCAATTCTTTTTCATCCACCTGAAGATCTTTCAAATGTTTGTTCTGACCCATTCCCGGAATCATATTAATCAGATCGGTTAATGACCCCATTTTCCGTATCTGAACCATCTGATCCCGAAAATCTTCCAGCGTAAACTGATTTTTCCGTAGCTTTCTCTCCAGTTCGACAGCCTGTTTTTCATCCACCACGGATTGAGCCTTCTCAATCATGGTCAGGACATCGCCCATTCCCAGAATCCGGGATGCCATTCGGTCGGGATGGAATACTTCAAAATCATTCAGCTTTTCACCAACGCCAATGAATTTGATGGGCTTATCGATGACCGACTTGATGGAAATCGCTGCACCGCCCCTGGCATCGCCGTCCATTTTGGTCAGGATCACACCGCCGATGTTCAGCGCATCGTTAAAAGCCGTTGCAATGTTTACGGCGTCCTGACCGGTCATGGCATCGGCTACCAGCAAAATATCCGACGGTTTCACCCGGTCTCTTATACGGGTGAGTTCCTGCATCAGATCCGTATCGATATGGAGCCGGCCTGCGGTATCCAGAATCAGCGTATCCAGTCCTTCCCGGAAAGCCCGGTTTCGGGCTTCCATGCAGATATCCGCCGGATCCATGTCCGGGGTGGAAGGAAACACTGGAATCGAAAGCTGCTCCCCCAGCTTCTTGAGCTGTTCAATGGCTGCCGGACGATAGATGTCGGCAGGAACCAGATATGGTTTTTTTCCTTTTTTTCTTAATAATATCGATAATTTTCCAGCAGTTGTGGTTTTTCCCGAGCCTTGAAGCCCGATGAGCATGATCGAAACCGGCTTTTCTCCAGAAAGGTTGAGATCCTCCTGCCGGGAACCCATCAACCGGGTCAATTCCTCATTGACAATCTTGATGACCTGCTGGCCGGGTGTCAGACTGGACATGACTTCCTGACCCATGGCCCGGTCCTTGATATCGGCGACAAATTTTTTGACGACTTTGTAGTGAACGTCAGCCTCAAGAAGCGCCAACCGGACTTCTTTCAATCCATCCTGAATATTTTTTTCGGACAGCGTTCCATGACCCTTGAGCTGTTTAAAAATGGCATTCAGTTTGTCGCTGAGATTGTCAAACATAAAATTCACCTGGTGACGTTACTAAATCCTTGAAAATAATATGAGAGAAATGGTATGTCAAGAAAATTGTTAGTTATTACAAGAAAGGAACCCATGATCACACAGATGGACATCAAAAACCTGAGCAGGGAGCAATTGGGAGCCTGGCTGGAGGCAAACGGAATCAAAGCCTACCGGGCCGGTCAGATTTTCAAATGGGTATTTTCTCATCAGGTTGACCAGTTTAACAGCATGACAGACCTGGGTCAAGAACTGCGCGAAAAACTTGCCGCCCATTTTGTCATTTCCCGACTGCAGACCGAGAGAACTGAGACTTCACGGGACGGTACCCGAAAATATCTTTTCCGGCTGAACGACGGCAACCATATCGAGACGGTACTGATCCCTGAAAAAAACCACTTTACCCTGTGCATTTCCAGCCAGGTGGGATGCGCCATGGGATGCCGGTTCTGCCTGACGGCAAGAGGCGGTTTTGTTCGAAACCTGACGGCCGGAGAAATTGTTTCCCAGGTTCGGGATATCAAAAAGCATATCGGGGCACAGCCGCTGTCCAATATCGTTCTGATGGGGATGGGAGAGCCGCTCGCCAATTATACCAATGTGGTTCAGGCCATTCGAATCCTGACGGACAGGGATTTTGGTCTCGAATTTTCCACCCGCAGGGTGACCCTCTCGACTGCCGGCCTGGTTCCGGAACTGCTTCAACTGGGAAAGGATGTCACGGTCAACCTTGCAGTATCGCTCAATGCAACGGACAATGAAACCCGCAGCAAGCTGATGCCCATTAATAAGAAATATCCTCTGGAGAATCTTATCGAAGCCTGCCGGCAGTATCCTCTGGCACCCCGGAAACGGATCACTTTTGAATATATTTTAATCCAGGGGGTCAATGACTCCCCGGAAGACGCCCTGCGCCTGATAAAACTGCTGCGGCCCATCAAAGCCAAAATTAATTTGATTCCTTTCAATGAACATCCCGGCTGTCTGTTCCGGAGGCCCGATGAAAAAACCATCCTGGCATTTCAGGACATTCTGACTCAGCACCATTATACGGCCATGATCCGAAACAGCAAAGGCCAGGATATTTCCGCTGCCTGCGGGCAGTTAAGGACTACCCATGAAATCGCTTGAAATCGAGATCAAATTTTATGTCCCGGACATCGATGCCGTCCGTGCCAGAATCCGCTCACTGGGGGCAGAGCTGACAAGCAGCGGATTTGAAACCAACATCCGGTTTGACGATGCGGCGCAACACCTGACTCATGGGAAGAAACTGCTACGACTCCGGCAGGATACCCGTTGCCGGCTGACCGTAAAATCACCGCCGGAGGATGCGGACACCGAGTTCAAAATTTTCAGGGAACTGGAAGTAGATGTCAGCGATTCTCAGACAATGGTTGCCATACTGGAGCAGCTGGGTTTTTATCCCCGGCAGGTTTATGAAAAACAGCGCGAAACTTATCTTTTCAGACAGACGGAGCTATTCCTGGACACGCTGCCTTACGGACATTTTCTGGAAATCGAGGGAGAAAAAGACGCTATTCGGAAGGCTGCTGAAGCCATCGGGTTAAACTGGGAAAAAAGAATCACCGCCAATTACCTGTCCCTGTTTGCCACCCTCCAAAAAAAACTGAATCTGTCATTTGAAAACATCACGTTTGAGAATTTCAAGGGAATAAAAATCGACAACTCCCTGATCCATGAAATTCTGGAAGCAGGGAATTCGCCCGCTTGATCAGTCCGGATAATATGTCGCGCAGGCGTTATGGGATTCCCAGGTAGTAACGCTGTATAGATACGCGGCCGGAGAATGAAAAGTTTCCCGAAGCCCGCGGGCAATAAAACGCGCCAGGTTTTCCGAAGACGACGGGAAATGGTCTCCGAAGCCTTCCAGTTCGTTTAAAAAACGGTGATCCAGTTTCTCGACAATACGTTTGACTTGCTGCTTGATTTCGCCAAAATCCATCAACACACCGGCATCGTTCAATTCTTTGCCCCGGATACAAACCTCGACCTTCCAGTTATGGCCGTGAAGATTTTCACACTTCTTGTCCACCATTTTCAATTGATGCGCAGCCGCAAAGTGAGAAACGACCTTGAGTTCAAACATGACTTCCCCCCACACGGATCATGTATAGCTTCCGGCAGATCCGCCTTTTAAAATATTTTTCAGTTTATTAGAGAATTTGCCGGATTCCAGTTTTTTAAATTCCCGGAGCAGATCTTCTTGTTTTTTACTGAGATGAGTCGGCGTTTTGATATCGACCTGAATGACCTGGTCTCCCCGTTTGCCGTTTCTCAGAGAGGGAATTCCTTCTCCGGGAAAACGAAAGAGTTCTCCTGGCTGCGTCCCCTTCGGAATCTTCAGGACTTTTTCCCCTTTTAATGTCGGAACAGTGATTTCATCCCCCAAAGCAGCCTGGATAAATGAAATGGGAACCGAGCAGATGACATCCACATTGTTTCTCTGAAAAAACTCGTGGGGTTCAACATGAATGAAGACATAAAGATCGCCCGGAGGCCCATTGAAGGAACCGGCTTCACCCTAACCTGTCAGCCTGAGACGGGACCCGGTATCCACGCCGCCGGGAATTTTGACCGAG
>AMWB02013691.1_pt1 | contig 10612 bp, 7 predicted proteins | sample 200311 | NCBI WGS metagenome assembly AMWB02 (sample SAMN02737377, study PRJNA173069) | bioreactor metagenome | biome: anode biofilm in microbial fuel cells | place: USA: California | collected 2010-12-16 | reverse complement strand
CAACTCGCCGGCCGGCAGGCCGGCCGCCAGCAGGCGGATCAGGCGCAGCGATTCATAGACCTCGGCGAAGCGCACCGCCACGCGCGCGGCGACGTCGCCGCGTTCGTCGGAGGCCGGGCGCACCGCCAGCGTGCCCCACGGCGCGGGGGGAGCATAGCCGTGGCGGTGGCAGCGCGCGTCGAGCAGCAGGCCGGTGGCGCGCGCCGCCATGCCGGAGAGCGACAACTCCCGCACCAGCGCCGCGTCGATCGGACCGAGAGTGAGGAAGCGGTCCTGCAGGCCGGCGTGCTCGTCGTAGATGCGTTGCAACTCGCGCACTTCGCGCTCGATGGTTTCGGCCTGTCCAGCGATCGCGGCGAGACCGGCGGCATCGGCGTCGACGGCGACGCCGCCGGGCACGATGCGGTCCATCAGGAAGCGGTGGCCGAAGACTTGGGCGTTGAGCCGCACCCAGTCTTCCTTGAGGCGGAAGAACTGCGAGAGGCCGAAGCCGAAGGCCGCGTCGTTGCCGAGCATGCCGAGATCGCCAAGATGGTTGGCGACGCGCTCGCGCTCGAGCAGCAGCGCGCGCAGGTGCAGCGCGCGCGGGCTGGGCTCGACGCCGCAGGCGGCTTCGACCGCACCGGCGAAGGCCCAGGCGAAGGCGCAGGTGCTGTCGCCGGAAACGCGGCCGACCAGCTTCGCGCCCGTCGAAAAGTCGGCGCCGGCGAGGCGGCGCTCGGTGCCCTTGTGCAGATAGCCGAGGCGCTGCTCGAGGCGCAGCACGCGCTCGCCGACCACGGTGAAGCGGAAGTGGCCCGGCTCGATGATGCCGGCGTGGATCGGGCCGACCGGAATCTCGTGCGCACCCTCGCCGCCGACTTTGACAAACTCGTAATCCGTCGGCCGGTTCTCATGCGCCGGGGAATCGCCCGCATCGTGGCGCAGCGGGAACCAGTCGGCCGGCCAGCCGCCATGGCGCAGCCAGGGACGCTGGTCCTCGCCGTCGTGGCGGATGCCGACCAGATCGAAGGTGGCGCGCTGCATGCGGTTCGCCGCCGCGAAGACGCCCGACAGATCCGGATAGACAGGATCATCTGCCGGCAAATCGAGCGTCAGGTACTGCCAGCCTTCGTCGAGCGCGAAGATGGCATGGACGCGGAAGCCATGGCCATTGGAGCGCTCGTCGCTGCCCCACAGCGCGCACAGGCGGCCGTCGTGGCGGTGCACCGAGATGGCGAAGCGCAGCAGGTCCTCGCCGTCGGCGGCGCGGCCGTGCCAGAGCGGCGCGCCGACGCCGGGCTGGCGTTCGAAGTCGATCGGTTCGGCGTGGAAGCGCATGACGTTCAGCCCAGCATGCGCGCGGCTTCGTGGAACCAGCGCGTCAGGTAGGGGGGAATCCACAGGCCCATCATCAGCGCCAGGCCGAGGTGGACGAACACCGGGGTGATCGCCGGCGCGTGCGGCAGGCGCTTGGCCTCCGATTCGCCGAACACCATCGGCTGCACCTTGGCGAAGATGGCGGCGAAGGCGACGCCGAGGCCGAGCAGCAGCAGCGGCGTGGCCCAGGGATGGAACTTCATCGCGTGGGTGAGGATCATGAATTCGCTGGCGAACACGCCGAACGGCGGCATGCCGAGGATGGCCAGCGTGCCGAGCATCAGGCCCCAGCCGATCAGCGGGTTGATCTTCAGCAGGCCGCGGATGTCCTCCATGTTCTGCGTGCCGCACTTCTGCGCCGCGTGGCCGACCGCGAAGAAGATCGCCGACTTGACCAGCGAGTGCATCGTCATGTGCAGCAGGCCGGCGAAGTTGGCCACCGCCCCGCCCATGCCGAAGGCGAAGGTGATGATGCCCATGTGCTCGATCGACGAGTAGGCGAACATGCGCTTGATGTCCTTCTGCCGGCTGAGGAAGAAGGCGGCGGCGAGCAGCGTGAACAGGCCGAAGCCCATCATCAGGTCGCCGGCGAAGCCGCCGGGCAGCGCGCCGTCGGCGAGCACCTTGCAGCGCAGGATGGCGTAGAGCGCGACGTTGAGCAGCAGGCCGGACAGCACGGCGGAGACCGGCGTCGGGCCCTCGGCGTGCGCGTCAGGCAGCCAGTTGTGCATCGGCGCGAGGCCGACCTTGGTGCCGTAGCCGACCAGCAGGAAGATGAAGGCCAGCGACATGATGGTCGGGTCGAGGCTGCCCTTGACGTCGACCAGGTGCGTCCACAGCAGCGCCGTGCCGGTCTCGCCGAGCACGCGCTCGGCGGCGAAGTAGAGCAGGATGGTGCCGAACAGCGCCTGGGCGATGCCGACGCCGCACAGGATGAAGTATTTCCACGCCGCCTCGAGCGACGCCGGCGTGCGGTAGAGCGAGACGAGCAGCACGGTGGTGAGCGTCGCCGCCTCCATCGCCACCCACAGGATGCCGAGGTTGTTGGTGGTCAGCGCCACCAGCATGGTGCACATGAAGAGCTGGAACATGCTCTTGTACAACCGCAGGCGGCCCGGCGTCAGCTTGCCGTGCGAGCGGTCGTTCTTCATGTAGGGATCGGAGAAGATCGCCGTGGTCATGCCGACGAAGGCGGTCAGCGCGACGAAGAAGACGTTCATCGAGTCGATGAAGAACAGCTCGCCGAAGGCGAAGCGCGGGCCGGCGGCGACGATCTCGGCCGTCAGCCCGGCGGCGGACAGGAAGGTCGCCGTGCTGGCCAGCACGTTGATGTGCGGCGCCCAGGCGCGTTCGCCGGCGAAGGACAGCAGGATGCCGGCGCACAGCGGGATGGCGAGGGTGAGGATGAAGAAGTCCATCACCGTTCCTTGAGCTGTTCCATGTGGTGGATGTCGAGGCTGTCGAACTGGTCGCGGATCTGGAAGAAGAACACGCCGAGGATGATCATGCCGACCAGCACGTCGAGCGCGATGCCAAGCTCGACCACCATCGGCATGCCGTAGGTCGCGCTGGTGGCGGCGAGGAACAGGCCGTTCTCCATCGCCAGGAAGCCGACCACCTGGGTAATCGCCTTGCGCCGCGTGATCATCATCAGGAAGGCGAGCATCACCACGGCGAGCGCGATGCCGAGCGTGCCGCGCGCGATGGTCGAGGACAGCTGCGAGATCGGCGTCGCGACGTTGAAGGCGATGACGACGAGGACGAGGCCGATCAGCATCGTGGTCGGGATGTTGATCAGCGGCTCGACCTCGCCCTTGATGTGCAGCTGGCGCACCAGCCGGTGCAGGATCCACGGCAGCAGGATCACCTTGAGGACCAGCGTCAGGCCCGCGGAATAGAAGAGATGGTGCTGGCCGGTCTTGAAGGCCATCACCAGCGTCGCCAGGAACAGCATGAAGCCCTGCAGCGCGAACAGGTCGACCAGCTGGACGACGCGGCGCTGCGCCAGCATCGCGAAGGCGAGCAGCAGGATCACCGCCGCACACAGGTTGATCAGCTGGGCGTAGAGCGGCATGCTCGTCATGCCTGCGTCTCCAGCAACAGGTGCACCAGCAGGCCGAGCACCGCCAACAGGAAGGCGGTCCCGAGAAACTCCGGCGCGCGGAAGATGCGCATCTTGGCGTTGATCGTCTCGAGCAGCGCGACGAGGGCGCCACCGATGGCGAGCTTGACCAGCAGCAGCGGCAGCGCCGCGACCAGCGCGAGGAAATTGTCGCGCTCGGCGATGCCCCAGGGGAAGAACAACGCCAGGCCGAGGCAGGAATAGGCGTAGAGCTTGAGGCTCGCCGCCCACTCGATCAGCGCCAGGTGGCGGCCCGAGTATTCGAGGATCATCGCCTCGTGGATCATCGTCAGTTCGAGGTGGGTCGCCGGGTTGTCCACCGGCACGCGCGCGTTCTCGGCGAAGGACACCATCGTGAAGGCAATGCCGGCGAAGGCGATCGACGGATAGATCACCAGCTCGCGATGGGCGAGCGTCTCGACGATGGTCGCCACCGAGGTCGACTGGGCGATCATCGCCATGGTGAAGATCACCATCAGCAGCGCCGGCTCGGCGAGGAAGCCGATCAGCATCTCGCGCCGGCCGCCGAGCGTGCCGAACGAGGTGCCGACATCCATCGCCGCCAGCGCGATGAAGATGCGCGCCAAGCCGAACACGCCGACCAGCGCCAGCGCGTCGGCCGCCGGCGCGAACGGCAGGTCGGACGACAGGCTGGGAATGATCGCGCAGGCGAGCACCATGCAGCCGAAGACGATGAACGGGGCAAAGCGGAACAGCGAGGAGGCGCCGTGCGCCAGCACCACGTCCTTGTGGAACAGCTTGTGCAGCATGTAGTAGGGCTGCAGCAAGGGCGGCGCACTGCGGTTCTGCAGCCAGGCGCGGCACTGGTTGATCCAGCCGGTCAGGAGCGGCGCCAGCGCCAGGGCCAGGGCGACGGCGAAGATCTGGCCGAGGAACCCCGTCAAACTGATCATGGCCGCGCCACCAGCAGAAGGAGGATCAACGTCACGAAGCTGTACATCAGATAGACGGCGATGCGGCCGCCCTGCACCCGAGCGATCAGCGCCGAGATGCCGCCCGCCAGGCGGGCGATCGGCAGGTAAAGCCAGTACCAGAAATGATCCTCGACCTTGACCGTGTAGATCGGCGCGCGGTCGCGGATGCTCGGGAAATGGCGCTGCATGCGGAACATCGGCCCGAAGATGCGGCGGATCGGCTGCGAGAAGCCCTCGGCGGTGTCCTGGGCGCGCGGCCCCTGGAAGTGGTAGCCGCAGTCCCAGGCCGGCGAGTGGCGTACGCGGCCGTGGTAGAGCGTCCTGACGATCCAGCGGCCGAACAGCAGCGTCGCCGCAATCGTGATGAGGAACAGCACCGGCGCATAGCTCGCCCGCTCGGGCGAGATCGGCGCCAGCAGCCACCACCCCTGCTCGGCGACGCGGTCGGCCAGGCCCTTGCCAAGCAGCTGCCGCGTCGCGGCATCGAGCTTCATGATCATCGTGCCCGGCAGCACGCCGAGCAGCAGCGTCAGTCCGGCGAGCCAGACGAGGCCCAGCTTTTCGAGCGGACAGGCATCGTGCGCATCCTTGAGATTGGGCTCGCGCATCTGGCCGAGGAAAATGATGCCGTAGAACTTCACCAGCGCGAAACCGGCCATTGCGGCGGTCAGCGCGACGGCGGCGGCGGCCACCGGCACGATCATGTTGAGCCAGGAATGCGGCAGGCCGGGCGAGAACAGGAACGCCTGCAGCAGCAGCCATTCGGAAACGAAGCCGGACAGCGGCGGCAGGCCCGCCCCGGCGATCACGCCGGCGAGCGCCAGCCAGGCCACCCAGGGCATCGGCCCGATCAGGCCGCCGAGCTTGCCGAGGCTGCGCTGCTTCGTCGCGTGCAGCACCGAGCCGGTGCACAGGAACAGCAGGCTCTTGAAGCCGGCATGGGCGAGGCAGTGGAAGAGCACCGCCGTCAGCGCCAGCGCCGCCAACGCCTCCATCCGGTAGGAATGGAAGATCAGCGTCAGGCCGATGCCGACCGCCAGCAGGCCGATGTTCTCGATCGACGAGTAGGCGAGCAGGCGCTTCATGTCGGACTGCACCGTCGCGTAGAACACGCCGAACAGCGCCGTCAGCAGGCCGGCCGCCAGGGCGACCACGCCCCACCACCACAGCGTCGTGCCGACCAGGTCGAGGCTGACGCGCAGCAGGCCGTAGATCGCCGTCTTCAGCATCACGCCGCTCATCAGCGCCGACACCGGCGACGGCGCGGCCGGATGCGCCTCGGGCAGCCAGACATGGACGGGCAGCAGGCCCGCCTTGGCGCCGAAGCCGAACAGCGCGAGCAGGAAGGCCACCGATCCCCAGAACGGCGAAAGATCCTGCGCGCGCATGCCGGCGAAGGTGTAATCCCCCGCGCCTCCCGTCATCACGCCGAACGACAGCAGGATGGCGATCGCGCCGACGTGGGCGACCAGCAGGTAGATGTAGCCGGCGCGGCGGATCTCGTCGTGGCGGTGGTTGGTGGTGACAAGGAAGAACGACGACAGCGCCATCACCTCCCAGGACACCATGAAGGCGTAGGCGTCGTCGGCGAGCAGCACCATCAGCATGCTGGCGAGGAACAGGTGGTATTCGAGTCCCAGCACGCCAGGGGCGGTGCCCTCGCCCACGCGGAAATAGCCGGCGGCGTAGATCGAGATGCCCGCCGACACGATGCCGAGCAGGATGACGAACACCGCCGCGAGATTGTCGAGCCGCAGGTGGAAGGGCAGGTCGGGCAGGCCGATGAGAAGCTCGGCGGTCTGCGCCGCGCCGCCGAGGGCGACGAAGCCGGTCGCGCCGACGAGAAGCCCGGCCAGCGCGCCGAGCGGGAACAGCACGCGGGCCACGAAGAAGGTGTTGCGCGGCGCCGCCAGGCCGGCCAACCCGATCGCCGCCCACAGGCAGGCGGCGATCAGCAGGAGGTCGATGGCGAGCAGACTGGGCATGGTGGCGGGGGTTCGGCGCAAACTCGGCGCTGGCGGGGCGGCGGGCGGGTCCTCAGAATTCGTTGCGGATCCTGTTGTAGCCGCGCACCAGCGTCAGGTTGGCGGCGACCACGCTTTCGGAGAAGCTGGTCGCGTCGCCCGTCACCGGCTGGATGCGCGCGAGCTCCTCGTCGGAGTGGACGTTGGTCGTCGACGGGATGTAGAAGCCGGGCGGCACGTGGCAGCCTTCGATCACCGAGTTGTGGCGCACCACCGAGCCGGCGCCGACGGTGCAGTTGAACAGCACCGAATTGAAGCCGATGAAGACGTTGTCGCCGACCGTGCAGGGGCCATGCACGATCGAGCGGTGGGCGATCGAGCTGTCGCGCCCGATCGTCACGCCGCCGCCGGCCTTGCAGTGGATGACGACGCCGTCCTGGATGTTCGAGCCGGCGCCGATGACGATCGGCTCCATGCCGCCCTCCTCGTTCACCTCGTCGGCGCGGATCACCGCGTAGGGGCCGATGAAGACGTTCTCCTCGACGATCACCTTGCCGCACAGGATCGCGGTCGGGTCGACGAAGGCGGACTCATGGACGACCGGGATGTCGCCGCTGGGGTTCTTGCGAATCATGGGGCTCTCGAAAAAAGTCGAATGTTAACCCTTCGCCGGCACGTCCGGCGCGCTCTTCTTCAGCAACGTCGCCGCGTGCTCGATGCCGGCGGCAGAGGCCCGCGCATAGGCCGCCTCGATCGCCTGGTCGGCGGTGGCGAAGATGTTCTCCTGGCCGACCAGGTCGAACAGGCCGGTGGCGCGCATCACGTCGAGCACCTGCTTCTTGAGGCCGGAGAACATCACCGTGATGCCGTTGGCGCGCAACCGCTCGACCAGGTGGTGCACCACCTCTTCGCCGGACGCATCCAGCTCGTTGATGCCGTCGCCGACGACGACCAGCCAGGGCGCCTCAGGATTGCTGGCGACGGCCTCGAGGATCGCGTCCTCGAAATAGGCGACGTTGGCGAAGTAGAGGCGGCCGTCGAAGCGCACCGCGGTGACGGTCTTCGAGGCCGGCAGGTTGTGCACCTTCGCGTCGCGCAGCGTGCCGTCGTGGAAGCGGCCGAGGATCGCGACGCGCGGCGACATGGTGCGGTAGAGGTAGAGGACGATCGCCAGGCCGGCGCCGACCATGATGCCCTTGTCGAGATGCGGCGCGGAGGCGAGCGTGGCGATGAAGGTGACGACGGCGGCGATGCCGTCGTGCTTGTTGGCCTGCCAGGCGTGCTTGACCGCGCCGAAGTTGATCAGGCCGATCACCGCCATGATGATCACCGCCGCCAGCACCGCCTGCGGCAGGTGGTAGAGCAGCGGCGTGAGGAACAGCAGCGTCAGCAGCACGAAGACCGCCGTGATCACCGAGGACATGCCGGTCTTCGCGCCGGCATTGATGTTCACCGCCGAGCGCGAGAAGGAGCCGGACACCGGGAAGGCCTGCGTCGCCGCGCCGACGATGTTGGCGAGCCCCTGGCCGATCAGCTCCTGGTTCGGGTCGATCTTCTGCTTGGTCTTGGCGGCGATCGCCTTGGCGATCGAGATCGCCTCCATGAAGCCGACCAGCGAGATGACGATCGCCGCGGAGAGCAGGCTGCCGATCGCCTCCCACGAGAACTTCGGCAGGCTGAGGGAGGGCAGGCCCTCGGGCACCTTGCCGACCACTTCGCCGCCGCCGATCAGCTTGAGGGTGCCGCCCGAGGCCTTGGCGATGCGCCAGCGATGGCCATCGCTCCGGATGCCAGCCGGCAGTCGGCCGACGGCGTAAAAGGCCGGCGGCTGGTCGTTCGCGCCGGCCGCCTGCTCGAAGACGAAGCTGCGCAGCGCGCGGTTGCGCTTGCGGTTCTCGTCCTCGCGGTCCTTGAGCTGCAGGCCGAGCAGTTCGATCTCGTAGTGGAGCGTCGCCACCTCGTGACCGACGTCGCCGCCCGCCTTCTGCAACTGCTTCAGTTCGCCGCCCTTGGCGGCGATTTGCTCGTTGATTTCCTTGATACGCGACTCGGCACGCACGAACTCGGCCAGCAGCGCCTGCGCCTCGGGTTCGGCGATCTGCTCGACCGTCGCCGTGGCGTTGCGCTCGAACCCGACCTGCCAGGACACCACCGTCGTGATGGCGACGGCGATCAGCACTCCCGGCAGCTTCGGCCGCCACTTGCGGATCGCCCACATGATCGCGATCGCCGCCAGGCCCATCGCCAACGTCGGCAGGTGGGTGTCGCCGACCAGCAGCAGCACGCCCCAGATATCGTTGATGAAGGATTCCGAGCGCCCCATCGGCACCCCGAGCAGCTTGTTGAGCTGCGACAGGCCGATGATCATCGCCGCGGCGTTGGTGAAGCCGACGATGACCGGATGCGACAGGAAGTTCACCACCACGCCGAGCTTGAAGACGCCGAGCGCCAGCTGGAAGAGGCCGACCAGCAGCGCCAGCAGGATCGCCAGCGCGACGAACTGCTCCGAGCCGACCGCCGCGAGCGGCGCCAGCGACGAGGCGGTGAGCAGCGAGGCCACCGCCACCGGCCCGGTGCCGAGCTGGTTCGACGAGCCCCACAGCGCCGCCACCGCCACCGGCAGGAAGCCCGCGTAGAGGCCGTAGTACGCCGGCAGGCCGGCGAGCTGGGCATAGGCCATCGACTGCGGCACCAGCACCAGCGCGACCGTCAGGCCGGCGAGGAAGTCGGCGCGCAGCGTGGCGCCACCGTAGGGCAGCCAGCGCAGGAAGGGGAGCAGGCGCTGCAGGTGGGGAGGAATGTTCATGGTCGGCGAGGCGCGCCGGCAGGGCGCCAGCTTAACGGTTTCTTAACGAAGCGCGTGATATTAGCAGCGCCATAAAATTCGTAGCCATCGGGATTTTTATTTGCTAATCAGGGACGCGAATCCGCCGCCGCGCAAGCGCCGACTTTTCCTTCGGGGTGATAATCCCGCCATGACCGCCCCAGCGCCCCTGAAGATCCTCGTCGTCGAGGACAACCCCGACCTTGCCGCCAATCTCGTCGACTACCTCGAAGCGCGCGGCCACTTGGTCGACACGGCGAACGACGGCTTGAGCGGCCTGCGCCTCGCCGGCACGCAGGCCTTCGACGTGATCCTGCTCGACCTGATCCTGCCGGGACTGGACGGCATCGCCCTGTGCCGTCACCTGCGCGAGAAGATCGGCAAGGCGACGCCGATCCTGATGCTGACGGCGCGCGACACGCTCGACGACAAGGTGCGCGGCCTCGAGGCCGGCGCCGACGACTACCTGGTCAAGCCCTTCGCCCTGCGCGAGGTGGCGGCGCGCATCCAGGCGCTGATACGACGGGCCCGGTCCGCCGTCGTGCCGCAAGTGCTGCGGGTGGAGGATCTGGTCTTCGATCCGGCCACGATCGCGGTCAGCCGCGCCGGCCGGGCCATCGAGCTGCCGCCGATCCCGCTGCGCCTGCTCGAGGCCTTGATGCGCGCCTCGCCGCGCGTCCTCAGGCGGGAAGAACTCGAACGCGCCGTGTGGGGCGACGCCCCGCCGGATTCCGACGCATTGCGCACCCACCTGCACTGCCTGCGTGCGGCGATCGACAAACCGTTCGACCGGCCGCTGCTGCACACCCTGCGCGGCATCGGCTGGCAGCTGGCGGCCCGGGCCGCGACCGATGAGCCGCCGGCATAGCCTGCGCATCCGCGTCGCGCTGGCGTTCGCCGGGCTGGGCGCGCTGCTGAGCCTGCTGTTCACCGTCGGCATCTGGTTCGCCGCCCAAGACGTGTCGCGGCGGCTGATCGACGAAACGCTCGATGCCGAAATGGCGGACTACATGGCGCGCCGCGCCCGCAATCCGCAGTCCTTGCCGCCCGCCACCGCCAGCCTGACCGGCTACCTGCTGCGGCCCGGCGAGGACGCCGGCGATCTGCCGCAGGAAATTGCCGGCCTGGCACCCGGACGCTACGACCTCGTGATCGATGCGACCCCCTATCGCCTCGAGATCGCGGAGCGGGAGGGTGAACGCTATGTGCTGCTGTTCAACGAGACCCGCCAGAAGCGGCGCGAACAGCGTTTCCTCATCTATCTGGTCGCAGGGGCCGGACTGATCACGTTGCTCGCGGCCGTGGGCGGGCTGTGGCTGGCCGGCCAAGTGATCGCGCCGCTCAGTGAGCTGGCCGCCGCCGTCAGCCGGGCCGACCCGCAGCACCCGCCGAGCCTGGCGCGGGCAGG
>AMWB02152814.1_pt5 | contig 10616 bp, 5 predicted proteins | sample 200311 | NCBI WGS metagenome assembly AMWB02 (sample SAMN02737377, study PRJNA173069) | bioreactor metagenome | biome: anode biofilm in microbial fuel cells | place: USA: California | collected 2010-12-16 | reverse complement strand
ATTTCGGGCCTGCCTTAGCACCTGAAATTAACCTGACCGACATCGTTCCCGCCGATATACCGGATCCTGAATTTTCAACCGATGGAGGAACAACATGGAACGATTGGACGGGATCCCTGATGATTTATGACCTGCCCGTTGGAGACGATATAGTAATCCTTCTCAGGGGTGATGTTGATTGCGTGATTTCAGGAGACTTATCCAATACCGCAGAAGTTGAACTATTTACGCTGACCGACCCGGATGAGAGCAACAATTCTTCCACCTGCATTACAGCCATCAATGATCCACCGCCTTCGTTCACCCTGTTTGAAACCGAAGCAAGCTTTTGTGCGAACAACATCATTGATGGGGTTTACAATCCATTCTGGGATCCTTTGATTGTGCCGGAATACGACGATATTACCTACCCTAGGCCTGAATACTACTTACTGACTGCAGCGAGTGAATTATTTGATCTTGACCCTGTTGAAAACAATTATAATGATAACTGTTGCATTGATGAAGCCCTTATCCTTCACTGGCGGATTGATTTTACACCTACTCCTGATCCTTCGACAATTGATCATAATCTCATAAACTGGCCCCCTATCACAAATCAAACAGGTCAACCTTCCCTATATGGCGACATAGAATTCCCATCTGATGGGGTGAATTTCACTGATGTAAACCACTACCTATATTATTGGCTGGAAGACTGTAACGGAAACATTTCAACAGAGAAGATGGTGACCATTACAGTAATACCCAGGCCCAATATCATTAAAACTACTCCATGATGATAATAATCGCCATAAATATAAAGACAATAACTTCAATATATGCCTGCTGTGCGTTCGGGCTTAGCCGTGTCTTAACGGCTGGATGCACAGGCAGGGAACCTATTCAAACATGTAGTCACTTAAATTAATGCCTATGAAACAGGAACAAAAAAAGCAAACTTAAACCGGCCTTTCACCCTACGGGTGATTAAGGCTGACAGGCCCCTCACCGCCTAGCGGCAGTTCGGGACGGGCGGGTTTTTACGGACCCCGAATTCAATCAACTTTTAAAAAACAAACAATGAACAATTTAACAACAACAAAATCTGAAATTGACCCGGCGATTCAATACCGGGTAAGAAAAAATCAAATATTCACTAATTCTAAAAACTTTACAACAATGAAAAAACTTATTTTCTTAACCATTATGGCGCTTTTCACTCTGGGTTTATCCAGCGTTTATGCGCAAGATCCTGTCATTATTCCTACTGAGCTAGATCCATCCTGTATCGATCTGGAAGATCCTTTAAGACCTGTACCAGGTAATCCTTATACCTATGAGGTTGATATCCCAAATCCTCCTGGCGCAAAAAGTTTTCGTTGGTACGTCACACAAAATGAAGATTTTGCCTTAAATGGAGTGTACAACTGGGGTACAGCAGAAGCAATCGGCGGCCCAATTCTTGCTGCAGGTGATGGCTGGTATAATGCATTAACAGCTAATGCAGATGCTATAACCCTAACCTGGCAAAGCTTTGTTCTTGATCCTGGCGAATATGTATTTGTCGTTGTATATGTCGAGAACGTGAATCCAGCGGGTTGTACTAATAATAACCTGAAAGTTTATAGAATCCTACCTGCTCATGCATTTACACTTGATCTTGCAAATATTGACAGCACCCTAAATATTATTGCTGCCAATAATCTTTCACAGTGTGTAGATGATGTCGTTAATGCTGTATTTGACCCGGCTGTTGTACCGGATGGAGCTGTTGTATATGACTATGGCAAAAACATTTTCTATTATGGTGTAGCCGCAGCAAATTACTCTGGTCAATACAGGATTTATGGTATGATAAATGGCCTACAGGCAGCAACTCCAGCAGGTACTGACGATCAATCAGCAGAAATATATTGGGGGTATGATATGGATAACTGGACAAATGGGCCTATCAATGCTACAATAGCGGATAATGGCCTACCACTGGATTTAGGAGTAGTTGAAGCCCCCGGAGGAGGTACTATTGGACAAGCTGGCCAGATGATTTATATTAAGGTCATTATCAGAAATCATGAATTTGAGGCAGCAGCCGCTGGTACAGATTTATTCAACTACACATTTGCAGTGAACGGTAAACTAGTCGACGCTTCTGGCAACCCATTAGCTGTTGATGATTCTATGGATGATTTACATTTCGCAAATTGTGATCCCGACCTATTTGTAAATGATGTTACAACACAGGTACTCCTTGCAAGGCCATTTGTTAACCCTGTTGACCCTGTTTTCTTACCTAATGGGGACTAATCTGCACGCATAACCAATGGGCAACATGGTTGGTTAGGGTATGAAGGATTACAGGCAGGCTATGTACGGGATCACCGGGCATAGCGGGCTTCTGCGCTGAATCCGCATGTCATTAAACAACCGGAAGCTTATTGAACATATAATCCGTGCAGTTATCAGGCAGAATCAAACGACGAGGGCCGCCTTCGTGGGTTGATCTTCACAGGCCGCCCGGACCGCCATAAACAGCGGAAGGGAGTTGTTTTGCCTTAACTACATTGATGGTATACCCAGTTATTGAAAACAAACACTGTAAATACCATGTATTGATGAACCTTAAAATAATAGAACACCGTGGGGCGTGTCGCGGACGACCACCCACAACGAGAGGACCTACCAGGGATGGACCGGTTGGCAGTTGGCAGTTGGCAGTTGGCAGTGATCAGTTGACAGCGAACTACCCTGGAACCAGAGAACTCTTTTGGTCTCTCAAAGAATGTGATGCCCTGGCCATGAGACATCGCCGGGGAGAACCGACGCCGGTGCACCGACGACGATGCAAGTACCGGGTTTTGTACCGTGAGTTACAACTTGTTAACTCAAGTTTCAGGACTCAGGACTCAGGATTCTCGCGAGCGCGTGACTGGGTATGGTATACCTGTTCTGAAAACCCAATGAACGAAATGAACAGGCATAACGACATGATACCCCCCCCCGGACGGACACCTGCAAAAAGAGGCAGGATGGGAGAAGTATGCCCTGGCGGGAATGTTGAACGTGAGATGTTATATGTGAAATGTTATATGTGAAATGTGAGATGACTGACTTCTGAGTCCACTGCGTGGACGACAATATGGTAGAATAAAAATTTAGAATGAGTGAATGTATTTAATATAAATGAAAACGATTTGCCTGCCCGGTTGGCGTAAAACAACCGGGTAGGTGGAGCGTGAAGGGTGAGGAGAGAATTAAAAATTAAAAATTAAAAATTAAAAATTATCGGAAAAACGAGAAATGAAAAATGAAATGCAAAATGCAAAATGCAAAACGCAAAATGAAAAATGAAATGATAAATGAAAAATGAAAAATGATTAGAGCTAACAAATGATCCGTCTCCAACATACGATTTTCCGCCTCTTGCTGGTATTTATACTGGCAGTGGCTGGCATGGCACAAGCCAGGGCCCAGGGGGATACCGTATGTGTGGGCGGAACCAGCACCTGGGTGATTGAAGCGGTCCCGGGTGATAGCTATGTATGGGAACTTTACAACGATGTGAATGGCATCAACCTGGCCGTGGTGCCGGGCAACTGCCCCGCTTCAGAGGCATACTTTGTGGGCGGCGTGGATACCGGCGATAGCGTGAACGTGATGTGCCTCGAACCGGGGACCTACTTTATCAAAGTGACGGCAACCAATGAATGTCCCACTAATAATATCAAAATAGGCAGGATTGTGGTGGAGGAATGCCTGTCGTTTGCGGAACTCCTGCCGCCTGATGAAGTTTGCGAAGGCGATACGGCGATGTTCACGGTGAATATCACCGGCGCGCCTGGACCATGGGATATTACGCTTACCGATGGCACCAACACCTGGACAATAACCGGAATTACGGCAAGCCCGTACACATTCCCGTTGATCCCGACGCCAAACGTAGCGGGTACTTATACCTACTGGATCACGTCGGTGAGCAACCCGTATATGACCAATAACACACCGGGTGATCCGGTTACCTTAATCGTTAAAACTAAGCCGGTTACATCACCGATTTATCGGTATTGACCCGTAAATTTGTATATAGAATGAAGAAAGTGTTCAGAAATATAGGATTCATGATCTTGCTGCTGCTGATGGCAGGACAGGTCGAAGCGCAGGTGCCTGTGCTCGACAGCGTCTGCTCGGGAGCCGTGCGTCGTTACCGGGTCGACGGGGAAGCAGGATCTACCTATAGCTGGATACTGACACCACCGTCCGGTCCATCGGTCACCCTGCCTTCCAATGCCGATACGATCGAGATCGCATGGATCTATCCGTCCGGCACCTACGGGCTGCAGGCCATCCAGCATGCGTTGAACGGCTGCGACGCCGATGCGGTGTTCGGGGAAGTCTTCATTTTCCCGCAACCGGATGTTTCAGCCGGACCCGACGATATCGTATGCGTCGGCAAGGATTATAAACTGATTGACGCTGATGCTTCAGACTACAGCTCATTATTGTGGACCACCGACGGCGACGGCACCTTCGACAATACCACATGGCTGAATGCGACATATACACCAGGTCCTAACGATATCCTGAACGGCGTGGTGACACTGACATTGACCGGCTGGGGACTGGTCGAAGAAGGCGGCTGTGAACCTTCGGTATCCAAAATGGAACTAAGGGTGGTGTATTTCATCGTCCCGCAGTTTGAACCGATCGATCCAATCTGCCTGTACAGCACACCGCCTGCCCTGCCCGACACATCGCTGGAAGGCATAACAGGCACATGGAACCCGGCTGTCATCAATACTGATTTCCTGGGTGTCTTCCCCTACACCTTCGTACCGGATAACCCGTTGCAGTGCGGTATTGATACGACGATCATGATTACGATCACCGATCAGATCATTCCGCAGTTCGATCCGATCGGGCCACTATGTATTTTCAGCACACCGCCGGCATTACCCGACTCGTCCCTGGAAGGCATTACAGGCACCTGGGAACCGGATACGATCTTAACCGACGTCGCCGGTAACTTCACCTTTACATTTACACCTGACGATCCAAGCCAGTGCGGCGTGGTTACAACACTAACGGTGGCTGTGGTGACCGAGATCCAGCCGGTCTTCGGACCAATCGGTCCTTACTGCCAGTATAGCCTGCCGCCGGCATTGCCTGATACATCCATCAACGGTATAGCCGGAACCTGGGATCCGCCGGTGATCCATACCGATCTGCCCGGCAGCTTCGACTATATCTTTATGCCGTATCCTGATCAGTGCGGCCTGGATACAACCATTACCATCGTAATTAATCCGCAGGTCACCCCGGTGTTTACACCCATCGATACACTGTGCCAGTATAGCCAGGCTCCCGAATTGCCCGATGTCTCACTCAACGGGATCACCGGCATCTGGATACCGGCATGGATCAGCACGGCAACCCCCGGAACCTTTACATTTACCTTTATTCCCAACGATCCGACACAATGCGGGGTGATGATCACCATGGATGTGACTATCCTGCCCGAACTGGTGCCTGTATTCGAACCGATCGAACCGCTGTGCCAGAATTCTACACCACCGGCACTGCCCGACACTTCGCTGAACGGCATTTCGGGAACCTGGGTTCCGCCATTTATCACCACCGACGCGACGGGTACCTTCTTCTATACCTTTACACCGGATGCATCTTACGAGTGTGCCATGCCGGCGACCATCATCGTTACTGTCGTATGGGATGTGCTGCCGGAATTTGACCCGGTCGGACCGCTTTGCCAGTATAGCCCAGGTGTTACATTGCCGGACACCTCACTGAACGGTATAACGGGAAGCTGGGATCCGCCGGTGGTCAACACAAGTGATCCGGGAACGTTTATCTACACCTTCACCCCTGATCCGGATCAGTGCAGCATTGAAACAACGATGGACATCATCATTCTGCCGGAAGTGACGCCGGAATTTGACCCGATCGGATCGTTGTGCCTCAACAGCACACCTCCGCCATTGCCCGGCACATCGTTGAATGGCATTAACGGGACATGGGATCCTCCGGTAATCATCACGACGACCGAAGGTACGTTTGAATTTACGTTTACCCCGGATGATGGACAATGCAGCGTTGCCATTACAATTGAAGTAGAAATTTCGGATGAAATCATCCCTGAATTCGATCCCATCGGGCCATTCTGCCAGAACTTGCCGGCGCCGGACCTGCCGTCCGTTTCGGAAAACGGTCTTACCGGTACGTGGGTACCATCCTTCATCGATACTTCGGTACCCGGTACCTTTACGTTCACCTTCACCCCTGATCCGGATCAGTGCGGTGTCGTTACTCAAATAGACATTTCCATCGTAAACGAGATCACGCCTGAATTTAACCAGATCGGACCGCTGTGCCAGTATTCCGAACCACCTGATCTGCCTGACGTTTCCAACAATGGCATCCAGGGAACCTGGGTTCCGTTGAATATCGACACGGATGTCACAGGTACGTTTACCTATACGTTCACCCCGGATGAAGGGCAATGCGGCGTGGTCACAACAATGGATATCACCATCACCACAGGCATTACACCACAATTTGATCCTCTCGGACCGTTCTGTAAAAACAGCCCGGTGGTAACCCTGCCCGGTGTATCGCTGGATGGCATTACCGGGACATGGGATCCGGCCGTGGTCAATACCCAGTATCCGGGGACCTTCGATTATACTTTTACCCCGGATGAAGGACAATGCGCAGTACAGGTCATCATCCAGGTTGAAATAACCGCTCCACCGTTAGTTTCCCAGGTTATCGTGACCAACGAAACTGACGGGCTTGGAAACGGTTCTATTGAAATTATAGCGACCGGAAGCACATCATTGCTATTTTATTCGGTTACAGGTGGAGGAAGCTGGCAAACGAACAACGGCCTGTTCGAAAACCTCACACACGGGCTATTCACCTGTATCGTAATGGATGAACATAACTGCGACACAACATTCACCGTAGAGCTCACGAATGTCATCGTCACCGAGCTAGAGGCCATCACGATACCGGGACGTCACTGCCTGGGTGATGCGGCCATCATCCCGATTGTCGTGGATCATTTCCACAATGTGGCGGTATTCCAGTTAAAGCTGAGTTATAATGTCGACAAACTCTATTGCGAAGGCTTTGCCAGCGTACACCCGCTCCTGGCCGATCACTTCTCGGGCTGGATCGATGTGGCTGCCGGTGAGATCACCCTGCAATGGCATAATCCCACCGAGCTGACCTTCATCGGGGCTGAGACGGTCACCGAACTTGTATTTACACCGAAAGAACCAGGCCTGGGAGAACTCGCCTGGTACACCGATCCGACCGATAGTTATTTTGAGAACTTGGAAGGCGCTCCGATCCCGGCCCAGTTCTTTACGGATGATTTGGTGATCTATGATCCGCCTGAGATTCTTTTACAGGAATCCAGGACGGTCTGCGAAGGGGATTCGGTGACAATCTACAGTGCGGCAACAGGGTTGTATCCACCCATCTCTTATGTCTGGACCTACCCTGATGGTTCCATCCATCTTTCCGATCCGGTATTTGACAGCATACTGGAATCAAATGCAGGGTCCTATACCCTCCTGGCCACAGACAGCCTGGGTTGCAGCGACCAGAAATCGATTCAGCTCATTGTGAGCGATATACCTGTTGCAGATTTCCATGGCAGCGACACACTGACCAAAGCCCCCGGATATATCCTCGAGGCTGGTTCAGGACAGGCTTATTACCTCTGGAACACCGGGGAAACAACCGATCAAATCACCATCGACTCAACCGGTTTATACAGGGTTGAAATGATCACGCACGTGGGTTGCTATGGAGCTGATTCGGTATTCCTGTTCATTTCGGAAGAAGTCATGTATGAATGCCTGTTCATTCCGAATGCATTTACACCTAACGGTGACGGGTTGAATGATGTGTTCATGGCCGTTTCACAATGCCCGTTAAGTTATTTCAGGATGGAGATTTACAACCGCTGGGGCGAAATGTTCTTTGTTTCGGAAGATATCAATACCGGGTGGGACGGCAAGAAGAACGGCAACCTTTGCCCGGGAGATGCCTATGTCTACAAGATCGCCTACCGGCCGATCGAATTGCCGGCAACGGAAAGAGCGATCGTGAAGGCCGGCGTGGTTGTGATCGTGGAATAATCTCTATCAGACTGCTCCGACGACTAAAGCCATCGGAGCAAAATCCTAGCCAGTTTGGCCGTCGGCAGCAGTACAATCATTTCTTGATAATTCTTTCCATAATTATTTGATCGCCTGTATTTACGCTGATAAAGTAAACTCCGGCAGCAAATCCTGAAAGATCAATCATATAAATAAAGTTGCTTGATTTGGCAGCAGTAACCTGGCATACCTTTCCGTAAATATCATGTACGGTTATTACGTCACTGTTCACCGTTTCACTGCTCACCTCAACATAAAAAGCACCGGTGGTAGGATTCGGGTAAACATGCATTTTAATCTGATCATTACCCTGTTGGACAGGTGCTTCAGCTTCTGCCGATTTTTGACACCGGTTTGAGGTTGAACTGGCTTGTGAAGCAATAGCTCCTTTTTGCCCGTTCTTCATAAAACTCACTACGGTATAGATCAGTTTCTGGCCATCGAATGGTACGGTAAAAGATGCCGTGCCTGCCAGGAACAATTCCGGCTGGTTAACCGGATTGTATACCGCAAGACCGGAAAAATAATTGTCGACACCGGCCGGAATGTATACATCGGTCGCATTACTGTTTGTATATTCGAAATTGGCGATGTAATAAAAACCGGACGAGTCGGGAACGGTCAATTCCTCCACACAAATCAGCTTTGGCTTAATTTGTTTTGTGCCCGGTCCGTTGACATTGACATAAAGTGGTCCGCTAACGGAAACAAAGACGTAATTTTCAGCTTCCGCGTATGGTATGATCTGGTATGTGCCGGCAGCTCCGGTATAAGTGGGGCTAACCGTAAAGGATAGCGAATCAACGCAGGTCTCATCATCTCCCTCGTTAAAGCCGCTGAATGTCGCGGTAAATGCCGGTAGAGGATCATTATCATAAATCCATTTCAAATCGGCCGTCACAATGGCCGTATCGGGGACGATCGTCAGGATGGCCGGCATATAGGAAATATTGAAGTTATTCGACACAATTGAACCCGGAACAATATAATGCTGACCGACAGTATTCCCGGTGATCAGGTTAATGCCGCGAAGATCGACTTCGCCCGCTTCTTCTCCGGAAAGGATGCTGATGTCGCCTTCACCAAGGATGACGATGGCATCGCTGTTGGAATTTGCATTGACTGTTTCGGCATTAACCAATGCGGTTGCGGTCATAAAACTGGATGCATTGACAAGAGCGGTGGCATATAAAAAGCCTCCCGAGGATGAAAATGTATTGATTACAACGTCGTTGTTCACCAGGGCTGTAGCCGGGGCCAGCGCGGAAGTGCCTGTTGTAAACGAAACCACGTTCACAAGGGCCGTGGCGGTCACGAACGAAGGCGCACTGATGAACGTACCGTTGACCAGTGCGGTGGCAAACAGATTGTAAGTGGCATTGGAGATCATCATGCTCTTATTGACCAAGGCAGTCGCTGTAATGAACGAGCTTGCATTTACAAGGGCCGTAGCATTCACCAGGGCAGTGGCATAATTCGATGAAAATGCGGAAAGGATGGCAAGGCTGTCGGCATCATCGATAATCAGGTCATTTTCAAGGTTTACACTATCGGTATTGAAATAAAAATCAAAATTAAAACCACCGATAGAATCTCCATAAGTGAATGTAGTATCATGCGGGGTGATCACTAGGTCAAGTTTTTCAATGGTCAGCAGGCCGGGTGTTACATCGATCAGGTATCGTTCCAGTATTGAAAGGTCGAGCGAATCCGAAGCCGGAACGGCACTTCCGGGTGTCAATGGATCGTCGGTATCTGTTTCGATGGCCCATAATCCAGTATTACTCAGCGAAGTGGCTATCGATTCCAGGTCAATGTCCTGGATCCGCCCTATCTCTTCCGGGTTTAAACCTGCTTCTTCAAGTGAAAAATTCCCTTCGATATTTTCAACATGATATGTTGCCGTAAACTCAGGCAATACCTCGCCGTATTTTTTCGTCTTATCATCAATGGTGATGACAATCGTTTGCTTTGTTGTAAAATACAGCGGATTGGATAAACCGCCATCCGTCCCGTTGGTTCCTTCCATCGGTGGATTATAAACCTGGATCATCGGGTAACGGTCATCGAAGGTGGGTATCGTTGAACTGACGGCTGAATCGCCAAGAATGACCGTGGCATTGACAAGCGGTTCACCGTTAAAATAGATCTGCGACTCACCGGTCAGGAACTGGCCGAAGACTGTGATGTCTATGGGGTCGACTCCGGGAGTAAGGGTTGTGTCGTACGAAATACCGGTGATGTAGGGAGAAGGATTGGCGAAGTTTCCCATGGCTGCATCAGCCTGGATGAATCCTGCACCGGATAATGCATCATAACCGGGGGTATGCATGTCGATGGCCGTATTCTGCAGTAATGCTTTAATGGATTCCGGCGAAAGGCTTGTTCCGTAATATTTGTTCCGGGCTTGCAGGATCAGCGCTGCAACAGCCGCTGCGTGCGGAGCGGCAG
>AMWB02013699.1_pt1 | contig 10617 bp, 3 predicted proteins | sample 200311 | NCBI WGS metagenome assembly AMWB02 (sample SAMN02737377, study PRJNA173069) | bioreactor metagenome | biome: anode biofilm in microbial fuel cells | place: USA: California | collected 2010-12-16 | reverse complement strand
GCTGCCCTGGCAGAAATCCACCTGTGGGTCATAACCCCTGACCACATCAAACTCACAGATAACAGGCTGGGGTTCGGGAAAAAAATCAACTGGACATCAGGTGACAATCTGATCGAGCCTCCCGGCCAGATATAACGGGAGTGAAATCAGATTATAGATAAGCTCTTTCTTCCCCGGTAAATTCACCCTGGCTGAAAGATCATTGCCTACCGACGGAGTATCAGCATTGAATCTGATACCTGTGGGTTTATTCTTTTCCGCCAGAAAGACATGCAGTGACTTCAGAGTTCCTCTTTTACCGGATTTTATTTCAACGGGATAAACCCTGTTCCCAACCTGGTACAGGCAGTCAATTTCCGCATTTGAATTCTTCGCTTCCCGGATCCAGTAGTACAATTGCTGCTCGCTGTAGGGTTGTCCGCTGGCAAGCAATTCCTGGAAAACAAACTGCTCTGCCATCGCCCCCTCAAATTCTGTTGCCAGGTTTTTGATATCCAAAAGTTTAATGCCTGCAATATGACCCAGAATCCCGATATCGAAAAATAAAGGTTTGAATACGTCATTGTCCTGCAACCGCGACAGTGGCACCTCAGAAGATCTAGTGTGCCTGACGAGATGAATTATCCGGCTCATTTCCAGTTTCAGCAAAGCATCCTTTAGCAAGGCTGACGGAACATTCCTGTTTACATTAACATATTTCACCTTTCTGCCGATGTTATTTGCCACGTAATGCAACACATCCCTCAAATGCTCCTGCTGTTTCCTTGTACCATATTTCGAAAAATCGTACTCTATCGAGGTAATCAATGAGGAATGGATCTTGTCTATGCCTGAGAGATCCCTGGTTTTAAGGTAATAATCTACTGCCTCGGGCATACCTCCTATGAAGAAGTATAACCGAAGCATCTCAAGAATCCGATTATGAATGGCCAGGCTGAAGTCTCCGTTAACAGTAAACCCGTTAATAAAGCCGAACAGCCCGTTTTCTCCAGCCTCCGTCAGAAATTCAGAAAAACTTAACGGGTACATATATGCAAAATCAAGCCTGCCGACAGGCATTGAATACTGCAATTCATTCAGAGTGTGATCAAGCAGGGAACCTGCACAGATAATATGCAATCCTGGTCTCTGTTCGTAAAAATAACGCAGAGCAGCGATTGCCCTGGGGCACGCCTGGATTTCATCAATGAATAACAGCGTATGCTCATCTTCAACAGGGACCTGGTACAGTACAGACAATTCATTCACTATCTGTTCAGGCCGTAGACTTTCAAACACTGAATGGATATTCCTGTCCTGTTCCAGGTTAACCTTAAGCAGATAATGGTAATTCTCTCCGGCGAACTTCTCTATGCTGTATGTTTTTCCGACCTGGCGCGCACCCCTTACCATTAAAGGCTTTCGGTTCCGGCTGGTTTTCCAGGTAAGAAAATAATCATCAATCTTCCTGTTCATCATTACCTCATTTATGGTTTAAATATAGTAACAAATATTGGATTTACAAAACTACACATTCATTCACTATTGGATTTCATGTATTATATGCAATTTATACAATTGGATTATAAAGAATCATTATCAGGTGAAGCACTCAGCAGAGTTCATGACAATCGCCTTTTTTAGTACCTTTATCCTCCCATGATTGACCACTCCACCATAGAACGAATCTTCGATGCGGCGCAGATAACCGACGTCGTCTCCGAATTCGTTTCACTAAAGCGAAGAGGGGTCAACTACCTGGGTCTCTGCCCGTTCCATAACGAGAAGACACCCTCCTTTACCGTCTCGCCCGCCAAGGGAATCTTCAAGTGCTTCGGCTGCGGCAAGGGGGGCAACGCCGTCAACTTCATCATGGAGCACGAGCACCTCTCATACCCCGAGGCGCTCCGCTGGCTGGCGAAGAAATACCACATCGAGATAGAGGAGAAGGAGGTCACTCCTGAGGAACTGGCCAAACAGAACGAACGCGAGAGCATGCTCGTTGTCACCCAGTACGCCGCCCGCCTTTTTTCCGAAAACCTCTTCCACGGCCACGAGGGGATGACCCTCGGCTTATCATATTTCCGTGAGCGCGGTTTCGGCGATGCCATCCTCCGCAAGTTCGAGGTGGGTTACTGCAACGAGCGGCGCGATGACTTCACGAAGAAGGCCATCGCCGCGGGATATAAGTCGGACTACCTTGTGATGAGCGGCCTGACAATTGACAGGGAAGGTTATCTCTTTGACCGTTTCGCAGGGCGAATCATGTTCCCCATCCACTCCCTCTCCGGGCAGGTGCTGGGTTTCGGCGGCCGCATCATCAAGACCGACCCGAAGGCAGCCAAGTACGTCAACACGCCCGAGACCGAGATTTATCACAAGAGCCGCATTGTCTACGGCATCTTCCAGGCACGCCAGGCTATCATCAAGGAGGACCGCTGTTACCTGGTGGAGGGATACACTGACGTCCTCTCAATGCACGAGTCAGGCGTAGAGAACGTGGTGGCATCGTCCGGCACCGCCCTGACGCAGGAGCAGATACGGCTCATCAAGCGGTTCACCCCAAACATCACGATGCTCTACGACGGCGACCCGGCCGGTATCAAAGCCTCCATCCGCGGTACCGACATGGTCCTCGAGGAGGGGATGAACGTCCGCATCGTCATGCTGCCCGACGGTGAGGACCCTGACTCCTGGTCCAGGAAAACATCAGACGAGGAGTTCAAACGCTACCTGAAGGAGAACGAGACCGACTTTATAAAGTTCAAAACCAGGCTCTTGCTTGATGAGGCGCAGAGCGATCCCGTCAGACGCGCCAACCTTGTCCGCGAGGTGGTTCGCTCCATAGCCGTCATCCCCGACCAGATCACCCGCACGGTCTATGTGAAAGAGTGCAGCACGCAGCTCAACATGCCCGAGGAGGTGATTCTCGACGAGGTCATGAAGCTGCGCAACCAGGACAGCTTCCGCAATCGCAACTCGTGGCCGGCACAGGACAGCGCTTCGGGAAGCCTGCAGGATATGCCGGGCACCGCCGCAACATCAACATCAGCATCGCAGCGGCAGCGCAAGAAGGAAGAGACATCATTCTACTCCGAGCGCGAGATCCTTCGCCTCCTGATCCGCTACGGCGCCGAGGTGCTCACCCGCGAGCTCGACAAGGAGACCGGCATTGAGACTATCACCACCGTAGCCGATTACATCATCACAGAGATCAATGACGACGGGCTGAAGTTTGAGAATGAGTATTTCGCCGCGATGTTCGAGGAGATCGCCTTCAGTGTCGGGCAGGGGCTCATCCCGGGCGACACCCATTTCGTTCATCATGCAAACCCCGTCATCAGCGCCCTGGTGGTTGACATGCTGACGGAGCAATACACCCTGAGCCGCATCTGGGGCAAGCACGGCGCATACGTCGAGACCGAGGAGATGAAGCTGAAGGAGATGGTCCCTGACGCGGTACTGAAGTTCAAGGGCGATAAGATCAAGGTGTTGCAGAAGGAGATACGCAGAGCGATGACGGAGGCCGGCGACGATGACGAGAAGGTCGCCGCCCTCCAGGAGCAGTACAAGGCGATGACCTCGCTGCAGAAAAAAATATCCACCGGTCTCGGCGGCAGGCTGATAATCTGATTTGCGAATTGCAATGTGCGATGTGCGATGTGCGATGTGCGAGTGGGAGACTGATCATCTGACCCTCATCAACAATTCTTGATGGCCTACAGCCATCAAATGCCTCGTAGAGGCTAAAGAATTGTAGATTGGCGAAGATGCCACATTCCTGTCACCCTCGTAGAGGGTGAAGAATTGTAACAGCATGCCGGGCACCAGCACCCACCTCGTAGAGGTGGAAGAATTGTGGGAGTCTGACAGCGACTACACCACCACCCTCGTAGAGGGTGAAGAATTGTACAGCCATGCGTCCCCTAAACAAAAGGGGGGCGGGGGGGCCTCCCAATCTATCGCAAATCGCAAATCGCAACTCGTAACTTTTTACTAACTTGGTGCAAATTTCTGCAAACAATGAGACAATTGCTGCCTTTAACCGTTGCCCTGTGCACCGTGATATGCATCACCGCATCGTGCAACAGGACAGAAAAGGTCACGAAGGCACCCGCACCCGTCTTCTCCACATACCTGCCCGACTCCCCCGCAGACACCACCCGCGCAAGAGAGATATACTACGGCCTCCTCACACCTGTCGAGGTATGCAACATATTCGAACGGCTTGGCGTCCCGTTCAATGACACAATCATCCTGCCCCCCGAAAACCGCGATCTGTACATGAGCAGCTACAAGGCCGCCATGAACCTCGGCGTCTACGGCGTTGATATGGGCTATATTAAGCTCTTCGGCATCAACAGGCAGACAATGAACTACTTCAGCACAATCAAAACACTCAGCAACAGGCTCAACATGCCTGACACATTCATCTCCGACGCCATCCGCAGCCTCAATGCCGACATGAGCAACGCCGACTCGGTCACAATGCTGATGAATGACGCCTACGCGAAGATAGACGAGCACCTGCGCCAGGAAGGGAGCGAGGGGACTCTCGGGCTGATGCTTATGGGAGGATGGATAGAGGCGATGTACCTCGCCACACAGCTGGCTTATGACCCTGCAAACCCGGACCCGCAGGTGGTGGGCAAGATAGCCGAGCAGAAATACTCGCTCCTCTCCCTGCTCAGCTTCATGAAAAACTATTACAGTGATCCGATGGTGGTCTTTTACACCAAGAAACTGAAGTATCTCAATCGCTGGTTTGATACGTTCGAGATTTATTATCAGCCGGGCGATGTCACTGTTGACACGCTCCGGCAGGTCATCACCACAAAGGGAACGGAGATGACAGTAACCGTGGAGACGCTGAATGAGATACGTGATTACGTGGCGAGGCTCAGGGCCGAGATCACAGCGGTATGAACCGAGGCCCCTGTAATCACAGCGGTATGAACCGAGGCCCCTGTGATCACAGCGGTATGAACCGAGGCCCCTGTGATCACAGAAGCCAGGCAGGGTCTGTGAGTGAACAATGCATTCTGAAGGTAACTAAAAACACTTATACTATGAACCGTCCTCTTCTCCAGGTCGCGGCCGTTGTTGCCGTCGTTGTCATTGTTGCTGCAGCTGTTGTCTCCTGCGGCAAGGGTAAGAAGGAGCCCGGCGCCAGCGGCCCCGGAGCCGCCTCGCCCGCCGTAACCGTCATTGACAAGGGCTTCAGCAGGTACATCTCCGCCTACACCTCGGGGACAGTGCCTGCCAACGGCACGCTCCAGGTGGTCCTCACTCCCGGGTTTGCAGCCACCGCCAATCGCTCCCGCACACAGAGCCTCTTCACATTCACCCCGGCGGTAAAGGGCGAGGCGGAGTGGGCCGACAGCCTCACGCTCGTCTTCAAACCCTCGCGGCCGCTGGCGCCGGGCACAGCATACCAGGGGACACTCGACCTGGGCAAACTCGCAGACATCGAGGAACGCTTCAGCCTCTTCCCGCTCAGCTTCCGCACCGTGGAGAAAAACTTCACCGTCAACCTCAATCCCGTTACGGTTGACCTCCCCGATGGTAACACCTACTCGATCTCCGGCACTGTTGTAACAGCAGACTACACTGACAATGAGGAGGTTGAGAAATACCTTACCGCCCGCGTCGGCAAGCGCGATGAAACAATCACCTGGGAACACTCCGGCAACAACGTTCATGCTTTTTCAATTGAAAAGATACGCAGAGCGAAGGAGGAGAGTACCCTCACGGTGGCATGGAACGGCAATGCCTACGGGATCAAGACCAAGGGCGATCTCGCCGTGACAATCCCCGCCGAGGGGGTCTTCACCGTCACCGATGTAAGGGTCAGCGCCGGCGAAAGCAAGACCATCGAGATCTTCTTCTCCGACCTGATCGATGCCACCGGCGAACTCGACGGCATGGTCACCACCGACCCGCAGCATCCGCTCACCGTCAGCGCCGAGGCCAACAAGCTGCTTGTCATCCCCGGTGAAAACATAGTCGGGGTGGTGGAAATTACTGTTGACGCCGCATTGCGGAACACCCGCGGCCAGCGGCTGGAGGAGGCCGTGAAACGCAGTATCAACTTCACCCCGGTGGAGCCCGGCATCAGGTCAGCCGGCCGCGGGGTCATCATGCCCTCATCGGGAAACCTCATCTTCCCCTTCCTCGCCGCCAACCTCAGCGCCGTCGATCTGACAGTCATCAAGATCTTCGAGAACAATCTGCCATACTTCCTGCAGCAGAACAGCATGGGCGAGGCATCGCACTACAGCGGAGAGATCAGGCAGTTCGGACGGCCCGTCTACCGGGGTCGCATCGACCTCACCGGAGGAGCCGGCTTCGACCCGAACAAGTACAACCTCTTTACTATCGACCTGGCCAACTACATCGAGCCCGAACCGGGAATACTCTACCGGATCGAGCTCGGGATGCGCCCGTCATACTCGCTCTATCCATGCACCGGCGAGCGCAAACCCTCCAGATACGAGGAGATGCTTGATCTTGCCGACCAGGACCGCGCATGGGAAGGGTCGGAGGATTACTATTCTCTCTCCGAGGAGGGAATTTTCTATAATTATGCTTACAACTGGCGTGAGAATGAGAACCCGTGCAGTGATGCATTCTACAATCCCGAAAAGAAACTGGTAAGCAACATACTGGCATCGGACCTCGGCATCATTGCAAAGAGCGGCACCGACAACAGCCTCAGGGTCTTCATCCGCGATATCCGTACAGCTGATCCCGTTGACGCCGCCACCGTGGAGGTCTACGACTATCAGAACCAGCTGATGGGTACCGCCACAACCGACAAGGCAGGGATGGCCTCCGTTCCCTGTCCCCGGAAACCCATCCTTGTAATAGCACGCAAGGACAAGAACCGCAACTACCTCTCGCTGCAGGATGGCAATGCCCTGTCAATGAGCTCATTCGATGTCTCCGGCGAGACCCCGCAGGATGGTATCCGTGCCTTCCTCTTCACCGAGCGCGATGTGCGCAGGCCGGGTGACTCAATCTATGTGGGAGTAATTGTCCGCGATCTGGGCAAGGGACTGCCACCCGGTCACCCGGTCCACTTCGAGCTTTACAACAATAAGGGTCAGCGCATCGACGAACAGGTTGCAACGCTGAACGACAGAGGGTTCCTGGCATTTACAACTGTAACTTCCGATGACGCCGAGACCGGCAACTACCGGGCACAGGTGCGCATCGGCGCAGCCACTTTCACCCGAATCATCAAGGTCGAGACCGTCAAACCCAACAGGCTCAAGATAAAGCTCGACTTCCCGGGAGAGGTTGCCGGCGGTGAGACCAAAACCCTTCGCGGCAGCATGAAGGTTACATGGCTCAACGGCACAGTGGCCCGCGACATGAAATCGACCGTGGAACTCCTCCTCAAACCGGTGAAGACGAAGTTCGAGAAGTACGGGCAGTATAACTTTGACGATCCCGCCTCGCAGTTCTGGTTTGAAACACAGACGATCTTCGACGGCAGAATCAACAGCACCGGAGAGGCCACAGTCAGCTTCACCCCCGACGAGGAGATTCAGGCGCCGGGTATGCTCAATGCAATCTTCACTACCCGGGTGTTTGAAAAGGGCGGCGACGCCAGCATCACACAGACGGTTGTGCCCTATGCTCCGTACCCGGCCTTCGTGGGGATGAACATCCCCGCCCTTGGCGCCACCGGGCGCGTGATCTTCACCGACAGACCCAACGAGATCAGGCTTGTGACCCTCGACAAGAACGGCAAACCCATCCGCAGCGAGGTGGAGATAAATGTCTACAAGCTCGACTACCGCTGGTGGTGGGAGTCGGACGATGAGTACCTCGGGTCATACATCTCCCGCGGGCGCAGCAGCAACATCTTCTCCGGGACAATCACAACCACCGGCGGCGAGGGAAAGACCTCGTTCAGCATTGACAAGGAGCAGTGGGGCCGCTATCTTGTGCGGGCAACGCTCCCCTCGGGACATTCAACCGGCATGATTGTGCTGGTCGACTGGCCATGGGATTACGGCATGAAGCCCGGCGGCAATGACGGCGCCAGCCTGCTGCAGCTCAACACCGACAAGGAAAAATACAGCGTGGGCGATGAGATCAGCCTCACCTTCCCCTCGCCGGAGAACGGTCGCGCCATCGTCACGATTGAGAACAGCACATCCCTGCTTGACGTCACAGAGGTGAAGACGCAGGCCGGAAACACCGAGATCAGGGTGAAGGCCACCGCGGCCATGGCACCCAACGCATATCTCTATGTTACGATGTTACAGCCTCACTCACAGACTGTTAACGATGCGCCTGTGCGTCTCTACGGGGTCATCCCGGTTATGGTGGAGGACCCGGCCACAAAACTTGAGCCGGTCATCACGATGCCTGACAAGATCCGGTCGCAGCAGGAGGTTGAGATCCGCATTGAGGAGAAGAACAGGCAGGAGATGACCTACACGCTCGCGGTGGTTGATGAGGGACTGCTTGATCTCACCGGCTTCCGCACGCCCGATCCCTGGAAGTGGTTCTTCGTGAAGCACTCCCTCGGGGTCCGCACGTGGGATCTTTATGATATTGTGTTCGGCGCCTTTGGTGGTAAGCTGGGTCGCGCCTTCGCGATAGGGGGCAGCGAGGCTGCCGTGGACCAGAGCAAGAACAGGGCACGCCGGTTCGAGCCGGTGGTGCGGTTCATCGGGCCCTTCACCCTCGCCCCGGGCAAGACCGGATCGCACAGGATACGGCTCCCGCAGTACACCGGATCCGTCAGGGTGATGGTGACGGCGGCCGGCAAGGGTAACAGCTTCGGCGCAGCCGAAAAGACAGTGACAGTCTCCGATCCGCTGATGATACTCGCAACAGCACCAAGGGTGCTCTCGCCGGGCGACAAAGTGGCGCTGCCGGTGACGGTGTTCGCGCAGGAGAAGGGGATCACCGATGTCAGCGTGACCGCCTCATCCAATGAGATGCTCAGCTTCACCGAGGCATCCGGTTCCGTGAAGTTCAGCGAGCCGGGCGACAGGGATATTGAGCTTATGTTTAATACCGCAGGGCGACCCGGTGCCGCTGCCGTCACGGTCAATGCCGAGGGCGGGGGCGAGAAGGCGTCATACAGCCTGAATATCCCCGTGCGGTCACCGAATCCGCCCGACAGGAGGGCCGAGACAAAAGTGATTGCTGCGGGCGAGACATTCTCGAAGAGCTTCACGCCCTTCGGGATGGACGGCACCTCGTCGGCCTCGGTGGAGATATTCACCCTCCCCTCTGTTAACCTCAGCAAACGCCTGGGGTACCTGACCTCGTTCCCGCACGGGTGCACCGAGCAGATCACCTCTGCGGCGTTCCCGCAGGTATACCTCCCCGGGCTGCTTGGATCAAGCCTGGCCGATCCCGGCCTGGTACGCTATAATGTGCAGGAGGCGTTGCGCACCATCGCCTCGAGGCAGATCGCTTCGGGTGCTCTGACGCTGTGGCCCGGCGGACCGTACCCCGATGACTGGGTGACATCCTACGCGGGCCACTTCGCGCTGGAAGCGCAAAAAGCAGGCTATACACTGCCCTCGGGATTCCTGAACAAGTGGATCAGATACCAGAGTAAGCAGGCCTCGGCGTGGAGGTACCAGGAGCAGTACCGTTATACCGCCAACGATCAGGCGTACAGGCTCTTCACGCTGGCGCTGGCCGGTGCTCCGGACAAGGGCGCGATGAACCGCATGCGCGAGGTTACCACTCTGCCGTCGCTGGCACGCTGGTTCCTGGCTGCTTCCTATGCCGCCTCGGGACGGACGGAGGTGGCGCAGACGCTGATCGATGTGCGCAACCTTAAGACCGAAGATGACTATGTGCATCACTACTACGGCAGCAGCCTCAGGGATCAGTCGATCATACTCTATACCCTTACCCGCCTGGGCAACAACGCCGAAGCGCTGGAGCTCTTGAAGACTGTGGCAAACGAGCTCAGCAGCAATTCGTGGTGCAGCACGCAGACCACCGCCTGGGGGCTGTTTGCATACATGAACTATGCGAATTCGGTGAAGGCCGACGGCAGCAGGGAGATGAAGGCGACGCTGGAGTTCAACGGAAAGAAGGAGAAGCTGTCTTCTGACGGAGGGGCGGTGCTTCGGACATTCAGCCCGGTGGCGACGAACAATCTGGTGGTTGCGAATGAGAGCGACAGGCCTCTGTTTGTGACGTTTACCGAGGAGGGTGTGCCCACCACTGCCGACATGACAGTGAAGGAGAACAATCTCACCATGAAGGTTGCCTGGCTTGACATGGAGGAAAAGCCTGTTGATGTTACATCCCTGCAGCAGGGTTACAGTTTTGTGATGGCGGTGGATGTGACGAACACAACGTTCCGGCAGGTGTCGAACCTGGCGCTGACGCAGATGGTCCCCTCCGGGTGGGAGATACAGAACACACGGCTGTTTGAGGCCGGGTTGCAGATGAAGGAGGCGTCGTATGACTACCGCGATTTCCGTGATGACAGGGTTTATACCTATTTCACGTTACGGCCGGGTGAGACGAAGCGGTTTTTCATCATTCTGACCGCCTCGTACCGTGGCTCATACAGCATGCCCGCGGTGGTCTGCGAGGCGCTTTATGACGGTTCCGTCTCCGCCCGCCGGCCCGGTTTCCCGGTGG
>AMWB02137564.1_pt2 | contig 10631 bp, 12 predicted proteins | sample 200311 | NCBI WGS metagenome assembly AMWB02 (sample SAMN02737377, study PRJNA173069) | bioreactor metagenome | biome: anode biofilm in microbial fuel cells | place: USA: California | collected 2010-12-16 | reverse complement strand
CTCCTGCTGGCCGGCGGCTGGACGTTGCTGGCGATCTACGGCAGCCTCTACCCCCTCGCCGGCTGGCACGACAAGGGCGGCGATCCGTTCGCTTTCCTCGCCGCCGGCTGGCCGCGCTATGTCACCGGCTTCGACCTCGCCGCGAACGTGCTGGCCTATGTGCCGCTGGGCTTCCTCTGGGCGGCTGCGCTGACGGCGCGGCTGCCGGGATGGTCGGCATTCGCCGCAGCGGTCGGCATCGGGGCTGCGCTGTCGCTCGGCATCGAGACGGCGCAGAACTACCTGCCGAGCCGCGTTCCCTCCAACCTCGATCTGGGCTGCAATGCGCTCGGCGCGGCGCTCGGCGCGGCGGCCTGCCTGCGCTGGGGGCGCCACCTCTTCGACGGCGGGCGGCTGCACCGCTGGCGTCAGCGGCGCTTCCTGCGCGGGCCGACCGGCGACATCGGCCTGCTGCTCGTGGCGCTGTGGCTGCTGACCCAACTCAATCCGGAAACCTTCCTGTTCGGCAATGGCAACCTGCGCGGCCTGATCGGCCTGGCCGCCGCCCTGCCCTTCAGCGCCGAAAACTTCATCCTGTTCGAGACGGCCACCGTGGCCGGGCAGACGCTGGCGATCGCGCTGATCGGGAGCCGTCTCGCCATCAGCCATCCCTTGCTGTGGCCGCTGGCACTCGTCGGTCTCGCCGTGCTGGTCAAGAGCGCCGCGGTGCTGGTGCTGATGCAGGGCGCGCACGGTTTCGCCTGGGCGTCGCCGGGCTCGTTCGCCGGTCTCGCGCTCGGCCTGCTGCTGTGGAGCGGTGCGCTGCAGCTCGGTGCCGCCGCCCGCCAGGCGCTGGCCGCCCTGGCCATGATGCTCGCCACGGTGCTCGCCAACCTGATGCCGGACAATCCCTATCTCGAAGACACCCTGCGCGTCTGGCAGCAGGGCCACTTCCTCAATTTCAACGGCCTGACACGGCTGGCTACGGCACTGTGGCCGTACCTCGCCCTGCCCTGGCTGATGCTTTCAAGGAGCCGACATTGAGCACGATCACCGACCTCGCTTCCCTGCGCGACGCCCTGCGCGATTTCGCCGTCGCGCGCGACTGGCGGCAGTTCCACACGCCCAAGAACCTCGCGATGGCGATGATCGTCGAGGCGGCCGAACTGGTCGAGCACTTCCAGTGGGCGACGCCGGAGGAAAGCCTGAACCCGTCGCCGGACAAGCGCGCGGCAATCCGCGACGAGGTCGCGGACACGCTGATCTACCTGGTCGAACTGGCCGACGCGCTCGACATCGACCTGATCGCCGCCGCGCGCGACAAGATCGCCAAGAACGCCGTCAAATATCCCGCCCCTTGAAACTCGGCGCTGGCGGGGCGGCGCCCGGCAGCGCTTCAGCTTCGGGCGACGGAGAATTCCATGGCGGCCACTTCCCGCAGCGCCTCCTCCTCGCGCAGGAAGGTTTCCACTGCGAGCGGATCGAACTGGCTGCCTGCCATGCGCAGAATCTCGGCCTTCGCCGCGTCGAACGGCATCGCCTTGCGGTAGGGGCGGTCGAAGGTCATGGCGTCGAGGGTGTCGATCACCGCGAAGAGCCGGGCGCCCAGCGGAATCGCCTCGCCCCGCAGTCCGGCGGGATAGCCGGAGCCGTCGAAGCGTTCCTCGTGGCAGAGCACGATGTCGGTCGCCATCGACAGAAATGACAGCTTGGCGAGGATCTCACGGCCATAGCCGGGATGCCGGCGCATGATCTGCCATTCCTCTTCCGTCAGTCGGTCAGGCTTGAGCAGGATCGCATCCGGGACGCCGATCTTGCCGATGTCATGGAGCAGGCTGCCCCAGTAGACCTCGCGCAGATCCTCGACGCGCGTGTAGTGATGCGTGGCGAGCAGCAGAGTATGTGCGGCGACCCGCTTGGAATGCAGACCGGTTTCCTGCTCGCGCAAATCCAGCGCCTCGGCGAGGGATTCGACGAACTGCTCGTAGGGGTCACTGTCCAACCCGCCACTCCGCTTGCGGGCATTCAGCAGGCAGTGCTCGCAGGTGTGGCGCGTACCAATCCGGGCGTACTGCCGCTCGTGAGAGGCGACGCCGCATTCGTCGCAGGCAGCGGCAAAACTGACGGGCGGCGATATCGGGGAACCGTGTTGAGCCATGTGCCTATTGTCCGTGATGCCATTTGGTGGGGGGAAAGCAAGAAAGCCTGAAAACAAAGACAAGAGGCGTGAATTTTCGTTCCCTTGGCACACCTTCTCGGCTGGATCGAAGCGGGCAAGGACCGGTCATCGACGTGCGCTGCGACTACCTGCCGTCGCTGACGAACGAGCCGCCCAGATGCGCAACGTCATCGCCTCAGCTTTTTTGCTCCACGGAATTCGGTTCTGGCGGAGCGGCGGCCGGCGCAACGTGCAACCGGATCGTCCCGGCGACGGCCATCGCGGCGAGCGTCATGCCCATCGCCAGCAGGCCGACGTTGCCGTAGCCGACGACCTTGCCGTTCTCGACCGCGATCATCACGCCGCCCAGCCAGGCGGCCAGCCCCGAGCAGAGGTTCTGCACCGAGGCGTTGATGGCCATGAAGGTGCCGCGCAGCCGCGGCTGCACCGCCGAGGTCAGGACTGCCATCACCGGCACCATGCGACCCGGCACCAGGATGAAAAACAGCGTCGACAGGCACAGCATCATCCATAGCGGCACCTGCGGCAGGTGGGTCTGCACGAACAGCGGCAGCAGCGAGCAGAGCGCGACGATGCGGTAGGTGCGCACCTTGCCCCAGGCATCGGTGCGGCGGCCGATCCAGCGTGCGGTGAACAAGGTCGCGCAGCCGCCGGCGAGATAGAGGTAGGGAATGTCGGTCTGCGCGATGCCGACGTTCGCCGTCGCGTAGATCGTGATGTAGGGAATCACCGTGAAGCCGGAGAAGATCGCCATGGCCATGAACGCATAGGCGCGCAGATGGTTGGCATCGCCGCATACCGCCGCGATGGCCGCGAGTGGATGAGCGCGTTCCGCCTCGCTGACCACCGCACCGGCGAGATGGCCGCGCATTTTTGGCAGCTGCTTCAGCCCGAGCAGCAGCAGTGCGACGGTGAGCGCCGCGATGAAGAAAAACGGGAAGCGCCAGCCGAAATGGTTGGCGAGAAACAGCGACAGCGGCACGCCGGCCACGGTGGATACCGAGAAGGCGGCCATGATCGTGCCGCTCGCCCGGCCGCGGCGCTCGAAGGGCACGAGGTCGCCGACCATGGTATGGACCATCGAGCCGAGCACGCCGCCGAAGGCGCCGGCGACGCTGCGGGCGATCAGCAGGCTCAGGTAGCCGGGCGCCAGGCCGCAGGCCAGCGTCGCCAGGGCGAAGAGCGCGAAGGCGGTGAGCAGCAGACGCTTGCGTTCGAAGCGGTCGACGAAGGTCGCCGCCAGCAGGCCCGAAACCGCTGCGGTGAAGGTGTAGGCCGAGACCAGCAGGCCGAACTGGTGGGCGTCGATCGCGAACGCAGCCATCAGGATCGGCCCGAGCGGCATCATGATCATGAAGTCGAGGATGTGCGCGAACTGGATGCCGGCGAGCGTGAACAGCAACACGCGTTCGCGCGCGGGATCGAGCGGGGTGGCTGGAGGGATGGAGGGATGCGTCACGTTTTGCTAAATTGGGAACGAAGTCAGGAAGGCAAGCGAGGAGAGGATGAGCCGCTACAAATACCACGTATTCTTCTGCACCAACCAGCGCGAAGCGGGCGAGATGTGCTGCAACAACCACAATGCCCAGGCGATGCGCGACTACTGCAAGGCGCGCGTCAAGGCCATGGGCGACAGGATTCCCGGCAAGGTACGCATCAACAGCGCCGGCTGTCTTGACCGCTGCGACAAGGGCCCCGTGATCGTCGTCTACCCCGAGGCGGTCTGGTACACCTACGTCGACCAGGAGGATATCGATGAGATCGTCGATTCCCACCTCGCGCAGGGCAGGATCGTCGAGCGCTTGCTGATCAAATGAGCCGCCACGAGCATGTATTCCTCGACGGGCCGGACGGCCGCATCGAGGTATTCGTCGAGTCCCATGCCGCCGAGCCGACCGGCATCGCGCTGATCGCCCATCCGCATCCGCTGTTCGGCGGCACCGCCGACAACAAGGTGGTGACGACGCTCGCCAAGGCCTTCCGCGAACTCGGCTGCGCGACGTTGCGGCCGAGTTTCCGCGGCGTCGGCGGCAGCGAGGGCGAGCACGACCATGGCATCGCCGAGACCGAGGACCTGCTCGCGGTGCATGCCTACGCGCGCGGCCGCTTCGGCGCCAGCCTGCCCGTCTATCTCGCCGGCTTTTCCTTCGGCGCCTACGTCGTCACGCGGCTGGCGCTGCGCCTCGTCGAACTGAGCGACCCGGCGCGGCGGCTGGTGCTGGTCGGTACCGCCTCCGGCTTCATCGAGGGCCTGCGCCAGTACGAGACCGCCGCCGTGCCCGCCGACACCATCGTGATCCACGGCGCGCAGGACGAGACTGTGCCGCTCGCCAACGTGCTGGCCTGGGCCGAGCCGTTGGACCTGCCGGTGACCGTAATCCCGGGCGCCGACCATTTCTTTCACCGCCGGCTGCACATCATCCGCGACATCATCCAGCGCCAGTGGCATAGCCACTAGAATGCCGCAATCTCCACCCCGGCCCGGATGGCGAAATTGGTAGACGCAAGGGACTTAAAATCCCTCGCCGCAAGGCGTACCGGTTCGATTCCGGTTCCGGGCACCAGTCGATGAATGGGCGGGTTACCGCGCCGCTGCAAGCCAGGCTTGCGGCGTCAGATGCAGCGTGGCGCCGTCGACCACCAGCCACAGTTCGCCCTCCTGCAGCGTGCAGCTGATCTGCATGGTGCGGGCGACATGGCCGGCCAGCGCTTCGGTCTGCGGTTGCGGCAGGTTGAGGACCGTCAGCTTGTCGAGCTTGCGTAGCGCCGCCTGGTTCTGCTCCCACCAGACTTCGGCGGTACGCCCGCCATAGGCGACGACGATGACCGAGGCGGCACGGCCGCAGGCACGCCGCAGCCGCTTTTCGTCGGGCAGGCCGACCTCGATCCATTGCTCGATCGTGCCGGTCAGGTCCTTGCGCCACAGGTCTGGCTCGTCGTCCGCCGACAGGCCGCGGCCGAACTCGAGCGCCGGATCGGCATGCAGGGCGAAGGCGACCGTCCGCACCATCATGCGTTCGTCGGTTTCGGAGGGGTGTCGCGCCAGCGTCAGCGCATGGGTCTGGTAGTAGCCGCGGTCGAGGTCGGCCAACTGCAGTTCGATCTTGAAGATGGTCGCCTTGAGGGCCATGGGAGGGGCGGGGAGGAAAAGGCCTGCATTATCGCCGAGCGGACCACCTGCCGCTAGGAAGACCTGGTTGGCGCCGCGTCTGGCGGATCTGGCGGCCTAGGAGAACCGAAGCGCGCCCGGGTAGCGTGATGTTCCTGTGCGCCGGATTTACAGGCTAGTATGCGCTTTCGAAAGCGGAACGAGGGAATGCCATGCGTATCTCCAGAGGCTTCACCATGGTCGAAATGATGGCGGTCGTCGCGGTCATCGCCATCCTGGCGATGCTGGCACTGCCTTCCTATCTCGATCGCATCGTGCGCCAACAGATCGAAGCCGCGCTACCGCTGGCCGACATCGCCAAGAAGCCGATCGTCGATGCCTGGGCCGTGAAGCTGGCCATGCCGGCTGACAACGCCGCCGCCACCCTGCCGGTACCCGACAAGATCGTCAACAACTTCGTCAGCAGCCTGACCGTGGAGAATGGCGCGATCCATCTGGCTTTCGGCAACCGGGCCAGCAAGAGCATCCAGGGCAAGGTCATCTCGCTCTTGCCAGCGGTGGTGGATGGCGAGCCAAAAGTGCCCGTCGCATGGATTTGCGGCTATGCCGAGGCACCCGGCAAGATGACGGCGCTGGGCGTTAACCGCACCAACGTTCCGCAGGAGTATCTGCCGCTCGACTGCCGGCAGGTCGGCAAGCGTTAGCCGCCGCGGCCGATGCGATAGACGGCCAGGCTGCCGAGGAAATTATGTTCCTCGGTCACCAGCGCGCCGCGTTCGTCGAGCACCTGGCGGTCGCGGATCGCGACGCCCATGCCCTCGCAGAGGCTCTCGAAGTCGAGCATCGTGAAGAAGCGCACGTTCGGCGTGTCGTACCACTGGTAGGGCAGGTCTTCCGACACCGGCATGCGGCCGCCCAGCACGGCCATGCGGTTCTTCCAGTAGGCGAAGTTCGGGAAGGAGACCACCGCCTCGCGGCCGACGCGCAGCATCTCGGCAAGGATCTGCTGGGTGTGGCGCATCGTCTGCAGCGTGCGCGAGAGCACGACGTGGTCGAAGGCGTCGTCCTCGAAGCCGGCCAGGCCCGCCTCGAGGTCGCTCTGGATCACGTTCACGCCGTTCTCGATCGCGGCGAGGACATGGCCGGGGTCGCGCTCGACGCCCCAGCCGCGCAGGCCGCGCCCGGCCAGCAGACGCAGCAGTTCGCCCTCGCCGCAGCCGAGGTCGAGCACGCTCTCGCCGGACTTCATCCAGCTGGCGATGACGTCGAAGTCCTGGCGTTTCAGCGCGTGCGTCATGTCCCGACGTTCCGCAGATAGGCCGCCATCACCGCGTGGTAGTAGCGGTCGTCCATCAGGAAGGAGTCGTGGCCGTGCTGGCTGGCGATCTCCGCATAGCTCACTGCATGCTTGTTCTTGACCAGCGCGTTCACGATCTCGCGGCTGCGGGCCGGCGAGAAGCGCCAGTCGGTCGTGAAGGAGAGGACGAGGAACTTCGCCGTAGCGCCGGCGAGCGCCGCGGCGAGATCGCCGCCGAACGGTTCGGCCGGATCGAAGTAGTCGAGCGCCTTGGTCATCAGCAGGTAGGTGTTGGCGTCGAACCAGCCGGCGAACTTGTCGCCCTGGTAGCGCAGGTAGGACTCGACCTCGAACTCGACGCCGAAGCCGTAGCTGCCGGCGCTGGGGCGGCGCTTGCGGCCGAATTTCTCGGCCATCTGGTCGTCCGACAGGTAGGTGATGTGGCCGAGCATGCGCGCCAGCCGCAGGCCGCGCGCCGGCCGCGTGCCGTAGCGGTAGAAATGGCCGCCGTGGAAATCGGGGTCGGTGAGGATCGCCTGGCGGGCGACGTCGTTGAAGGCGATGTTCTCGGCCGTCAGCTTGGGCGCTGCGGCGATCACCAGCGCGTGGCGCACGCGTTCCGGCAGGTCGATCGTCCATTGCAGCGCCTGCATGCCGCCCAGGCTGCCGCCGACCACGGCGGCCCATTGTTCGATGCCGAGCGCGTCGGCGAGCCGGGCCTGGGCCTTGATCCAGTCGCCGACCGTGACGACCGGAAAATCCGCGCCCCAGGGTTCGCCGGTGGCCGGGTTGGGCGACGACGGGCCGGTCGAGCCGTGGCAGCCGCCGAGGTTGTTGACGCCGACGACGAAGAAGCGGTCGGTGTCGATCGGCTTGCCGGGACCGATCATGTTGTCCCACCAGCCGACGTTCTTCGGCTCGTCGGCGTAATGGCCGGCGACATGGTGGTGGCCTGACAGCGCGTGGCAGATCAGGATCGCGTTGGATTTCTCGGCATTGAGGGCGCCGTAGGTCTCATACACCAGTTCCCACTGCGGCAGGGTGACGCCGGCCGCCAAATCAATCGGTTCGGTGAAAAGGAGCCGCCGCGCCGTGACGGGACCGATGCTGCGGGGTTCGGACATGAGGCCGCGTTACTGCTGGAGGCGGCGCGCGCCGTTGTAGCGGCGGCTCCAGTATCTGTCGCTCATGTCCTCGATGCGGACGCGCGCTCCGCTGCGGGGCGCATGGACGAACTGATTGTTGCCCAGATAGATGCCGACGTGCGAAAAGGCGCGGCGCATCGTGTTGAAGAACACCAGGTCGCCAGGCATCAGTTCGGCTTTCTCGACGCGCTCGCCCTGCTGGCTGATCGCCTTGGCATTGTGCGGCAGCACCAGACCGAGCGCTTCATTGTAGACGTAGCTCACGAAGCCGGAACAGTCGAAGCCGGTTTCGGGGGTGGCGCCGCCGCGCCGGTAACGGATGCCGAGGTATTCGAGCGCCTGGTCGATCGTCGCCTGCACGCCATTCACGGCGCGCGACATGAACGAAGCGGCCGGCGCCGTGGCGGGCAGCGGGCCATCGGTCGTCAGGACGGACAGCGGGGGAAGCTGGGCGGGCTGCTCATCGGCTTGCGCGGGTGCGGCGAACACGCTCGCGGCGAGGAGCAGGACGGACAGGATTTTGCGCATGGGGGCGAACTTTAATGTTAACAATGAAATAGGTAAACCCCCGGGCCGGGATTTTCTGGGATTTGCCGAGATTCATGCCGCACCGCAAAACTCGGTGCTCGCGAGGCGGCGCTGGGACGGTGGGCTACAGCCGCTCGACCTGTTCGCGGATGCGCTCCGGATCGTCGCAGCGCAGGATGCGCTGCACCTTGCCGGCGAGCTGTTCGGTGTCGGCCATGACGACCTGCTGCTTGATCTCGAGCAGCTGGGTCGGATGCATCGAGAACTGGCGCAGCCCCATGCCGAGCAGCAGGCGCGTCAGCTTCGGATCGCCGGCCAGCTCGCCGCAGACGGCGACGGGAATCTCGGCTTTGTGCGCCGACTGGATCACCTGGGCGATCAGCCGCAGCACCGCCGGATGGAGCGGGTCGTACAGATGGGCGACCGCCTCGTCGGTGCGGTCGATCGCCAGGGTGTACTGGATCAGGTCGTTGGTGCCGATCGAGAGGAACTGCAGGCGCTTGAGGAAGGGACCGAGCGCCAGCGCCGAGGCGGGAATCTCGATCATGCCGCCGACCGCGACGTTCTCGTCGAACTTGCAGCGGCGCTCGCGCAGCTGCTGCTTGGCCTGCTCGATCATGGCCAGCGATTGCTCGATCTCGCTGGCGTGGGCGAGCATCGGGATCAGGATCTGCACCTTGCCGAAATGCGAGGCGCGCAGGATCGCCCGCAGCTGCGCCAGGAAGATCTGCGGTTCGGCGAGGCAGTAGCGGATCGCGCGCAGGCCGAGCGCCGGGTTGGGCGCCTGGCGCTCGGCGCCGGAGAGCGCGCGTGCGGTCTTGTCGGCGCCGACATCGAGGGTGCGGATCGTCACCGGCTTGCCGGCGAGGGCCTTCGCCACCGCGCGGTAGGCCTCGAACTGCTCGTCCTCGGACGGCAGCGTGTCGCGGTTCATGAACAGGTACTCGGTGCGGAACAGGCCGACGCCGTCGGCGCCGACCTTCCTCACCTGGTCGATGTCCTGCGGCAGCTCGATGTTGGCCTGCAGGCTGATGTCGATGTCGTCGAGCGTGGCGGCGCGTGCGGTCGCCAGCCGCTTGAGCTTGGAGCGCTCGAGCTCCAGCTCGCGCTTGCGCAGCCGGTATTCCTCGAGCACGCGCTCGTCCGGATCGACGATCAATACGCCACGGGTGCCGTCGATGATCAGCAGGTCGTCCTCGCGCACCAGCGGCCGGGCGTGGTGCAGGCCGACGATCGCGGGAATCGCCAGGCTGCGCGCGACGATCGCGGTATGGGAGGTGGCGCCGCCGAGATCGGTGACGAAGCCGCCGATCTTCAGGTTCTTGAACTGGATCGTGTCGGCCGGCGAAAGATCGTGGGCGACGACGATCAGCTCGCCAATGTCTTCCTTGCCGCCCTTTTTCGCGAGGCGGCGCGTCTTGCCCATCAGTGCGCGCAGCACGCGCTCGACCACCTGGACGATGTCGTGGCGCCGTTCGCGCAGATAGCTGTCGTCGATCTCGTCGAAATGGCTGACCAGCAACTCCATCTGCTGCACCAGCGCCCATTCGGCATTGCAGCGGCGCTCCTGGATCAGCTCCTTGGGCACCTCGGACAGCAGCGGATCGTCGAGGAACATCGCATGCACATTGACGAGCGCGGCCAACTCGCTCGGCGATCCCGGGGCCGCGGCCTCGGCGCCGAGGGCGGCGAGCTCGGCGCGCACCGCCGCGATCGCCTCCTCGAAGCGGGCGATCTCGCGCGGCACGTCGCGCTCGCGGATCGTGTAGTGCGCGACCTCGAGCGTCGCGTGCGAGACCAGGTGGGCATGGCCGATGGCGATGCCGTGGGAGACCGCGAGGCCGTGGAGGGTGAAGCTCATTCGGGCTCCCCGAACCGGTCGGCGATCAGCGCCAGGATGGCCGCCAGCGCCTCTTCGGCGCGTTCGCCGGTGGTATCGACCGTCACGGTGCTGCCCTTGCCGGCGGCCAGCATCATGACGCCCATGATGCTCTTGGCGTTGATGCGGCGGCCGTTGCGCTCCATCCAGACCTCGCAGGGGAAGCCGCCGGCGAGCTGGGTCAGCTTGGCGGAGGCGCGGGCGTGCAGCCCCAGCTTATTGACGATTTCGGTTTCGGCTTTCGGCATGGTCAGTGTTTCAGCATGTTGAGCACGCCGTCGCGGCCGCCGCCGGTGGCGCGCGCCAGCAGGGCATCCATGCCCTTGTCGCGGTAGTTGATCGCGCGCAGCAGCATCGGCAGGTTGATGCCCGCCAGCCCCTCGATCCTGCCCGGCTGCAGCAGCTTGGCGGCGAGGTTGGACGGCGAGGCGCCGTAGATGTCGGTGAGCACCAGTACCCCTTCGCCGGTGTCGACGAGGCCGAGCAGCTGCCGCGCCAGCGGCAGCAGGTCGTTC
>AMWB02069000.1_pt1 | contig 10633 bp, 7 predicted proteins | sample 200311 | NCBI WGS metagenome assembly AMWB02 (sample SAMN02737377, study PRJNA173069) | bioreactor metagenome | biome: anode biofilm in microbial fuel cells | place: USA: California | collected 2010-12-16 | reverse complement strand
ACGACATGGCCTGGTGCGCCGTCCGTCGCGCCTGCGCAGGTTCCTGCATACCCACAAGCTGCGCTTCACCGAAGGAAACCGTATCGAAATCTTTGACCATGGCAGGTCGGGGCTGGGGGCCATGCTCGAAGCGATCAGCACGGCGCGGTCTCGCGTGCATTTTGAGACATACATTCTGCGTAGCGATACGACCGGTCGGACATTTTTCCGCTTGCTGGCGCAACGAGCACGGCAAGGTGTGACCGTTCGTCTTCTGTATGATGCGTTCGGCTCGATGAGCCTCGACCTTTCTACGCTGGACGAGCTCCGCGCCGCAGGCGCCGACATTGTGGCGTTCAATCCCTTACGGCGGTTTTATCCACGCTGGCTGCCGCGCCGGCGCGATCATCGCAAGCTGCTGATTGTCGATGGCCGCATCGGGTTCATTGGCGGTCTCAATATCGGCGACGAGTACAACGCGGGTCCGGAGGACGGCCACGAGTCATGGCGTGATACTCACCTCAGGATCGAGGGGCCGGCAGTGCGAGATCTCGAGGCCGTTTTCCTCGAGAGTTGGTTCCGGGCTGATGGCCCAGACCTGCCGTGGGGGCACCTTTTGGATCCTCGTCAGGTGCCCTGTGGGAATGTTCGCTGCGCCGTGGTGCCGGATGGCCCGGTCTACCGTCGCCGCTTCACGCGCGACCTCCTGATCATAGGCTTGCTCGGTGCACGTCAGGAGGTGTGCATGACGAGCCCGTATTTCGCTCCGGACAGGCGTGTGCTTCGCGCTTTCATGGCGGCCGGAATGAGAGGGGTACACGTTCGCCTCCTTCTTGCCGGAAAAAGCGATCATCCGGTACTGCGGCGCGCTGCCCATTCGCTGCTGCCCCGACTTTTGGAATTCGGAGTGCAGGTCTGGGAGCACGAATATTCCATGCTGCACGCTAAGACGGCCGTCTTTGATCAGAGATGGGCGATCGTTGGCACCTCGAATCTCGATCGCCAGAGCTTCCAGCATAGCTACGAGGTCAATATGATCATCGAAGGAGGCGATATCCCGACTCGACTTGCGGAAGTCTTCCGCCGCGACCTGACCAATTCAAAAGGAATCGACGCGATCGCATTACAGGGGCGGAACTGGCTGGATCGCTTTTTGGATCGCGTATCGTCGCTTGTTCTGAAAGTGATCTGATGAAATTCGCGCTACGTGGCTCTGGGAACCAAGGTGCTTCGGGTGCAACCACGACTTACCGGACAGCGTAGCCGATCACGATCGCTAATAGCAGGCCGATCATCAAGACCCAGAAGAAAGCTCCAAAAGCCGTAGTAGCTGCGTCATTGCCGTCGTCCGTTAGAGGACGATCAGTGATCGGTCGGTCCGTAATCGGATGGTTGCCGAGAGTCCGCCGGCTATCCGCCGGCGCTGCGAGCGCCATGACGAGCAGCGCCACAAAAATGGAAAAGACCAGGAGCCCCAGCCATGATGCTCCATAAAAGCCGGCTCTCCATGTCGGGAACCAAAGCCCGGCTGCCCATGTGGCAAAAACGATGAGCAGGAACACGAATAACAGTGATCCGAAAGCCGCATCCTCGGTCGCTGGATGCCGCCACCCGAAGCCCCAGGTCAAAATACTACTGAGAATCAGCGCGAAGATAACGATGAGCAGAATATCCCATAAGACCATTGCTCAGTTCCCTGTGTTAGGTAGGTTTAGGTCCGTGATCGCCGTCAATGTCCCGCAAACCCGCAATCGACGAGGTCGAATGAAGCGACTGTGGAAACGGCGTGCTCTCGAGGCAACTCGAATCCGCCCGACCGCGCCTTCCGAGACCATCGATGGACATTCGGCATGGGTTTCCCTCCTCATTCCGGTGCCGAACGCTTCACATCGGGCTGATGGGTGGGAAGCGAGTTTGTTCCTCAGCCATCTCTTCCGGCTCCATCCGAGTCACGGCCGCGTGTCTCAATATCGATGGCTGCTTTTGGCCGGCACTTTCTATTAGGAACGTGCGAACGCGGCGCTGGGCGGCCAGAGCGGAGGAGGCAAATACTCGGATCTCCACCGGTGTCTCGCCGCCGCCGGATGCCAGCCTGAAGCAGTACGTGTAGATGCGCATATGCAGCTCCCGTCTTGCCTTCATGTTCGGAGCAATAAGCACACCATTCCCCTTCGATATTCCGGCTGCGAATTGCAGAGACGGTCTTCCTGTGGATGGAGGCGCTGCTGCAAGTCCTGTAACCTTTGTTGGGGACCAACCTGCAAACCTTGCAGGGATTAAGGGCACTGGTGCCATGCGACTCTGTGATCGAGTTGCTTCTTTTTCACATAACGTGATGTCCTGGGGGTCGGCCGCGAGGCGCTCTTGCGTTTCGGACCATTAGCAGTTGGAATGTTACCCGTAGGCCGGGAGTGAAAGCTGATGAGGGGTAATAAGGCTGATCGGAAGATCGGTCCGACTCCTCGAAGAGAGGCGGATGGATGCCCGCCTCCGCGGGCATGACGAATTGGGGCGCATTTTCGGCCGCGGGCGATAGGCTGCCCTGATTTTACGGGATTTACCAATGGGCCCATTTCTTTGCAGAACGGCAAGATTCCGAATGCACTGCGTCATCGGTTGGTTCAAGCAGCGGTCTCTTCCGCGCAGGCGGGAATCCATGCGGCCGATCAGCTCCGTCACTGCATACCACGGGAATGACGAATTCGGATTCCCATGGGGTTGCGGCGACGGTCTGCGCTGGGCTCGTCGAAGGTCGAGCCGGAATTTACAGAATCTCAGGATTCGGCTTTACAGTTCTTCGAAATGACGATCGTGAACAGGGACCAGCGCGACGTCTTGTACATGCGCTGGATCTCGAGTGGGAGCCCATCGAAAATCTCTCGTCGGCCAAGGGTTTGCCAACCCCAGTACCGCGTCATCGGTTCAAGACCCCGGTCGATTGCCGCAAGCAAACGATTTTCGCTGCGGAAATGGTTGATCACCGTAAAGGTACCGCCCGGTCTTAGAACCCGTTGGGCTTCGCTCATGAGTCGCGACGCGTCCGGAACGACGCTGACGACGTGAAACCCCATCACATAATCGAATGAGGATTCCGGGAAATCGAGATTCATGGCATCCATCTCCATGACCCGGAGATGATGCCAACCGTTGCGATCGATCTTTTCCTGCGCATGCTCGAGCATATCGGGAGCAAGATCGATCCCGACGACATTACAGTCGGAGGGATAACAGCCCAGCGACAGCCCTGTACCCACACCAAGCTCGAGCACTTTTGCTTTTGGTGGAATCGCCAATGAGCGAATCACGGAAGCGATACGACGATAAAAAATGCGGGCAAAAACCAGATCGTAGAATTGCGAAAATTCGTAGTACAGCTTGCTCTGGTACGCCTGCTGCGTAGTTGGCAGACTTTGCATCGAGCCGATCTCCGTTCCATATTGCGGCGCCCAAGCGCCGCAAGCCGGGCTTTAAGCCGCGTTTGCGCCCCGTAACTGGCGCTTAAAAGACGTTATGTCCCGGCGGCGGAAACGCCACTGCCTTCCTTTCTTGAATCCGGGAAGGATGCTCTTGCGGGCAAACTCGTTCACCGTATCCGGGCTCATGTCGAGAATAAGAGCAACATCTTTGCTGTTCAGAATGGCGTCGTCTCTTTCCATCTCTCGATCCCGCGTTTAGCACAAAATTCGATGGTAATCGGGAGGGGGTCTGCTTTAACACGATGTGCTGATGTGTCAAGCGAATCAGCCCTCACGCATATCTGGTCAGCCATGCAGATTACTCGCGCATATAGTAAGGTTTGTTACTGTATGTTGTTAATATATAAGACGTTATTGCTGCGCCAAACGGAGGTCGTGGAGACGTAGCTCGACTGTGCTGATATTGTTCCACTGGGAAATTCTTGGCGTGTGAAGGACGTCAACGATGTGGCCGGCCTTGATTGGCAGTTCACCCATGTTGAAGGCGATAGCCGGCAAGGTTCGACCTTCATGTTCGAGTGACAGGCGGAGATGCGACTTTCCTACGACTCGACAATCGCGGACATGAGCCCGGTGAGTCACAAACACTGGGCGAACATTGGAGGGGCCACTTGGTTCGAGTCGACCCAGGTCTTCCATGCAACCGGCATCAATGCAGCGAAAGGAGAGTTCACCATCAACGCGCACCACCGGTACGAAATCAGACGGAACAGTCCGTTGCCCTACCGCCTGCTCGAACCGCACGGCGAATTCCGCCGCGGCGCTCTCCTCGACCCGCAGCCCGGCAGCCATCGTATGCCCACCGAAGCTATCGAGAACCTCATGGCAAGCCTCGATCGCTTGGTAAATATCTAGCCCAGCTATGCTGCGCGCCGAGCCACGTCCGATTTTTGTCTCAGCGTCGAGCGCAATCAGGATGACCGGCCGGTAGTATCGTTCGACCAAGCGTGAAGCCACGATTCCGATCACGCCTGGGTGCCATTGCTTCGATGCCAGGACGATGCTGCAGCGCTGAGCCACTCCACCGGTTGCTTCGATCATGGCGACAGCCTCGTCGAGGATCTTCTTCTCGATGGCTTGCCTGGTGCGATTCTCCCCGTCCAGCTCGATCGCCAAATTCTGCGCCCGCACCGGATCTTCCGTGATCAGCAACTCGACTGCTTTGGCGGCCTCTGCGAGCCGCCCGCCGGCATTCAACCGCGGGGCCAGTCGAAAACCGATGGCGCCGGTCGTGATGTCCTTCACGCCGCTCACCTGCTTCAATGCAACCACGCCCGGTCGGGTCGAACCCTGCAGCTCCCGCATTCCATACTTGACCAGAACTCGGTTCTCCTCCACCAGAGGAACAACATCGGCAACCGTACCTAGAGCCGCTAGGTCGAGAAGCCGACGTAGATCCGGTCCTTGCATCCCCGTCCGCTCCCTCAGTCGCATACGAACTCCGAGCGCCAGATAGAAAGCTACTCCGGCACCGCAAAGCCCGCGAAACGGAAAGCCGGCGCAGGGATCGGCAGGGTTCAATGTCGCCAGAGCGGGTAGCGGGGGCCCCGACGTGGAAACCTGGTGGTGATCGCATACAACAACCTGCATGCCGAGGCTCGTCGCCAGACTGACCTCCTGGTGACTCACACCGCCGCAGTCGACCGTGATCATCAACGATACGCCGCGGGCCGCCATGCCATGCACGCCGCGATCGTTCATCCCATATCCTTCAGAGATCCGATTGGGGATGTAGAGCAGCGGCTCCGTTCCGAGCTCACGCAGAAAACGAATCAGTATGGCGCTGCCGCTTACTCCGTCGACGTCGTAATCAGCATAGATCCCGATTCGCTCCCCGCTCTCGACGGCAGTAAGAATGCGCTCCGCTGCACGCGGCATATCACGGAAGAGCATCGGGGAGCGCAGGTGTTGGGAAAGCCGCGCTTCAAGGAAGGCTGCCGCTAGATCCGGCTCGACAAGCCCTCGGTTGACGAGCAGGGAAGCGAGCAGCGGTGAGATGCCAACTTCTTTCTCCAGCCGTGCCGTCAGAGACGGCACCGACTTCGCCAGCAGCCAACGTCTCCGACCTTGCCCAGCCACTTCCCCCCTCCAGCCCTTGGCCATGGCCAAGACGATCAAAATGAATGGTTCATCGTCCTACGGGATCACCCCGAAGGCGCGTTAGAACCACCCCAAACCCCTCCTTGTCAAGGACGGGCAAACTCAGACCCCTCCCTGCCAAGAAGGGGCGAGGGGAGGTCATCGGCGACCAGCGTATCCGCAAAACAGTGGCCATGATTTCGCTCGCCCGAAGACAATGAAAGTAGACCGTGTTCCCTCTCGGCCGGTGGAGCGGCCTCTCCGAGGGCGCTCTCCGGCGATGCGATCGAGTCGCGCGTCGGAGGAACGCGCTTGGAGATCGCGTCCCACCCTGTTGGATCGATTGCCGGCGAGTCATTTCGGAAGACGGCTCCCGAGGATCGCGGCGCATGTTCCCTCCGCGGCCCGGTATTCTATGTACCGAGAGATGCGCCGTCGTGCTCTACGCCTGCCCGCGACTGCAGTCATAAAGAAAAAGGATGGTCAAGGTTTGCGAAACGCTATAGTATTCCCTCCGTAGCCCGTAAAGATGCATCGGAGACATGATGACCCTATGCCGTGAGTGCCGACGTGAGGTTTCGGATCAGGCATTTGCGTGCCCGAACTGCGGTGCTCCTTTCCCTGCACGCCCGGCGTGGAACGGCTACGGGTACGAGTACAAGTCGAAGATCACCGTCGCCGGACTGCCCTTAGTTCACATCTCGTTCAAGTACAGTGTGAATCGCAGGCCGGTTGTGGCGCGCGGCATTATTGCCATTGGTCAATTTGCCTGCGGTCTCGTCTGCATCGCCCAATTCGGTATCGGGTTGCTGAGCCTCAGCCAATTCACAATCGCGGGTTTGGCGATCGGCCAATTCGCGGCTGCATATGCTCTCATCGCCCAGATTGGATTGTACATTGCGGAGGGTCGCGGGCAGCTCGTATTCAGCTTGCCGAAACTGCTCGCCGGGCACTGACCAGAGGGCCATTCGGACGCTGCGCCAGAAGGCGCCCTGCAGCTTCTGTTGCCCGCCCGTTCTTTGACACGCTCTGAGCGGCCGCGTTTGACGGTCCGAGATGCCTCACCATGAAGCAACATGAAGGCCATGAAGAAGCTGGTCGATCTGTTTGTTTTGTATGTGCTCCTTGAAAATATGATGCTGGCCGACGACCACCCCTAACCCCCCCTAACCGCTCCTTGGTAAGGAGGGGTCCTGTGGTTTCCCCCTCCTTGGTAAGGAGGGGCGAGGGGTGGTTCCCACGTGATCCGGTGCGGTCGGCCACAGAAGAGAAGTCTATCGCTAGCTGTAAAAGGAACTCCAGCGTTCGACGGGTCAGGGCATATCAAGCGAGTGTGGACGGAATCAGCGGATGTGCGGCTAGTCACGTGCTCGCTTTCTCGCGCTCCATTTCTCGACCACCGCAAAAGTGACCGGGACCAGAAAAATGGCAATTCCCGTTGCCGCGAGCATGCCCCCGATGACCACCGTGCCCATGACGCGGCGCGCCATAGCGCCCGAGCCGGTGGCGATGGCGAGCGGCACGCATCCCAGAATGAAGGCGAATGACGTCATCAAGATGGGCCGCAATCTCAGTCGCGCCCCGGCCAATGCGGCATCGAATATGCTCTTGCCCCCGGCGTGCTGCATCTTGGCGAACTCGACAATCAGGATGGCGTTCTTGGCCGCCAGGCCGATGAGCATCACCAGACCGATCTGGGCGTAGATGTTGTTCTCCATCTGCCGGGCCGCCAGCGCAGCAAAAGCTCCGAACACGGCGATCGGAGTGCTCAGCAGCACGCTGAACGGCAACGACCAGCTCTCGTACTGTGCGGCGAGAATGAGGAAGACGAACAACAGTGACAAGGAGAAGATCGCGGCGGGAGGCACGCCCTGCTGGGCCTTCTTTTCCTGAAACGACATGGCGAGGTAATCGAAGCCCATCTCGCGCGGCATGGTCTGCGCGAAGACTTCTTCGAGCGCCTTCATGGCCTGCGCGGAGCTGAAACCCGGCTTCGGCATGACGTTGATCTGGGCGGAGCGATAGAGGTTGTAGCGCATCGTGAACTCGGGACCTTCACGCGCTTCGAGCGTTGCCACCGCCGAGAGCGGCGTCATATCACCGCTGTCGCTGCGGACATAGAATTGGCCGATATTCTCGGGGCTACTGCGGTATTCACCTTCCGCTTGAACGTAGATCTGCCACTGCCGACCGAACCGATTGAAGTAGTTCACGAAGGTTCCGCCCATGAAGCAGTGCAGCGTCTGGTAGACATCGCTGAGGTCGAGCCCCTGTCGCAGCGCCTTCTCGGTGTCGACTTTCACGAACACCTGCGGCACAGAAGGCAGAAACGAAGTCATCGCCATGCCGATCTCGCGGCGCCGGCGGACGGCCTCGAGGAAAATCTTCAGGTTGTCGGCCAGGAAAGGCACATCGCCCCCGGAACGGTCCTCGAGTAGAAAAGTCACACCACCCGATGTCCCGACACCGGGAATCGCCGGTGGGGAGAAGGCAAATCCCATTCCATCGGGGATCTTCTGCAGTCCTCGGTTCAGACGAAACAGGATAAAGCGATAGTTCTCTTGGATGGTCTTGCGCTCCGCCCAGCCCTTGAGCTTGACAAAGAAGAAAGCGCTGTACGTATTCTGCACGGAGCTGAGCAAATTGAATCCAACCACAGTCGTGCAGTACTCGACGCCAGGTGTGTTGAGGATGATCTGCTCCGCTTTGCGGGCTGCCTCGGTGGTGCGCTGGAGTGATGCGGCATTGGGGAGCTGGATGCCTGCGAAGACGTAGCCCTGATCCTCTTCGGGAAGGAAGCTGGTGCGCGTTCGGCCTCCCAACCAGCCGGTGGCTACGGAGACGAGGAGAATGAACGAGATAGAGAGAGCGCTCTTGCGCACGAGGAGCCCGCACGTGCTCACGTAGCTGTTGGTCGTGCGGCCGAAGGTGCGGTTGAACCAGTCGTAGAACCGCTGCAGAGGTCCGCGAGATTGAGTCTTCGGTCTGAGCAGCATGGCCGCTAAAGCCGGGCTGAGGGTCAGTGCGTTGAATGCCGAGAGGATGACGGAGATCGCAATGGTTACGGCGAACTGTTGGTACAAGCGTCCGGTGATGCCGGGAATCAAACTGGTCGGAATGAACACGGCGGCGAGGATGAGAGCGATGGCGACCACCGGACCCGCCACCTCGTCCATGGCTCGAATGGTCGCTTCTTTTGGTGGCAGCCCCGCTTCGATGTGATGTTCGACCGCCTCGACCACTACGATCGCGTCGTCCACGACGAGCCCGATGGCGAGCACGAGTCCGAACAGGGAAAGCGTGTTGATGCTGAACCCAAAAACCGGGAACAGCGCAAACGTGCCGATGAGTGATACAGGGACGGCAAGAAGCGGAATCAAGGTCGCACGCCAGCCCTGTAGGAAAACGAAGACGACGACGAGCACGAGGAAAAGAGCCGCGAAGAGTGTCTTGATGATCTCCTTGATTCCTTCGACCACGGCTTCCGTGGTGTCGAGCGAGACGACCGCCTCCAGATCCTGCGGGAATCGCGGTCGCCACTCCTCCATCAGCTTTCGCACGCGCTCGGCGGTCTCGATCGCGTTGGTGCCGGGTAGCTGATAGATCGCCACAACAGCAGCAGGCATGCCGTTGAAGCGACCCGCCATGTTGTACGTTTGGGCGCCGAGCTCGACACGGCCGATCTCCTTGACGCGCAGCAGCGATCCGTCGGCATTGGCCCGAATCACGATTTCGCCGAAGTCCTCTTCGTTGACGAGTCTCCCCTGGGAGCGCAGAGCGTAGGTGAACTCCTGTCCGCGAGGGGCCGGCTCAGCGCCGATCTGCCCGGTCGGATTATCTGCGTTCTGCTCCTTTACCGCTTCGGTGATGTCGCTTACGGTGATGCCCAGCTTGGCTAAATGGTCGGGCTTGACCCACAGGCGCATGGCGTGCTGCCCGGCGCCGAACACTTGCACCAGCCCGACACCGGGTACGCGAGCGAGGGGCTCGCTGATGTTGATGTAGACGTAGTTGGCAATGAACGTCTGGTCGTAGCTGCCCTTCGGGGAGTAGAGCGCAAAAACGAGAAGCGGGCTGCTGCTCGCCTTCCTGACCGTCACACCGTAGTTGGTCACTTCCGACGGCAGTTGGGACTGTGCCTGCCGCAAGCGCATCTGTGTGAGCACCTGGTCGGTGTTGGGGGAGGTGGCGACGTCGAAGTTGACGCGCAGCGTCGACTGACCGTTGTTGGCGTTGACCGAGTACATGTAGTTCATGTTGTCGACGCCGCTCATCTGCTGCTCGATGGGGGCAGCCACCGACTGCTCGACCGTCAGGGCGTCGGCCCCGACGTAGGTGGCCGACACCTGCACTTCCGGCGGGATGATGTTCGGGAACTGGGCGATCGGCAAACCGAGGATCGCCACCAAACCTAGGATGATGGTCACGATGGCGATCACCATCGCGACAATCGGTCGGTTGATGAAAAACCTCGACATGGTGACTGCCTCCCGTGATCCTTGGAAATCAGGAGTCGGCGGGCGGGTCGCCTGCGGGCGCGAGACCCGAAGTAGGCGGTGTGGCAGGCTGCGGGGCGTGGCGGTGCGCGAATCTCTCCACCATGTAGAAGGTTGCCGGAATGAAGAACACGGCGATGAGAGTCGCGGCCAACATACCGCCGATCACAGCGGTGCCGAGAATCCGGCGCGCCATCGCTCCGGAGCCGGATGCAACGGCAAGAGGCAAGGTGCCCATGATGAACGCAAAGGCCGTCATCAAGATCGGTCGCAAACGCAATTGCGCGCCTTGCAAGGCTGCGTTGGCGAGGGACTCCCCCGCCTCGAAGCGCGTCTTGGCAAACTCGACAATCAAGATGGCGTTCTTGGCGGCCAGACCGATGAGCATGACCAAGCCGATCTGAGCGTAGATGTTGTTCTCCATGCCCCGGCAAAGGAGGCCGACGAACGCCCCGAACACCGCCACCGGCGTGCCCAACAGGACGCTGAAGGGCAGGGACCAGCTTTCGTATTGCGCCGCCAGAATCAGAAACACGAACAGAAGAGAGAGTCCGAAGACGAACGCCGGCGGGATGCCCTCGGCGGCGACCTTCTGCTGGAAGG
>AMWB02032235.1_pt6 | contig 10635 bp, 11 predicted proteins | sample 200311 | NCBI WGS metagenome assembly AMWB02 (sample SAMN02737377, study PRJNA173069) | bioreactor metagenome | biome: anode biofilm in microbial fuel cells | place: USA: California | collected 2010-12-16 | reverse complement strand
GCCGCCGCTCCTAAACCGGAAGAGGCGCCGGTGACCAGCGCCTTCTTCCCACGAATTCCGAGTTCCATGCGACCCTTACTTCTTGACCGAAGCGAGCTCGAACGGCAACGCCGCCGCGGTCTTGCAGCCGCGTTCGAAATCGATCACGCGGAACCGCTCGTTGGGGGAATGGATGTTGTCATCGTTCTGCCCGAACCCGATGAAGATCGTGTCGAGGCCGAGCGAGTTCTTGAAATCGCCGGCCACCGGAATGGAGCCGCCCTCTTTCATGTAGACAGGCACCTTGCCGAAGCCGGTCTTGATGGCGCGGCCGGCCGCTTCCAGCCAGGGACCATCGGTGGGCACCACGACCGCTTTCGCGCCGCCATGCTTGACCACTTTGATCCGGACTGATTTGGGGGCGAGTCGCTTGAGGTGACGTTCCAGCTTGTTGCAGATGTCATCCGGCTTCATCTCGGGCACCAGGCGCATCGTGATCTTGCAGGAGGCCTCGGCCGGGATGATGGTCTTGCCGCCTTCGCCCTGGTAGCCGCCCTTGATGCCGTTGACATCGAGCGTCGGACGAACCCAGGTCCGCTCGTAGGTGGAGAACCCTTTTTCGCCGTGCAGGGCCGGGATGCCGATCGCCTTCTTGTAGGCGGCTTCTTTGTACGGGAGCTTCTTGAACTGTGTGCGTTCCCATTTCGTCGGCGGCTTGCAGTGCTGATAGAAGCCGGGGATCGTGATCTTGCCGTTCTTGTCGTGCAACTGGCCGATCATCGAGCAGAGGACATTGACCGGGTTGGCGACCGCGCCGCCGAAGGAGCCGGAGTGGAGGTCACGATCCGGACCATAGACATACACTTCACAGAAGGCAATACCGCGCAGGCCGAAGGTCACCGCCGGGAGGTCCTTGTTGAACTGGGCCGTATCCGACACGACGACGATATCGGCCGCCAGCATGTCTTTGTTCTCTTTGATGAACTTGGTGAGGTCAGCCGTGCTGCCGCCCTCTTCCTGCCCCTCGATAAGGAGCTTGGCGTTGATCGGGAGTTTTCCTTCCGTCTGCAAAATGGCCTCGAGGCCTTTGATGTGGGCGAACGTCTGCCCCTTGTCATCGCACGAGCCGCGGGCGTAGATGTAGCCGTCACGAACCTGCGGTTCGAAGGGGGGCGTTTTCCATAGATCGAACGGTTCGGCCGGCTGGACATCGTAGTGGCCATAGTACAAAATCGTCTTGGCCTTGGGATCGGTGATGTACTCGGCGTACACGATCGGGTGGCTGTTGGTCGGATAGACCGACGCGGTGAAGCCGATGTTGTTGAGGTGGTTTTTCAGCCAATCGGCGCAGGCGGCGACATCCCCTTTGTGCTCGGACTTGGCCGAAATTGAGGGGAAGCGCAGGAATTCAAAGAGCTCGTTGTGGCGTTTCTCCGTGGACTGATCGAGGTATTCATTGGGGGTCATGCGGTCATCTCCTTTGCGCAAAAACACGTCTGTGTGAGGGCGAATATAGAGTAGACGGAAACGGCTGTAAAGGGGCAAAAGGCCACGAAAGAGGGTCAATTTTCCTTGGGATTACTGGCGGCCGCGGAACCAGCCGGCGGGATCCTCGGCGAAGCGGACACAGGAGTGGAGGACCTGGGCGTGCATGGTCTCTTCGTGGATGAGCCAGCGATAGAACCGTCTGATATTGGGATCGGCGGCGGTTTCGATCTGCTGTTGATAGAATTCCTCGGCCCCGTTCTCGAATTTCAGGGCGGTACGGTATGCTTCGACGTCCGACGTGGTCGGTCTTATCTCGTCCTTGAGGGAGGCCAACTGGTCGTTAAAGGCGCTCAGACGGCGGGGGGCATCGCTTTCTTCAACCGCCGGCACCGATCGTCCTTCGGAGAGCTCGAGGCTCTGATAGAACTCTTGAATTCGCCGAATGTGTTTTTCTTCTTCGGCGGCGAGGAACTCGAAGGTCTGGCGGGCAGCCCGGCTGGTCACTTTCGAGGCGGCATCGAGAAAGAACTGCCGACCTTCCTGTTCCAGACGCAGGGCGATCTTCAGCGGTTCCAGGAGGTTCGCGATGTTGTTTGATCCGGTCATAGTCCTCGTCACGTTTACAGGGGCAATAACAGCCGCCGCAACGTTCGGTTTCAATAATCTTTGCGCCGGAACACCAGAGTGGCGGCATAGAGAGCCGCGACGGCGAACAGCATGGAACTCCAGAGCGGCAGCCAGTCCTTGACGGTCTCCCCTCTGCTCAGTACCACACCAAGGTCGGTCATGGCCGAAGGCTTGGGCACGATATAATACAGGGCATCGATCAGATAGCCGGTCACGTTGGAGTCGATGAAGGCCTTGATGGCGGTACGAGAAGCCAAAATGCTTTGGGCCACCCAAATCAGGAAGGCCGTGAGAATGGCCATGGCGGTCGAGCCTGACTGGACGCCGACCAGGGTGGTTATGGCCAGCCAGAGAGCAAGGACAGCCAGGAACATGCCAAAGAGATAAAAGACATTGGCGTCGAATCCTCCGTGCGCGGCGATGAGGGCAAAATAGACCAAAAGACCGGAGGCCATGACAATGGAGCCGTAGACGGTCAGCAGCGCCAGGAATCGACCCAGGAGAAGCCGGGTTCTCGTGATTGGCCGAGCCAGGTAGAAGTCGATTCGTCCTTTTTCAGTCATGTGAGGAATGTGCCCAGCCGAACTCATGACGGCCAGGAAGACGAGAAAGGACAGATACGCAGAGATGGCTCTTAGCACAGGGTTGCTTAACAGCGCCATGGCCCCGGAGAGGTCGGCATCGCCGCCGGTTTCGATATGGACATTAAATTCGGCGCCTCGCGTCAGGAACACCAGCAGCAGGGAAAAGGCGGTCAATCCGGCGAAGAGCCAGATGATCTTGCGGTCGAACATCTCGACCACGGTATCTCGGTTAAGGCCTCTCATGGGGGACCTCCGGAGGGCGCTGGTTGACCATTTCAAAGAACGACTGCTCCAGCGAGATCTTGAGCGGTTTGACGGCTCGGATTCGGACACGGCGCACGCGCAGTTCATCGATAATGCGGTTGATGTCCTCTTCATCCTTGAGTTCCACCACCAGGCGGTCGCGGGAGATGTAGACGCGGCGGCCGATCTCCTCGGGAACCTCGAACGACTCGTCCCCCAGATCAGCATCAATCTCGAACTGACTCTTTCGGCTGGTGAGGGCATCGACCGTGTCGATGCGCACGAGTTTCCCGCGCAGCAGAATGGCCACGCGATCGGCCACCGACTCGACCTCGGAGAGCAGATGCGAATTCAGGAGGATAGTTTTCCCCTGCTCCCGGAGTCTCTGCAGAACCTGGCGGATTTCCATTTTGCCGACCGGGTCAACGCCATCGGTGGGTTCATCGAGCAGCAGCAAGTCCGGATCGCCCATCAGGGCCTGAGCCAGACCGATGCGCTGGGCCATCCCTTTCGAGTACTTCTGCAGCTTCGTATTGGCCCATTTCTCCATCGAAACCACGGTAAGAAGTTGCTCGGACTGGTGGTCGATTTCTTCTTGCTTCAGTCCCTGCAGGCGGCCCGCCAGTTCCAGCAGTCCGAGTCCGGACAGATGCGGCGGGAAACGGTGATTCTCGGGCAGATACCCCACTTTGAGCCGCGACTCGGGATTGCCGGGCGGGAGCCCGTTCACCAGCGCCTGTCCCGAAGTCGGGCGGACAATTCCCAGAAGAACTTTGACCAGGGTCGTTTTGCCGGCGCCATTGGGACCGAGCAGACCGAAAATCTCGCCCGACGTGACATCCAGGGTGACATTGTCGAGGGCGGTCACGTTGCCCCGGCGCAGTCCGGTCTGGTATACCTTGCCAAGCTCTTGAACCTGGATTATTTCCATCTCTATTTGTTCTTTGCGTTCACTTTCTGGTGTTGCGTCAAGCTATTGAGGACCGGATGCCTAATCAAGGTAAAAAATGCAGTGTAAGGCCTTGACCAAGAGGCCGAAATGTGGTATATAATCCCTTTAGCTGGAACATTTTACGGACAGGCCATTATAATACGGTGATGAGTTATCGATACCTTCTGGCAGTGGCACTTCTGGCCGCCGCATCGGTGGTTGGGCAGCCCAGGTTGGAGATTGTGGGCAACCGCTTTGACTTCGGGATCACCCCCCAAAATGGTACGCTGGTGCAGTTTTTCTGGTTTAAGTCGATCGGCACGGACACCGTGAGGATTACGAAACTGACGACCGGCTGCGACTGCGCGACCATGCCTCTTCCCCGGGATTGGATCGCCCCCGGGGACAGCATGGAAGTCGGCCTGTTCTGGCACACCGAGCGCAAGGTTGGCAATTCGGGCAGGTACCCGTACGTTTTCACCAACGCCGGCGAAGATCCGAGTCGTATATATCTGACGGCCAACGTGGCCCTGGCAATTGACTCGGCCCAGCCGCTGTCGATCAAACCGTACCGGGTAGAGTTGAGCAGGCTCCCGAGCATGTCGCTTGACACTGCGACCATATTCCTGACCAACCGGACCGCGGATTCGATACAACTGGCGATCGTCTCCAATCCGGTCAAGGAAGTCCGGATCGACCTGCCCGCCGGTCTGGCTGCCGGCGAGACGGTGAAGTGCCGTTTTGCCGTGGCGCCCGAGTATCGCGATATCGATTTCGAGCGGTCGATCACCGTCCTGGTTTCCGGGGGGCAGGAGAACCAGGCCAGGTATACGATCCCGATTCGCCGAAAAATATACGGGAACTGAACGAACAGTCCGATAGTAGACCAATGGACACGAAGACAAATAGAGCAGACAATAGAGCGGAACGGAAGATGAGCATGAGAAACCGGACTCTTGCGGCAGCAGTACTGATGGGGGCTCTGGTCGTGGCGGGTCAGACAGCGGCGGCGCCGCGGCTGACCATGCCCGAGACGAGCTTCGATTTCGGATTCGTGCCGCAGAACGCCAAGATCTCGCACGTATTCTGGCTGCATTCCACCGGTGACGATACCCTCAGGATCGTCCAAGTGGTGCCTGGCTGAGGATGCACGAAGGCGCCTCTCGAGAGAGACGCCATTGCTGTCGGTGACAGCACAAGACTTGAGATCATTTTCGATACGAAGTCGTACACCGGTATGGTGACGAAGCGGCCGACGATCAAGACCAATGAAGGTCCGCCGGACAAGTCGGTGCAGATCAGTTGCAGTATCGCGACGCGACCGGACTCGACCTATCCGATCCTGATCAAGCCGTACAAGCTTGACCTGACGCAGTTCGGCGAAAAGGTCCGGAGCGAGACGAAGTTCACGATCGAGAATATTTCGGATCAGGATCTCGATCTGACCACGGTCAGTTCGCCGAGCGAGTTTATCAGCCTGACGCTGCCGAAGGTCGTGAAGGCCGGCAAGACGGCGGAGGGCGTGGCGAAGCTGACGAAAGCGGGCGTGGACGCGGAGTTCGAGAAGGCGATCACCCTGCAGTTGTCCGATGAAAAGAGTAGCCGTTTTACGATTCCGGTGAAGCGGAGTATCCGCAAGCCGGGTCAGGCGACAGCGGTGACCCCGGTTCCGGGAGGCAGTTCCAGTCACTGACGGAACACTCCAGTTGACCAGTTGAAGGGTCGCCGTCGTGGCGGCCCTTTCTGTTAGGCCGAACGCACTCGTCCGGTCGCGAGCAGACAGAAGACACTGGTGAAACATATAGGAACCGGCAGGCAGCGGTCTGCCACGCAGGAGGAAACCATGAGTTTTGCGAAAACGATGGTGGTAGCGACGACGCTGGTCATGGTCGGCGCCATGGCGACGAGCGCGGCGCCAAAACTCGGCATTTCCGAGGGGAATTTCGACTTCGGGTACGTGCCCCAGAACGCCAAGGTGTCTCATACCTATTGGTTGAAGGCCGAGGGGAGCGACACGGTGAAAATCGCCAATGTGGTACCGGGCTGCGGATGCACCAAAGCGCCGCTGGAGAAGAACATCCTGGGGCCCGGCGATTCGACCAGACTGGAAGTCATATTCGATACTCGTTCCTATACGGGGCTGGTGTCCAAACGGCCGACCATTCAATTCAGCGACGGTACTCCCGATGCTCACGTCACTTTCAAGTGTTCGGTCGCGGCGCGTCCGGATTCGACCTACCCGGTCATCATAACACCGTACAAGCTCGACCTGACGCAGTTCGGTGAGAAGGTGCGTTCAGAAGCGAAATTCACGATCACCAACGCCAGCGATTCGGACCTGACGCTTTCGCTGGTAAGCCAGCCGGTCGGACTGGCGACTGTCTCGCTTCCCAAAATGGTCAAGGCGGGTAAAAGTGCCGAAGGTACGCTGAAGTTGACCAAGGAGGGCATGATGGCGGAATTCGAGAAGGCGATTACCATACAGGTTTCTGACCAGAAGCAGAGTCGCTTCACCATTCCGCTGAAGCGGTCGGTTCACAAGCCGGGGGACGCTGAAGCTGCGAAGGTCGTGCCTGCAGGCAGCGGCGGTCACTGACTAAGGGTCTTGACATTGGCGACCGGGCCTGCCATGTTCCATGGCGGATCCCCGTGGCGGTAGGTTTCGAAGGAGTGGGAACCACGACGGGGATACCAGGGTATATTCTGGCGAGGCAACCAGATTTTAGGATCAGAATTGGACGGAGTTCCGGCATGCGCAGACCGCTCATACACGCAGCATTCTACATCCTGATCACGGCCGCCTGTCAGTCGGCCCTGGCTGGTCCGGTATTGACGGTCTCGGAGGACAATTTCGACTTCGGGACCATTCCCCAGAACTGCAAGGTCTCGCACACGTTCTGGCTGCGTTCGACGGGCAACGCCCCGGTGGAGATCCTGAGGGTCGTCCCGGGGTGCGGCTGTACCGAAGCCCCGCTGCAAAAGGCTATCCTCCCCCCCGGCGACAGCACGCCGCTGGTAGTGACATTCTCGAGCGCCTCATATCTGGGCGCGGTCGTCAAGGAGCCAATCATCAAGCTCAAGGGTGGCCTGCCCGAAAAGAAGCTTCGTTTCAAGTGCAATGTGTCGGTGCGACCGGAGTCCACGCATCCGATCGTCATCAAGCCGGTCGTCGTGGATTTTACCCAGTACGGCTCAACGCCACGGACGGAGGCAAACGTGGTGATCGAAAACGTTTCGGCGAAGGAGCTTCGGTTGACGGTCGTCGGGGTACCGGGGGATCCGGTAGAAGTTGAATTACCGGCCACCGTATTGCCGGGCCAATCGGTCACCGGTGTGGTACGGCTCAAGCCCTCCGGTCTTGCTATGCAGTTCGACAAGGCGGTGACGCTGAAGGTCTCGGACGAAAAGAACAGCCGATTCTCCATTCCGATTCACCGGGGAGCACCTGAATCGGACACGAGCTGCGGGACAAAGTAGTCACTCACCTTGACGATAAGACATGCAAACGGCCGCCCTACCGGGGGCGGCCGTTTGCCATTTCGATAACGGCACCGGAGTGCCATCAGGGCTCAATAGACGTCGAGCATTTCGTCATGCAGTCGTTCGGCCCAGTCGCTGTCGCTCCGCTCTCCGATCACATTGGAGTGGACGAGTTTGAAGTCGTGGAACCCTTCCTGGTCCTCAAAGACAAATAACTTGCCTTCCTTGATGCCTCGATAGTACCAGATGACGAACGGATTACCGTAGCGGGGGGCCTGCACTTCGTTCTTCTGATCCCAGGGACCATAGAGGATGTAGACACGGCCGCGATCCGAGGCCCAGCCCTTCGGCTTGAGGCCATCGGTGGAGAAGTTCTCCTGGGCAAACAGATAGCGGCGAACATACTCCGCCCGCTCGACTTTGCGGCGATCGGCAGGGAGCGCGCGGTAATCGCGCCAATACTGTTCCAGGAAGTTCATGCGACCGCTGTCGGTCAGGCGATCCAGCGTGGCCTTCTCGTTCGGCGTCAGCAGGTAGGTGACGAGGTTGAGTCGGTCCTGGTGAGACAGCGAGTCATAGGCATCGGCGACGACCGGTCGGGCCGCCGCCATGCGCAGGTAGTCGGGGTTGACGATGCGCAGCGGGAGCAGGACGGTGTCCTGAGCGGCGGCCTCGGGATCGGCCACGACGACGCGGAGCTTGTATTGACCGCGCGGCCAGCCCCTGATATCGAAGGCATCGGCAAGCACCGCGGACGTGCCGGGTTTCGAGACGGTACGGATGCCGAAATCCCGGAAGATGTTCGCGCTGTCATCGAGGACCGTGTAGGCTGCCACGAAGGAGCCACCGTTCGGTGACAATTTGAGATTGTATACCTCGGCGTAGATGTAGGCAGTGCTGTCCGAGACGCCGAAGGCGCCGATCGGGCTGGGGAACACCAGATACTGATTCTTCACCATGCGGTCGGCGGACTCCGGTGTCGAGTCGCCGACGTAGCTCACGCGATGCGCCAGACAGGCGCCGGCGATTTGCAGACGCTCGCGCTGGGGGGGCGCGACGGAGAAGGGGCCGATCACCAGTTCTTCGCTCTTTTTGTTGACAGCATCGATGACCGTGAGGCGAGCCGTATACACTCCCGGCCTGGCGAGGAGGACGAGTTTATTGAAGACCATGAGGCCGGACGCTTTGGCCTCGACCAGATTGGGGACGCGCAGCGAGAAATACGTGTTGGCGGAATCAACCGGCAGCGCGGCCGAGTTCAGGAGGACGACCTGGGCGAACACCCGGGCATAGAAGGCGGGATCGGCCGAGTCGGGGCGGAAGAACTCGAAGTCAGACCGATTGAGCGAAAACGGGAATTCGACCAGGGCCACCGTATCGAGCCCCGGGTCGTTGTACACCAGGGCACAGCCGTAGACGGCGATGGACGGTTTGGCGGAAGGCGCCGGCGCCTGCGCCGCGGCACCGGCGGCAAGCAGACTGAAGGCGGCGAAAGCCAGGCATTTCATGTTCATGGTGGAGTCTCTCAGAAATCCGGGCGCTGGTTGAGCCCGTCGTACGGATACTGCAGGCGGTAGTCGCCGTCTTCGTTCTCGTCGACGAACGCGAACCGTTTATAGGCGCCCTCTTTGTAGTAATGCCAAATCTGATACGGCGGAAGATTGCTTGCCATGGGAATGTCGTCGATCTGGTCCGGCTCGCCGTAGACAATGTAGATTCTCCCCCGGTCGGTCCGCCAGCCGTCTTTTCGGAGGTGATGAAAGGCGCGGTTGGCATAGTTGACGCGGCGGTAGAACTCGCGCTTGACCTCGTTTTCGGGCGTGCCGGCGGTCGGATCGCGGTCGAGCCAGAACTGGTTGAACGCTTCGACACGCTCTTCAAGCGTCTTCAGCTTCTTGATCTTGTTGACATCCGAACCGGAGGCGATGTATCCGAGTTGATCGACCGCCGCTTTGAAGTCGTGCTTGAGCAGTCCTTCCTGCGACCAGGCGATGGTGAACGGCTCAATTCGCTGATCGAGACGCTTCATGCGCCGGCCGCGAAGATAGACTTCCAGCTCGTAGTCACCGGGAGCCATGCTTCCAACCGCCACATTGCGCAACTGGCGCACCACCGCCGAGTCGAGCCGTACGTAGAGTGTGTCGCGATAGAGCATTCCTTTGGAGACATTGCGGATGATGGTCTCTACTACGACATCCTGGCCCGAGTCCGGACCCTGGTACAGCTCCAGATAAAACAACAGGCGGCTGCTGTCGGTACCGCCGAACGAGCGGCTCACGGAAGGGACGATGTCGAGATTCGCCTTGCGAAACACGTTGGCCGGCGCGCTGTCGGCGGTATTCGCCGCCTGGACGAATTGGATATCCGACATGCGCGGGATCTCGACCGAGGGGAGTTTCGCCTCCACCTTGAATTCATTGCGGAACACGGAAGAGCTCCGGCGGTCGGCCAGGGCCAGGGTGACTTTGTATTTGCCGGGGTCGACGACCAGGTTGATCTGGCTGGAGCGGTAGTCGTAACGGGACACCGTCTGCTGGTACTCAAACACCCGGATGTTTTTATCCTGTTCGAGGGATTTGACGCGGCGGTCATCATCGTCGTCGATAGTCGCCGTCAGCGTGTATTCGGCCAGATAGCTGCCGGAATCCTTCACGAACTGCAGGCCGAAGTTGAAGATCTGGTAATAGACTTCCAGACGGCACTTGCCGTCGGCGGCGTCGCGGAAGGTGGCGTGATCAACGAGGAAGCCCGGCTGAACACCGTGGGGCGTGACCGGCTCAAGTTCCTTGGCGGACGGGGCAGTCAGCGCCCATGCCACTGCCAGCACGACACCGGCACCTACCTTTAGAATTCGACGGCAACACATTGCTCTCATTGATTTTAACTCACCGTAATACCTTCGGTTCCAATAAACCACTCAGAGCGGGTGAGGCAAGCAAAAAAGCGGCGCTTGAGGAGAAGTGGAGGCGGTTATTCGTATCGTAAGGCCTCGATAGGATCGAGGCGCGCGGCCTTTATGGCCGGGTAAATGCCGGAAATCAGCCCGACGGAAACTGCCACGCTGAAGCCCAGGATGATCCAGAAGAGGGACAGCGAGAGGGGCCAGTCGAGGGCGGCATTGATACTCAGGCCGAGACCGATACCGAGAACGATCCCGATCACTCCCCCGGTGCCGGACAGGGTCATGGCCTCGGTGAGGAATTGCAGTGTGATATTCGACCGTTTGGCGCCGATCGCCTTGCGGACACCTATCTCTCGGGTCCGCTCCGTTACCGACACGAGCATGATGTTCATGACGCCGAT
>AMWB02156919.1_pt1 | contig 10636 bp, 8 predicted proteins | sample 200311 | NCBI WGS metagenome assembly AMWB02 (sample SAMN02737377, study PRJNA173069) | bioreactor metagenome | biome: anode biofilm in microbial fuel cells | place: USA: California | collected 2010-12-16 | reverse complement strand
CCAGCCATGCCTGCCTTACTTGCAGCTCAATCAGCGATTCCGCTTCCTTTTTTTGGTTTTCAACAGCCAGTTGCTTTCTTTCTTCGGCTCTTACTCTGTGCCGGATGACCCCACCGTCGAAAATATCCCACCGCATCAACAATCCCGCTTCCCAGATATTGTTATCGGCAAGAATCATCTGATCGTAATGATATAAACTGCCGGTGGCCAGAATCTGGGGAAGAGCGGTGGCCTGAATGCTTTTTGAGCTGGCATTGTAAGCGCTGGCCATATTTGATAGGCCCTTGATTTCGGACCGGTTTTCCAGGGCGGTGCGGACGATGACATCGTAGCTCCGGTCAGATTGGATACCGGCAGGAAATGCGGGGTTCAAATCGTCCAGGTTGACGGCATCCGAAAGGGGTCTTCTCAGAAGTCGGTTATAGGCAGATTTTGCCATATCGACTTTGTTTTCGACCTGAAGAGCCATCTGACGGGCGTCTGCCAGCGCAACGGATACGGCGAGAACGTCATTTTTCGATACCAATCCTTCCTGAAACATCCGGGTGACATCGGTTTCATGAGCGGTCAGGGATATGACGTTGCTCTGTGCCACTTCCAGCAGCTTGAGCGCCCTGAGCACGGAAACATAGGCTTCTGCCACCTGAAGCTTGATATCCTGAACCGTTTTGAAGGCTTCTTCCTGGTTTGCCTTAACGGTAAATGCAGCCGAATCGATGCTGTGCGATATCCTGCCGCTGGTGAAAACCGGAATCGAAACCGTGAGTTCCGATATCAGAAATGTTTCATCTTTAAGAAGCGGGGATGTCATCAGGGGGAAATGCGGCAGACTGATTTCGGCTTTCGGTGTTTCATTCAGCCGGGCGTAAGTGGCTTGCCCTTTGAGGGCAGGCATGCGATAGGATTTGGCGGCTGACAGGTTCTCTTCCGCTGCCGCAGTCGATTCTCTGGCCGCTTTCAGCCGGAAATCCCGGTCAAGCGAAATCCGCCAGGCATCATCGAGATTTTCGGCAAAACTCGTCGCCGTCCAGATCAGCAAGCAGAAAATCGCGGGCATGGTTTTAAAGCAGAAGCCATTCTTTATCATCGGTTCAGACCTCTTCAGCAGCATCACATGCAGCATCCGTAAAAAAAATGTGCTTTGAGTTATATCGTTCGTATCATCATTTCAAAAACACAAACGTATCTTTTAAACCGGACTGAATTCCGGGTCAAGCCCGAATTGATGCAGTCCGTATTATGTTGAACGGAGTCCTGTCTTGCATAAAATGATCCGTAACATATTGGATATCGAGCGATCGTTCTGTATCATTGACATCATCGCCGTTTTTAAATATACAAACAATGCTCATAAAACAAATATGGAAATAATATCACCTTTTTTTGAAAAAGCATCGTAATGAAGCTTCTGGTATGCGTCAAACAGATACCCGATCCCGACGCACCCGTTCGCGTCAATGCAGATAGCCGCTGGGTTGATTTGGACGGCGACACTTTTGTCATGAATCGCTTCGACGGCTTTGCCCTGGAAGAGGCGCTACGAATTCGTGAAGAAATTCCACAAACCCGTATCGACGTCGTATCCGTGGGACCGGAAAGGGTGGAGGCGGTTCTCCGCAGATCGCTGGGCATGGGAGCGGACCACGGCATTCACATAATTACCGAAACCGATGGCTATCTGAGTCCGTTGGCAACCGCCACCTGGATTGCCGCATATGCCCGGCCCTGTCACTATGACCTGATCCTGACCGGCGTGATGTCCGGCGATGACATGAACGGGCAGGTGGGACCTCTGGCGGCTGAAATGCTTCATCTTCCCAGTGTCACATCCGTTATTTTCCGGCGGATGATGCCCGGGTCGGGCCGGATGTACGTTGAGCGCGAGATGGAGGGAGGGCTTCGAGACGCGCTGGAAATCAATCTTCCGGCACTTCTGACACTGCAAAGCGGCATCAACCAGCCCCGCTATCCGTCACTTTCCAAAATGCTTCGGGCCAACAAACATCCCCTGGACGTGATCCCGTCAGGGTCTCTTGAATCGCCTTCCATTCATCTGTCCGTCATCCGGACCACGCTACCACAAAAAACGCGTGCCGGACTGATTCTGGAAGGAACCCCCCGGGAAAAAGCCGGGAGGCTTCTGGATATTCTTCAAACGCGTTCCATGTCCGGATAGGAGAGATGTGCGTGTCTCAGTCCATTGTTGTTATCGCAGAACATGTCGAAGGTCGGGTCCGTCCAATTACTTATGAACTGGTTGCATTTGCTCGGTCCCTGCAAAACGAAATACAGTCATCCGGCATAAAAATCGTTGTGATCGGAGATGCAATTGATCACATTGCAGAAACAATGGCCAGCAAAACGGGACTAAGCGTTCTTGGCATATGTGTTCCGGGTTTGCCCGGCTATAACGCTGAGGTCCATAAAAATGTTCTGGCTGATGTTCTGATGGAGTGGCGGCCCTCGCATGTGTGTGCGGCTCACTCGACTCAGGGTCTGGACTTTGTTCCCGGGCTGGCTGTCCGGCTCGGTGCGGCCTGCGTCACCGGTGTTGAAACCATCGTAAAACAGGATCAAAGAATCTGTTTTCGCAGGGCGGTTTCGGGCGGTAAAATAATGGCCGATGTCCAGGCGGACAGCCCGATGGTCATTCTTTGTGTTCTGCCAGGCAGTTTTGCTCCCGATTCGGGGGATGCACCCGCATCCGGAACAGTTAAGATGCGGACGATGGAAAGTGCTCCCCGGAATAGTTTTTCTCGCGGGATCATTCACAAAAACATGGATGCGTCAACTGTCACAGAAGCCGATGTGATTGTTGCAGCCGGACGGGGGGTCGGAGACAGGGACCATCTGGATCTGATTTATCGTCTGGCAGCTTTGTTTCCCAAATCCGCCGTCGCCGGATCCCGGATCGTCTGTGACAACGGCTGGCTGGATTATGCGCAGCAGGTCGGTGTGACCGGCTGCACGGTCGCCCCGAACCTCTATATTGCCTGTGGAATATCCGGGGCTATCCAGCACCTTTCCGGCATGCGGGGGTCGGGTTTTGTCGTTGCCATTAATACGGATCCCAAGGCTGCTATTTTCAATGCCTCCGATGTGTGCATCGTCGAGGATCTGACGACCTTCATCCCGATTCTTATCGGAATCCATGACGAACGGTGTGCAGCGAAAACTGTTGATCAAGACGGATGATGATCGTTGATTGGAGTCAAAAATCGTATTCCATTTCAACTCCTTGATACGTCTGGTGTCATCCGGTTTGCCCAAGATGATCAACGAGTCACAGTCCTTGATGACAAAATCGATGGATGGTGCGCTGATTTTGCACAGATATGAAACACCATGAGATAGAAACGGGGGGGGAATGAAAAAATTTCATATGATTTTTTATGCTTTTGTCTTTTCCTGTATCGGAGCAGTGGCGACTTCACATACATTCGCATTTGAAGTGTCGGAGATGATTTTTACCAATGAGGCAGTTGATTGCCAGCAACCGGTTCCGAAGTCTGCTTTCACAGATAATGATCTGGGTGTTACCGTATGGGTTTATTACCTGAATTATGAAGACGGCAAAACTTGGAAAATGGATTGGTATGCTCCGAACAATACGATGGCTTACACAATCTCGAATAGTCGCGGCAGTACAACTGCCGGCTGCTCGTATCGCTGTATTTCGAGAGAAACACTTCGAATTTACGGAAGCGGTAAATGGACCGTGAATTTTTATTACGACGGACTGTTGTTTAAGACAGCTTATTTTGATTATACAATGACTCAGCAAAATATTTGGCAGGCGGATAAGATTTATGCCATCCCTGATTATTATCAAACAGATCCTTCTTACGGCGGTTTCCCGGAAGGCGGAGCCAACTACTGCGCCCCGACGGCGGTTTCAAATTCCTTGATGTGGCTTGCCAATAACGGATTTGACAATATGGCGCCAAACACGCAAGACAGGAAAAAAGATCAGTATGACGTCATCCTGACTTTGGGAACCAGATATATGAATACCGATCCCGTTGAGGGTACAAATGTCTATAATGTTCTGACAGGGATCCAAAGCTATATTTCGGACAAAGGATTCAAAGATTTTCATTTGAAATATCAAGGATGGCGGGAACACACTCCCGAGTCCGATATGGGTGTTCTTGTACCGGATATGGGATGGGTAAAAAGCGGCATAGAGAATTTGGGCTCGGTATGGTTGAATTTGGGCTGGTACACGTATGACGGCACCAAAGACGAATATACCCGGATTGGCGGGCATTGGGTTACGCTTGCAGGATTCGGATATAATGGAAATCCGGATTACCTTGTGATCCACGATCCGAATACCTGTTACACCAATCACTATGTGTTACCTGTTAAAATCACCACTGGAACTCTGACAGGCAGCAGTACAGGACTTCCGCAAAGTGCGGCCGGTTTCTATAAAATGAACAACGGCATGCGAATCAAATCCAGTGCTGACTTCGGTATTTTGGATGGAGCTATCGTTCTTTCAACGTACCTGGTAAATTATCTGAATATCGGCCATCTGGAAAATGACCTTAAAATGAATATTTCCTGCGCTCAGTATCTGGATACGCAGTTTCAGTTTGCGCTCAATTATGCTCCGACTCCGACGGATGCGGTAATCTGGAAACTTGACGCCAATTCTTTCAAACAGCTTCAGAAAAGTGCCATCGCTTGCCTGGCCCTTGGAAATGATCTCAGGATGAATTTCTACGGCGAATATGGCGGTACGGTGTTCTCATATTCGATGCTTTATGCTCCGACTATAAATGATCCGTTGATCTGGAAAATGGATGTCGGTACCCTGAAGGCAAAATAGTGTCGAATCTTTCTGTGGGAAGGTTTTATGATAGCCTCTATGGGTTTTTCAGGGGAGAAGCCCTGCCCGTGTGGCTATAAATGCGGCTGCCAGTCGCACCACATCCAGACTGTAGGAAATATTCTGATAGAAAAATAGATCTTGAGTGGTGTGGTAATACGGATAATCGGCCCAGTCATTTTCAATCAGCAGGCATCCGGGCAGGCGAAGGTTCAGAAAAGGAACATGATCGCTGCCAGAATAACGGGTGCTGATTACCATCCCAAGAGGGGTATAGGTGTTGCAGAGTTGCGCCAGTTCATCGAGAACGGCGATCTGTTCGACCGTGTGATTGCTGCCTTCGGCAATAATGCCGTAGGTGCTTCGATAATAAGAAATCATATCCAGGATGATAAATCCAGCCATTTTTTCCAGCAGACCCAAATCTTTCAAGAGAGCTGCCAGGTGTTTGCTGCCCAGCATTCCCTCTTCTTCGCCGCTGAACGCCACAAATAACATGGAGCGTTCCGTGGTGACACCGGAGAATATCCGTGCGATTTCCATGACAGCCGCAACGCCGCTGGCATTGTCGTTGGCCCCGGGTGCCAGGTTACAGGCAATCGGGCTGATGGAGTCATAATGGGCGCCAATCAGCACATATTCCTCTGGCCGGGTTTTACCCGGTTTGAATCCGATAACATTGTCTCCCGGTCGACGGTCACAATCCGCGCCACACAAGGCCTTGAACGATATAAATTGGGAATTCAACCCCAAATCGGCAAAATGTTTCTGAATCATGTCCCGTGCGGTTTGACTCACGGCGGAACAGGTGTATCGGGTGGTGGTGTCAGGGGCCAGATTCATCAGATATGTGGAATACGATCCGGCACGCAAAGTTGCCAACAATGCCGTTACAGCCGGATCGGGTTCAACCGGCTGGGGCGTCGGCGTTTTCAGGATCACGCGACTTTCAGTTATCGCAAAAAGGTCGATATCGTTAAGTTGGGAAAGTGCCTGCGGATCTGTAACGTGCGCCAGGCAAAACCCGGCAAAGGAATACAGAACTTGATATCCCTTGCGCTGATCCATTGGCCGGCGATCCCGCAATACAACCAACTCAGACAGGGGAATATCAGGTGCAAGCACCTTCCCGTTTAAGACCTGGACCGAATCCTCTCGGATAACGATGGTTTCGTTTCCGAAGGTGAGAACAACCTGATCATTGGAATCCATGCTGTCCGGGTTTCCATGCCGTGCAGAAATCAAATGGACTGTTGCGGCCGGAGCATTCGCGTTCAGAATGAAGAACGTAAAAGACAATAAGAGGATTCGGATCAACATGGTCATCGCAACATGTCCTTTTCGAGTATGTCCTCCCAGGTTTTAAAAGATTCTATCGATGTTCTCCCGAAATTTTCGAAAACGCATCGGCATCAACGACATGAACAGTCACGACGTCATAAAAAAACGGCGGTTCCAGCTTGCCGTCCGGATTTTCATCCATGCCGAAATAGAACATGTAATCTCCTTCAGGCAGCAAATCATCGAAAATTTCAAGCGATGAAAAATCACTCATCGGAATCTGACCCGTTGTGATGATTCCAGGAGTCCATCCATTCGGATAAACCCATGAATAATAACCCCACGGAGAGCTGAGTACGATCCACCAGTCATCCTGTTTTCCGGCTTCTTCGCCTGCTTCAAGGCTCAAATCAATGGAAACCGGTGTATTTGCCGATGCGATTACCGATGAACTGTCTTTTCCATTGGCCTTGATGACCGGCTCGGGGGTTTTATCGGGCTGAATGCCGATCCCAGCCCCTTGATAGGATGTGGCTGTCCAGTTGGATGAACCGGTCACAAAACTGTCGGGAACATACCACCCATCATAACTGCCGGCCCATCCCATGTTGATGTGGACCATTTCCGATGGAATATTCCGGTAGCCATCCACCACCACCGCATGTCCTCCGGAATTGGGATCTCTGACACGCAGTGCTGAAGGTCGGCCATTTTGAACTTCGTTCTTAAATACCTGCATCCAGGAGCTGGTGCTGTCATAACTGGATCTGCTGACCCAGGTTGCGGTGTTCATGTATCTGAAGTAGGTTTTAAGCACGTTCGGCGTATCAGAGGTCGCAGCTGTAGAACCATTGCAGCCGTATTCCATTTGAAAGGCAATGCCGATATCGCCGCAGAGTTTGGCTACGGCATCTTTTTGTGCTGAAGTATTGGTGCTGTCAAGAACATCGGGCATATTGGCCCAATCGTAAGTGCTGCTGGAGAAAACCCGGCCCAGGGTTACGGATGTTGCGCCATTATTCCATATGTATGAGATGTTTCCCGCACCGGTTTTGGGATGGGACCAGTATTTCATGATTTGGGATGCTGCTGTTGCCACACATCCCACGATGGTTCTGCACCCGTTTGAATCCAGGGGGCATTGCTGGTTGTAAGGATCTCCCTGTGCCCAGGTCGAGGCCATTAACGGACCTATGGAAACCGATTCTGCTTCTGCTGCGTACTGCTGATAATTCCGGTCAAAGCGGGTAGCGTCGCTGAAAAGTGTCCAAGTTTTAACATCGGGACTCCGCCGTAATAGAGACTTCAATGACGGTGAATCAGGGCCAAGGGTATCGATTGCCTTTCCGATATGTGCAATTTCATCCGTGATCCATATGGCGATCTCCCGGGTGTTTTCCGATTGGATGCTCAAGGTGCTCGTGTCTGAAAACAGCTTTACGGGCGGCATATCATCCCGTGCTGCCACCAGAATATTACCTTTGGGGTAAATCAGGAAGTTGAAGCCCAGCACTTCATTTCCGTTCGTTACCGTCTCCTCGTCTGAAATGGTCGGCGATTGAGTTTCCGCCCATGCGCCGTAAACGCTGACACAATAGGATAGCCAATTCCTGGCAACCACTCTGGCCTTTTCCTTGCCGACAGGGGCTGCGGATCCGAGATTTGGAAAATACAGCGATACTGCCAAGATCAATACGATAGCTCTATAGACCATCTCCTGCTCCTTATTTTAATCGTTCTTTCGGTTTATTCGCATATTAATATATCCCCATTATTTGCCTGATTCAGTGCCGGTTACATCAAACGATACAGAGTTTTCACCGATGATTTCGATTTTCATTCCCCGGTGACAGGCTCCCATCATGGGCATGTCAAATCCGATCAAAATGCCCTGGATAAAAACCATGCCGTCCGGGTTAACCGATTTTTGCGTAAATATTTTCTCGAAAATCAATTTACTGCGTTCTGTGGCAACCCAAACTTCCAAAGATTTGTTGGACTCACGATTTGTAAGCAGAAATTTCTGATACGGCAGGTTGGGGAAATGGCTCTTATCGAAGATATTCGAATAGTCAATAAAACCCTTAATCAGTGCGACATTGCCTTCACTTTTATACTTACGGCCACAGGGGCCGGGAACTTTGCAGTATTCATAAAGTGAGTCGATTGTCAGGTAGGTTTGCGATTTGCAGGGATCGATCACGTTATCCATGGAAAAACATGCGTTCCTTCCACAAAAAATCGGCAGCAAGGCGGACATCATAAACAACATGAAGAAACCTTTAAGGCGATTGATCCGCATAAGTTTACACCTGAGGATTTCAAGAACAATGATCGGATTTACGGTATCGAATCCGTGAGAAGTCGGTGCAACTTTTCTGTACGTTTAGCATGTCGCATGAACAGCGTCAATGTATATCGTTAGCCCGGACAAGCGAGGTTGACTGGTTATGCAGAAATGGTGATGACCATTGATTCCAGTCAAAATTGTATACTACTTCAACTCCTTGATACGTCTAATGTCATCCGACTTGCCCAGGATGATCAACAAGTCGCTGTCTTTGATGAGAAAGTCGGCGGGCGGGGCAAGATCCAGTGTATTGAATCCGGCGGTTCTGGCGGTAACGGATTGGAAGAAGGCTCCCAGGATTCTTTGGGCCGGGTCCAGTCCGTTCAGGGAGTTGTTCTGTTCCAATATCAGATATAACACCATGCTGGAGAAAATGAAAATACCCGTGGTGGTTGTTGCGATCTTTGTTTGAAGGGAGATTTTGACGCGGTGCCGTCGCCTTTTGGAGAGATATTCGTAAAGGTTAAAAATAACCGGAAATCCGATCCCGCCTAAAATGATCAGGCCGCAGACGGTAAGATTGACCGTTACGAATCCCTGTAGTCGGCAAGATTGGCGGCAAAAAGGGAAAATCCGGCATTGCAAAACGCTGAAACCAAGTGGAATATCCCCAGATATGCGGCCTGAGAAATCGGGAACTGACGGCTCCAGTAAATCGTCAGCAAAACGGAGCCGAGCAGTTCCATGAGCCCCGAAAAAATAAAGATGGATATAAGCAATGCATAGATGTCTTTTCGGGGAGTATGGGAAAAAGTGTCCTGCATGACCCTGCGCTGCTGGAAGGAAACATTCATCCCGAGGAATTTGAAAAAAAACCACGGATATGGTCATCAGTACCAGTCCACCGATCTGTATCAGTATCAGAATAACGGTTTGTCCGAACAGCGTGAAGTGTGTGCCGGTATCAAGAACCGTAAGTCCGGTGACACATACGACGGAAGTTGCGGAAAAAAGCGCATTCATAAAGGAAATATAGCCGGAATTGTTCGAGACGGGCAGCGTGAGAAGGGCGGATCCTGCGCTGACGCAAACCAGAAAACTGAGGATGATGATGGTTGCCGGATGGGGTTTTCTGATCATACCACGGTAAATTTGTTCTACGCTTTTCAAGCAGAGCTGGTGGCGCATGAGTTTTTTTGTCATCCCCAAGTAGTCAAAAACCAGTCGGGTGTAATGAAGCTGGAACAAAATTACCCTGATTCCGATATAGACGGGATTGCAAAGTGTCGGAGTGCCGCCTGTCAAGGATCAGAGAGACAGAATCCTATTTTAAGATATGTTCGAAGAATCCGGGCAGCCACATGGAGATCGCAGGAATATAGGTAATCAGAAAGAGTGCAACGATCATCGCCAGAAAGAATGGCATCATCGCCCGGGTGCCGGCACCCATGCTGACCTTGCCGATGGCGCACCCCACAAAGAGCACGGTTCCGACCGGGGGCGTCAACAGACCCATGCCGGCATTGAAGATGATGATGATGCCGAACTGCACCGGGTCCATCCCCAGCTTCATCACCACCGGCAACAGGACGGGCGTCAGGATCAGGATCATGGGAGCCATGTCCATGGGACCGCCGAGAATCAGCAGGAGAATGTTGATCATCAGGAGAATCACCCATTTCTGGTCCGATACGGAGAGAAACCACTGGGTAATGATGTCGGGCAGGTGTAGATAATTCATGACCCACCCAAAGGCCGCCGAGGTACCGATGAGAAAGAACACCATCAGGATGGTCCGGAAGGTGCGGACCATCACCGGCCACAGCCTGGCAACGGTCAGCTCCCGATAGCATAAAAAGCCGAGCAGGAATGCGTATACGGCTGCTATGGCGCCGGCCTCGGTTGCCGTGGCCCAGCCGAAGACGATGCTGCCCAGAATGATGACCACGGGCGTCAGGGAAATCAGCCCGTGCAGGAGGATCATCGGTATCTTCCTGGTTGCCACCGGGTCGCCTTTCGGGTACTTGTTTTTAATGGATATGAAGAGGCCGACCAGGATCATGGCGAGCAGCAGGACAAAGCCCGGCATGATGCCGGCCAAAAAGAGCTTTGCGATGGAGATGCCGCCGGCTATCCCGGATGCGGCGATGGCGTAAAGAATCATGTTGTGGCTCGGCGGAACCAGGACGCCCTGGATGGAGGACGAGATGGTGACACCGACCGCATAT
>AMWB02094371.1_pt1 | contig 10658 bp, 8 predicted proteins | sample 200311 | NCBI WGS metagenome assembly AMWB02 (sample SAMN02737377, study PRJNA173069) | bioreactor metagenome | biome: anode biofilm in microbial fuel cells | place: USA: California | collected 2010-12-16 | reverse complement strand
CTCGGAGGTTCCGCGACTTTCATTTCTACTACCGCAAGTTATTTCCTTGACGGAGTCCGCCTCGTGGGAATAGTCGGAAACGACTTCCCCGCCGGCGAAATCGATTTCCTGAAGTCAAGGAATATTGACATTTCGGGTCTCGAAATCTCGAAAACGAAAAAGACGTTCCACTGGCACGGAGTATATCACACTGATATGAACCAGAGGGATTCTATAACAACGGACCTGAACGCGTTCGAGGATTTCGATCCCGTTATACCCGAAAATTTCAGGGACAGCGAATTCGTTTGTCTCGGCAACGTGAATCCTGAAATACAGAAAAAAGTTATACTGCAGCTGCGTAAACCGAAATTCGTAATGATAGACACGATGAATTTCTGGATTGAAGGAAAACTTCCGCAGTTGAAAGAGACGATGAAACTTGTCGATATGATGGTCGTCAACGATTCGGAGGCGAGGATGCTTTCGGGTGAAGACAATCTTATAAAGGCGTCGAAGAAAATTTTTGAGATGGGACCGAAGATGCTGATTATAAAGAAGGGCGAACACGGGGCTCTGCTTATTACGAAAGATTTTGTTTTCATCGTTCCCGCGTTCCTGCTCGAAACCGTATTTGACCCGACGGGCGCGGGCGATACGTTCGCAGGCGGTTTCATGGGATGGCTCTCGAAAACCGGTGACCTCTCCCCTGCCAATCTTAAACTTGCTGTCGTTTACGGAAGCGTGATGGCGTCGCTTGCCGTGGAGAAATTTTCTCTCGACGGAATCAGAAGTCTGAGCAGAGAGAAAATTCTGAACAGATTGAATGAATTCAGGAACCTTACTCATTTTGACTTAGTATCAATTTAACGAAACAATTTAATGATTTTGAACGTATGTCTAACTTAAAAACAGATGCAATAGTGCTGAACGGTTTCAAATACGGCGATACGAGCAAGATTGTGTCCCTTATGTCGGATGCGTCGGGTAAGTTTTCCGCGATAATCAAGGGTGCGAGAAATACCAGGTCAAAGATGGGCGGTGTTTTCGAGAACATGAATCATATCAGCGTTATATTCACAAAAAAGGAGAGCAGGGACCTTCAGATTATATCGAAAGCGGAATGCATTTCTTCGTTCGGCAAATTAAAGGCCGACCTCGACAGGCTTTCCGCGGCGTACAGGGTGCTTGAACTTACATCCAGATCGACGTATGATTATCATTCGAGTCCCGAAATTTTTACTCTGTTAAAAGATTTTCTTTACGGAATCGAAAAATGCGAGGGGAATTACGAACTGCTGTTCCTGCAGTTTCAGATCAGGCTTTCCGTGCTCCTCGGAATCGATCCGTTCGAAGGTTTAAGAAATTCAAATGACAATAATTTTGTTTTAAATGACAGGGAAAGAAGGCTTCACTTCGGAAGCCTCAGCGATTCACAGATAGACTTTCTGCACGAGTTATCAGGAATGAACATTAAACAAATCGCTGACGCGGATTGTCAAAATATGGATATAAGCGCTATGCAGAACTCTTATGAGATGCATTTTCTGCAGAACACGGGAAAATACGGAGTTCTAAAGAGCAATCAAATTTTTAAAGAATTAAAGAAAGCGAATTAATTGACCTTTGTTTACAACTTATTAAGTAAAAGTTAAAGCAAAAGGAGATATAAAATATGTCGAAAAAAGCAATCTTTGCAAGCGCGTTTCTGCTTGTGTTCGCGCTCGCATTCGGAGCAATCATGGCGGTGAATTTCAGCAACGTGAAAAGTCTCGTTGCGAATTCACAGATAGATTTCAAGACCGATCCCCCTGTTAAGACGGGAACTGATTTAAAAGGTCTGAATGACGCATTCGTTGAGATATCGAAAACGGTGACTCCCGCGGTGGTGTTCATCGACGTCACGAGCAACGTGAAGCAAAAAAATGAGGACAAGAACTTTCAGTTCTTTTTCGGTCCTGATTTCCAGATGCCTGAAGACATGCCTCAGCACGGCTCGGGATCGGGCGTCATAATAAGCAAGGACGGTTACATAATGACGAATAACCACGTCGTAGCGAATGCTTCAGATAAAGGGATAAAAGTAATTCTCAGCGATAAGCGCGAATTTACGGCGAAACTTATCGGACGCGACCAGAACACGGATATTGCCGTTATTAAGATTGACGCGGAAGACCTTCCGGTCGCTTCTGTCGGAAATTCCGATAACGTTCAGGTTGGTCAGTGGGTGCTGGCGATAGGCAATCCTCTCGGTCTCAATAACACAGTAACCGCGGGTATAGTGTCCGCGCTCGGAAGGAACATCAACATCGACGGCAACAGTTACGCGATAAATAATTTCATACAGACTGACGCGGTAATCAATCCGGGCAACAGCGGCGGCGCGCTCGTTGACATTAACGGGCTCGTAGTCGGAATTAACGCCGCGATAAAAACGACAACGGGATATTATCAGGGTTACGGTTTCGCGATTCCAATGAACATCGCGAAGAACGTCGCGGCTGAACTGATTAAGAACGGAAAGATTGAAAGAGGTTATATCGGCGTTTCGATAAAGGACGTGGATTCGAAAGACGCCAAAGGACTCGGGCTCGATAAGGCGAGAGGCGTGTTGATTCAGAACGTAATCAAAGGCGGAGCCGGTGACGAGGCGGGACTTAAGACCGGAGACGTAATACTCTCGGTTGACGGAAAAGACGTCAACGCGGCTAATGAACTTCAGACAATCGTCGGTTCAAAACGGCCTGGCGAAAATGCCGCGCTCGTGGTATTCCGCGACGGAAAGAACATGGACGTGAACGTGAAACTAAAACCCCGCACGGAGGGTGATATTTCACTGAATAATCAGAATCAGGAAAAGAACAACGGCGAATCCGAAACCAATTCGAAAAAATTTGAATCGCTCGGATTGCTGGTGACTGAACTTCCCTCTTCGATGAAACAGCAGTATGACGTCGATTACGGCGTGCTGATTAAGGACGTCGCGCATTTTTCGGAGGCTTTTAACCGCGGAATGCGTTCCGGCTACGTCATCGTCGAGGCGGATAAACAGAAAATCAACTCGATATCAGACCTGGAATCGGTTCTTGGAAAGAAATCTTCGGGCGATATTGTGGTTTTCAAAGTCGTTACGCAGCAGAAAGACCTCAGGTTAATTGCGGTTGAAATATCCTGAGAATAAAAGTATGAAAAAGGGCGCTGTTGCGCCCTTTTTCTTTAAAAAACAAGGAACTTTTACATCGTTACACTTGTATAAATTGTAAGTTAGACTTAAAAATATATATTGAAATTTCGAATTAAGTTTATTATAATAGCATAGTGATGAAGGGATTAAGTAAAATATTATTGTTAGTGTTTATTCTTTCCGGTACATTAATATACGCCGGTAATAATAAGCATTCCAACATCGATCCGATTAACCTTGGCAATACGTCAATGCAGCAGTCGGATGACTACAAACTTTATCAGAATTTTCCAAATCCATTTAATCCCGTCACGCGAATAAGTTATAAGATTCAGAGGGAAGGCTTTGTTTCCCTTAAAGTCTATAACCTTGTTGGACAGGTCGTGGGATCTCTTGTAAACGAGAAGCAGTCCGCGGGCACGTACGAAGTTGAATTCGACGCTTCGAACCTTACCTCGGGTGTTTATCTTTACAAACTCCAGATTAACGGTTTTTCTTCCGTTAAGCGCATGACCGTCATTAAGTAATTTTGAAATTAAATATTGACAGAATGACAAGAATTGTAAACACTATTTTTATTGTTCTCTGTTTCGCTGCAACGGCATTATCTCAGGGAAATATTTACAACGATTTTTCGAAAAAGGATTTAAGCAAATGGATATGGGGCGGTATTGATATGAAATATTCCCATGAAACCGACAACAAGGAAAACGGTTTCGTGGAAATCTTCACCAAGACCCCCGTCAAGTCGAATTCTTACCTCGGCAAGACCGCGATGTACCAGGACATGCTTTTTTCCGCAGGCAACTACATCAACGTTATGCTGCAGGGCGTAAGCAATGATGTCAGCGTGAAAATCGAACTCATGTACGACATCGACAACAACGAAAAATACAACGACGACAAGGACATTATGCTGATGTCCAAGCCCATTTCCCTGAACTTCAGCGGATGGAAAGAGATTAAAATAAAACTCGACCAGGAAAACTTCAAACTCATTTCGAAGTTCGACGACGACTTCACCGTTACTGAGGAAGACGCTCTCGCGATTCAGTTCGAGTTTGAAACAGGAAAGAACTACAAGGAAAAGAAATTCGAATCGGGCATCGCATTGATATCCGAAATACCGAATAAAGAAAACCTCGTTTCGAAGGAAACCGAATCACAAACAACCGAGAAGGAATCCTATTTCGACGCGAAAAATTATCCGAATCCCTTCAACCCGGTAACTACAATTAATTACACCCTGAAAGAAACTTCGTTCGTGAAACTTACTGTTTACGACAGGCTCGGCAGAGAAGTGAAGACACTGGTCGACGAGAATCAGAACGCGGGAACGCATACGGTTGAATTCAACGGCAGTAATCTTCCCAGCGGAATTTATTTCTACAGGATTAAAACAAACGACAAGACCGAAGTGCACAAAATGATTCTGGCAAAGTAAAAGGTTAAAATAATTTATTATAAGAAGGATGCCGCAGCCGTCCTTTTTTATTATCTGATTAAAACGCAATTCGGCTCGAAATCAATAATCTCCTTCACGAATTTCTCAGGCAGGGCCTCCGGCAGGTTCGTTAAAGGATTTACGTTTACTATTATCCCCTTCCCCGTAGCCAGAACTTCTTTCGTGGCGTGCCTTTCAATGTAATGCTCGAAACAGAAACTCGAGTTCTTTATCCACGATACGCGCGTGTAAACATCAAGCACGTCGTCAAGCACCGCGACGGCTCGGTAATCAACCGAATTGTGAACTACGAACACTTTCAACCCGTCGTTGAATGTGCCGTCGGGACTGAGGTCGTAACCGTAACGGCGCCTGTATTCGACCCTGCCTATCTCCATGTATCGAAGGTAGTACGAGTTGTGTACTACCCCCTGCCAGTCCACTTCCCAGGTTCGGACGCGCAATTGAGCGCAATGCCTGAACAATTCTTTTTCAAGTGTATTTTCCATTAAAAATGATTCGTTTTATTAAAAACCGATGGATAAGATACTCGAAATTCACTTAAAAATTAATATTAAAATTCTTATATTCTTTTTTAGCATTTCTAAAAACCAAAAACAATTTTAAAGTAAAAAAACTTTTTTATGGACAAAATTAAAGTTCTAATTATGGGTGCCGCCGGCAGAGATTTTCATAATTTTAATGTAGTCTATCGTGATAATCCGAGATATGATGTTGTTGCCTTTACAGCAACACAAATCCCCTACATAGATGATAGAAAATACCCCGCAGCTTTATGCGGAAAATTATATCCAAAAGGAATTCCTATCTTTCCAGAAAGTGAACTTATTGGTTTAATAAAGAAACACAAGGTTGACGAGGTTGTTTTCTCTTATTCCGACTGCAAGTTTGAATATGTTATGTCGAAAGCCGCAGAAGTAAACGCTGCGGGCGCGACTTTCTCGATGCTCGGAGGCGAACCTACAATGGTTAAATCCAAAAAACCCGTCATCGCGGTTGTCGCTAACAGGACAGGCTCCGGAAAAAGCCAGACCTCGAGAAGAGTTATCGAAATTCTGATGGAACTCGGAAAGAAAACCGTAGCCGTGAGACATCCGATGCCCTATGGCGACCTCGTGAAACAGAAAGTCCAGAGATTCGCTACTATAGCCGACCTGAAGAAACATAAATGCACTATTGAGGAAATGGAAGAATATGAACCGCACGTGGCAAGAGGAAACGTGATTTACGCGGGCGTGGACTACGAAGCGATTCTCCGCCAGGCAGAAAAAGAAGCGGACGTAGTAATCTGGGACGGCGGCAATAACGATTTGCCTTTCTATAAATCCGATTTGATAATCACCGTTACCGACCCGCATCGTCCGGGACATGAACTGAGTTATTATCCTGGAATGACTAATCTCGTCCTTGCCGACGTGGTCGTTATAAACAAAATCGATTCAGCCGCTCCTGAAAATATTCAGACGGTAAGAGATAACATCCGCAAATGCAACAGCAAGGCGACTATCGTCGAAGCGGCATCCCCTATCTCTCTCGATAATCCTGCCGACCTGAAATATATTAAAGGCAAGAGAGTGCTTGTGGTCGAAGACGGTCCGACACTCACGCACGGCGAAATGAAGTTCGGCGCGGGCGTTATAGCGGCTCAGAAATTCGGCGCGAAAGAAATAGTCGATCCGAGAAAATATGCCGTGAAATCTATCGATGAAACTTACAGGAAATACCCGAATATCGGCACGCTCCTTCCCGCTATGGGTTACGGACCGCAGCAAATAAAGGACCTTGAAACTACAATCAACAGAGTTCCCTGCGACGCGGTTATTATAGGTACACCGATTGATTTGAGAAGACTCGTTAAGATTAAAAAACCCGCTCCCAGAGTCGTGTATAATCTGCAGGAAATCGGTAAACCCGATCTGTATGACATCATCTCGGATATGTTTAAAAAGAAGAAAAAATAAATTCTAATAATTTGTCATTCCTGCGAAAGCAGGTTAAAAAAAGGGCTGTGAAAACAGCCCTTTTTTATTATGCGTACTGATTCAAGGTTATATCATCTTCGAAACTTTTTCGTACTTTTCCTTCGCGTCTTTCAGTTTCTGTCTTTCTTTTTCTATGACGTCCGCAGCCGCCTTCTCAAGAAAATTCTTGTTGCCTAATTTCTTTTCTATGCCCGTGATGTATGCCTTCAGGCTTTCGAGTTCCTTCGTCATTTTAACGCCCGCGTCACCGTTCTTCATATTAGGCGCCGCGCCTTTGAAATCGAATTTCACCGCGAAGTAATCTCCGTTCGTTCCGGCAAATTCGTCAGTTGAGTGCTCAATTGCCGTTCCGCCGTTGTTGTTTATAAGCATTTGCAGCGAATCGGTGAGTTCGTTAACGCTGTCCGCTGCGGTCGTGTTGAGCGGCTTTATGCGTATATCATATTCGTAATCGTTTATTCCCGCGTACTTCGCCCTTTCGTTCCTGCTTGTCGTGACAAGGTCCTTGAATATTTCGAATAATTTTTCTGAGTTCTCGTCGTACTTCGTTTCATCCAGCGCCGGGAATTCGATTTTTGAAATCGTCTTGCCTTCCCTGCCTTCGCCAAGTATATGCCAGATTTCTTCAGTGACGTATGGAATAACGGGATGGAGCAGTTTCAGTATGTTTTCGTATATGTCCATAGCCCGCTTGATGGCTTTTCTTGATGTTGACGGATTTTTGCTCAGTTTAACTTTCGTAAGTTCAATGTACCAGTCGCAGAAATCGCTCCATACGAAAGCGTAAAGAGACTTCGTGTAGTCGTTCAGCCTGTAAGCGTTCAGGTAAAACTCTATATCACGAATCGTATCGTTGAATCTGCTGTCAATCCACTTTTCCGCAAAATCATACTCGGGTTCTTCGTCTCCGGAAGCGCCGTCACTCATTATCCTGTCGTAATTCATTTTTAGAAATCTGCCTGCGTTCCATAATTTCGTTATGAAGTTCCTGCCGATTTCCGTATTCTTTTCATCGAACAAAACATCGCTTCCTAAGGGCGCGAGATATACAATCGTGAATCTCAATGCGTCCGTGCCGTACTTGTCCATTAAAACAAGCGGGTCGGGTGAATTTCCGAGAGACTTCGACATCTTTCTTCCCTTTCCGTCGCGCACCGTGGAATGAAAATATACATCCTTGAACGGTATGTCGTTCATATACTCAAGACCCGAGATAATCATTCTCGCGACCCAGAGGAAAATGATTTCAGGCGCTGTCGAAAGGAAATCCGTCGGATAATAGTAGTTCAAATCTTTATTCTCTTTATCTTTCGCGCTGTTTTCCCATCCGAATACGCTGAACGGCCATAACCAGGATGAAAACCAAGTATCCAGAACGTCAGGGTCCTGAGTCCAGTTCTCAATATCCTTCGGAGGAGTGGTTTCACAGTAAATTCCTCCTGTTTCATTGTGGTACCATATCGGAATCTGATGTCCCCACCACAATTGGCGTGAAATGCACCAGTCTTTCACGTTATCCATCCAGTGAAAATAGGTTTTTGTCCATTTATCAGGATGAAATCTTACTTTTCCTTCTTTCACGACCTGAATCGCTGGTTCAGACAACTTTTTCATCGAAACAAACCACTGGTCCGATAAAAACGGCTCAATAACCGCCCCTGAACGCTCGGAAACCGCTACGTTATGAGTATAATCTTCCTCTTTTATAAGATATCCGTTCTCTTTCAGGTTTTTTAAAACATTCTTACGGGATTCATTAATTCCCTGTCCTTTATATTGTAGCCCGTTTTCGTTTATTTTTCCGTCTTTTGTAAGAATATTTATCGCCTCTAAATTATGTCTCTGTCCGACTTCGAAGTCGTTCATATCGTGCGCAGGGGTTATTTTTAACGCTCCCGTTCCGAATGACATGTCAACGTATGAATCAAAGACTATCGGTATCTCTTTGTTTACAACGGGCAAAATCACCTTTTTTCCGTCAAGATGACTATACCTTTTATCCGCCGGATTTACTGCAACCGCAGTGTCGCCCAACATCGTTTCCGGCCTCGTTGTTGCGATAACCAATGCATCATTACTATCTACTATAGGATACTTGACATAATAGAGTTTATCTCTTTTTTCTATATAACTTATCTCGTCATCACTTAAAGCGGTTTGTGTTATATTGTCCCAGTTGATTATCCGCTTACCTTTGTATATGTAACCCTTCTTATAAAGATCTACGAAGACCTCTCTGACCGCCCGTGAAAGCCCCTTGTCGAGTGTGAATCTTTCTCTTGACCAGTCCACGGAAACCCCGAGTTTGCGTAATTGCTTAAGTATAATTCCGCCGTATTTTTCCTTCCAGTCCCAGATTAATTTAACGAACTCTTCCCTTCCAAGGTCATATTTCGATTTGCCTTCGTTTTTCTTCAGTTCCTGTTCGACTTTTATCTGCGTCGCGATTCCGGCATGATCCATACCCGGCACCCAGCAGACTTCGTAACCTGCCATTCGTTTCCACCTGCAGTATATATCCTGAATCGTATTGTTTAAAATATGTCCGATATGAAGCATTCCCGTAACGTTCGGAGGAGGAATGACAACTGAATATTTTTTCTTTTCTGAGTTCACTGATGATTTGTAAATACCATCGGCTTCCCATATTTGCCGCCATTTTTCTTCAATGCTGACGGGTTCGTATTTTGACGGAAATTCTCTCATTTCTTAATCGTTTATGGTAACTTTATTTTTATTTATAATTTCGTATGCGAGGTCCATATAAGCAAGAGCGCCTTCCGAATTAATTTTATACAGACACAAAGGTTTCCCGTAGAACGTCGCTTCATTTAGCAGATTAGTAATTGGGATTGTGGTTTTCAGCATATAGTCTTCGTATTTCAATCTGAGTTCCCTCTCTGAAATTTCGGTAACACGCGAATTTTGCTCGTACATAGTCAATAATATTCCTTCTATGTCAAGGTAAGGATTCGATACTTCCCTAACCCAGGAAATATAATCGAATAATTTATCTACGGCTTCAAGAGAAAAATGTCCTGACTTGACGGGAATTAATACCGAATCCGATGCTGTCAGCGCATTTAAGGTTATTCCTCGAAGTGTCGGCGGACAATCGAGTATCACAAAATCATACTTATTCCTGATATCTTTCAAAGCACTTTTTAAAACAGCTCTATTTTCAGTCATTTTTGCAAACTTCTCATCGTTTTGAATCGAATTTATGTTCGCCGGTATGAAATCGAGAAACGGAATTTCTGTGTTGTGAATTGTATATTCGACTGACTTTGAGAAATTAAATATATCCGAAATCCCGCCTTTTATCCTGTCAGGCGTGAATCCCATCGCAACTGCGGACGAACCGTACGGGTCAACATCCACAAGCAGAGTCTTTTTCTCCGATAAAGACAGTGACGCTGCAAGATTTACGGCGGTAGTCGTTTTACCCACGCCGCCTTTTGATATGCATATGCTTATTATCTTACCCATCGACTTCAACTATTAATTTCAATAAACCATTTCCAAGCGTCGCCTCCAGCAAGTCTCTGGGATTAACTTCGCCGACGCCTACAGGCGTACCCGTGAAAATCAAATCGCCCTTTTGTAAAGAGAATATACTGGAGATATATGATATTAACTTATATATATTAAAAATCATTACACTTGTGTTGTCAAACTGTTTTCTAACATTATTTATTTTTAATTCCAAATCCAGATTCATTGGATCGATTGAATCGTTTCTTCGGATTACCTCGCTTAAAGGAGCGGATGTGTGAAACCCTTTTGCCGTTGTCCACGGATGACCTTTTTGCTTTGCCTCGCTTTGTATGTCTCTCAAGGTCATATCAAGCCCGATTGCGTAACCAAAAATATGTTCTTCTACCCTATCTACTCTAATATTATTACCGTCTTTGCCGATAGCGACAACCAATTCCGTTTCGTAATGCAGAGATTTTGAGATCTTACTTCCTTCATATTCAGGAATCGCAATTTTTTGGCCGGATTCGATAATAGCGGAATTCGGCTTTAAAAATACAACAGGTTTTTT
>AMWB02147741.1_pt3 | contig 10664 bp, 8 predicted proteins | sample 200311 | NCBI WGS metagenome assembly AMWB02 (sample SAMN02737377, study PRJNA173069) | bioreactor metagenome | biome: anode biofilm in microbial fuel cells | place: USA: California | collected 2010-12-16 | reverse complement strand
GCAGATGCTGTAGGCATATACAATACCGATGGTACGTGGGCTCTGTGGAATACTACTACATATGTTGCAGACAACGTGACTTTCGGCCCTGCTGGCATGCAGCCTGTTGTCGGTGACTGGAACGGAGATGGAATTACTGAGCTGGGTGTATACAACGCCACAGGTAATAGTTTCCTGATCCAGACGGTATACGGGGCTGAGATCATCAACGTGGGACAAGAGGGTGGTATCCCGGTTGTGGGACACTGGAATGACCAACTCAAGAATGCCGAATATTGGTACAATAAAGGTTACGACCTTTTGCTAGCTGAGAGGTATGAAGAAGCCATACAGGCATTCAATAGATCCATAGAGCTTGATCCACGGCATGTATATGCATGGGCCGATAAAGCGTATGTTCTCAATGAACTGGGCAGGTATGACGAAGCCATACAGGCGTGTGATGAAGCCATAAAGCTGGACCCGAACTATCCATATGCATGGGTCGAAAAAGCGTATGCTTTCAATGAACTGGGCAGATATGAGGAAGCGATCCAGGCATGTGATAAAGCCATAGAGATAGACCCGGAACACCTATATGCATGGGATCAAAAAGGATATGCACTTAATGCACTGGGAAGATATGAGGAAGCACTGCAGGCATGTGATAAAGCCATAGAGATAGACCCGAACTATCTATATGCATGGTCTCACAAGGGTTTTGCTCTTTATGGACTGGGCAGATATGACGAAGCACTACAGGCATATGATAAGTGTATAGAACTTGATCCTCTGAATGCTTTATCTTGGTATAACAAAGGTGTCATTCTTGAAGCACTTGGCAGATATGACGAAGCTCAAGTGTGCTATGATAAGGCTGAAGAACTGGGGCTGTACATTGAAGATGTGAGATATTACACATTAAACCTTGAAGGCTCTGAACATCACACGTTGAAGATTTTAAATAGCCCACAGCGCAGTTAAATTAGAGGCCATAACCATCTATGGCCTTTTTTTCTCTTTAAAATAGAACGTGTTCTTCACCCGCCGTAAACAACCCGTATTACCTGTAGTTCGTCCTTATTGCATAAGATCGTATCTTCGGGAATGATCTGCTCGTTCATGACCACGATCACTGAACTTTGGTTGATCCCCAGTTGATGCAGCAGGCTATCCACCCTTGCAGAACTTATCTCGATCTCTTCTGTTGCACCTGAAGGTAATCTGACTTTCATGCTCTTACTTTCTTTTTGATTAATGCTTCTTTGGCTGTGTGCATCGTCCCAGCAATGTGCTCAGGCTGTCGCTTGAAACAATCCCTACTAGCTGCTTCTTGTCATCAACTACAGGAAGAGCTGAAATGGCTTTTTCTTCCATCAGTTTGGCAACTTTAGCGATCGCTTCTTCCGGGGTTGCAGTAAATACTTGCCTGGAAATGATCTGATCAAGGTCCTGGTATCCGCAGGCAACAGCCTTGGCTATGTCCCAGGAGGTAACGATACCTGCAAGCTGGTCGTCGTTTCCTATCACAGGCAGATGGTTCACTCCACTTTCGATCATGGACCTGGCTGCGTTATGCATGGATGACCTTTCACTAATAGTGGGACTTTCCGTCATCACATCACGGACCAGCAACCTGTCAAGGAACTGGCTGATCATATAGTTCAACTGGCCGGACTCCAGCAAAAAGGCATCATGACCATAGTTAGAGCGTATTTCACAGTACTGCACTTCGATATCATTGGCAGTCAATGCACTTACGATCTCTTCTGACTGATATGGCGGATAAAGCCAGTCAGAAGATACTGATATTACCAGAAATGCGGATCCAGCTTTGGAAAAGCCCGCTGCCAGAGAACCATTGACACTCAGATCAAAATAATCTATGGCTTTAGTGATATACAGATAGGAATTTGCATCGAAACGCCTGGTAAATGACTCTCCCTGATGGTGCAGATAACTTTGGACCTGGAACTCAGTGGAGAAATCATAGCCAATTGCCTCTTTGTTCTGCAGGTTACGGCCAAATTTGTTATGCATCGAATCGTCTGAAAGATAGGTAATATGCCCTATCATCCGCGCAAGTGCCAGACCACGTTCCGGGATAGTACCGTTGGAGTATTCCCCTTTGTTCCACTTTGGATCGGCCATGATAGCCTGCCTGCCTACTTCATTAAAAGCTATCTGCTGAGGAGTTGATCTGGCTGTTGTTGCTATCGCAACGACCTTGCGCACCATTTCCGGATAGGAGACAGACCACTGTAAAGCCTGCATACCACCCATCGATCCTCCTACCACAGCCAGAAGCTGTTGTATACCAAAGTGATCAATAAGACGTTTCTGCAGGTTAACTATGTCAGCAACGGTAATAATAGGAAAAGAAAGACCATATCTTTCTCCGGTTTTCGGGTCAATGGATGCCGGGCCTGTTGTCCCGTTGCAACCTCCGAGGATGTTGGAACAGATAACATAATAATCATCCGTATCCAGTGCCTTTCCCGGACCGATGATCGTATCCCACCATCCTGGCCGGTCCTCTCCTGCATGATACCCGGCAGCATGTGCATTCCCGGAAAACGCATGACAGACAAGGATCGCATTGCTCTTCTCTCTGTTAAGCCTGCCATAGGTTTCATAGGCTACTGTGACAGGACCAAGGGACGCACCACTTTCAAGGACCAGCGGCTCATCAAATGTCAGGTGTTCTGTGCTTGTTGTACCGACCGATCTGTGCATGCTCACACCTTTTCAAGGGCCTGCTCAAGGTCTGCGATGATATCTTCAATGTCCTCAATACCTATGGAGAGCCGTATATAATCCGGTGTGACACCGGTAGCTATCTGTTCTTCCGGGGTCAGCTGCTGATGGGTGGTGGTAGCCGGATGGATGACAAGGCTTTTGGAATCACCAATGTTAGCAAGATGTGAGAACAGCTTAAGCTGGTCGATGAAACTTTTTCCAGCTTCTGCACCACCCTTTACACCAAATCCCATGAGTGCACCATAACCACCTTTGAGATACCTGGATGCAAGTTCATGGCTTGGATGGTCCGGTAAACCAGGATAGTTCACCCATGATACCTTCGGATGACCCGATAGATACTCTGCCACTTTTGATGCATTCTCCGAGTGTCGCTGTATCCTCAGGTGCAGTGTCTCCAGTCCCTGCAGCAACAGGAAAGAATTGAATGGCGAAATGGCAGCACCAGTGTCTCTTAGCAGCTGCAGCCTTACTTTGAATATGAAAGCGACATTACCAAGCCCGGGGAAACTGGAGAAGGTGTCCCAGTACCTAAGACCATGATAACTGGGATCGGGTTCCGTTAGTTCCGGGAATTTGCCATTGTTCCAGGCAAATTTGCCGGAATCCACGATCGAACCACCGATGGAAGTTCCGTGCCCTCCTATGAACTTTGTCGCGGAGTGTACAACGATATCAGCCCCATGCTCAATGGGCCGCACAAGTCCCACAGCAGTTGTATTATCCACAACAAGTGGCACTCCGGCCTCGTGGGCAATGTCTGCAACTGCCCTGAAATCAGGGATATCCAGCTTTGGATTGCCTACGGACTCAATGTAGATGGCTCTTGTTTTTTCTGTAATGGCATGCCTAAAGGCTTCATTATCGCTGGAATCCACAAAGACAGCTTTCCTTCCCAGTTTAGGGAAAGTGTAGTTGAGAAGTTCGTATGTACCTCCGTAGAGATTATTACCGGATACTACCTCATCGCCTGGCTGAGTGATAGCTAGCAGAGCATAGGTTATAGCCGCTGAGCCGGATGCAACGGCAAGTGCACCTGTGCCGCCTTCGATGGCAGCGATGCGCTGTTCTAACACATCCGTTGTTGGATTCATGATACGTGTGTATATGTTGCCAAGTTCCTTGAGGGAGAAAAGGTTAGCAGCATGATCACTGTCCCTAAATACGTATGATGTTGTCTGGTATATTGGTACAGCACGTGCTCCTGTCGTCGTATCTGGTTTCTGTCCGGCATGCAGTGCAAGTGTTCCTAACCTGTAATTTTGTGTTGTCATAATTAACCCCTTTTGACCTGAAGTTCGTATTTTTCAGCTATATCCTGGAATGTTTCTGTAAGATAACGGACCTTTTCCCATGAAAGTCCGTATGTGTTCAGTTTCCATACACGGGTAGCTCCCGCGAATTCCCCGATTATGCCTCTGCCCGAAAGTTCATCCGAAAGGAAAAATCCTCTGCGTTTATGATGCTGAGCCACAGTATCAAAGCTGTGCGTGGTATCAACCTTGGACAGTGTATGCTTACGAGGGTACTCGGAAGCTACGTTGCTGCCTTCGATGGAAAGTAAGCCATCGATGAAGTAATTTGATTTCTTTAGTTCTTCTTCCCAGCGGTTCACCCTTTCCTTTACGGCAGGAAAAGATGCCATCATGCCCAGCAATGTCGAGCCCATCAACGTACAGCCAAGCATCTCGACCTCCTTTACACCGAACTTGCGCTGGGTGATATCGCCCACCATCTGTGTGGTACGGAATATCCTGGGTGCCCATTCACTGGTCGTTGCCAGCACGCCGGATGGTGCAGGTGATGCCATACTTTTGTGGCCCGAACCTACCACGAAATCCGCGCCTATCTCTTTTCCATCAACCGGCATGACCCCTACGGTATATGCTCCGTTGTACAGGAAAGGAATATCATACTGATGAGCAACTTTTGCTATACCTTTCACATCGTGTTCATTAGCGTACTGGTAATCGAAGTGGTCCATCATCACCAATACAGGCAGTTTGCCGGTCTCTCTTTTCACCGACTCGATCTTCTCTGCAGTAGCATCTGCCGTCACAAGGCTTTGCTCATTAAGAGGAACTTCTCTTACTGTTCCTCCTGCTTCCTCCACTGCCAGGAACTCAGTGTAGTGGGCCAGAGCCGAAACTATCACCGTATCCCCTTTGCCTACCAGAGTGGATGCAACAGCCTGGAAACCGCGCCTTGCACCCGGCACTACACGTGCATCGTCCATGTTCAGGAAACTGGCAAGCTGCTCATGGAAAGGAGCAATTGGCGGATTGCTAATCTTGTCCAGCCTGAAAGGTTTGCGGCAGGAGTCACAGGTGGAATAACCGTCCCCGTAGGCTATCAATGCCTTGCGTGCTTCCGGAGTAAGCCTGCCAGCTGCCTGGATCGGCTGGATATTGATGTATGTTTCCTCACGGGACCGTATGTCAATTGTCCCGGCTATTTTCCTGACATGGGGAGTGCCTGTACCGGCTTCAAGATCATCTAATATCTTCCTTACTTTGCTGACACCTTCACGGATAATACGTTCATCTTCCTGACCTGTGATATTGGGAAGGCGCTGCCTGAGTGTTTCCCTGATATCCTCAAGGGCGAATAAAGCCTCAAATGTTTTCTGTGTGCGTATATCCATACTTATCATCCAATTGACTGCCATTGGTCGACTTAACCAAAGCTGAGACCCGGATTCGAACCGGGATGAAATGGATCTGCAGTCCATTGCGTAGCCGTTCCGCCATCTCAGCAAACAAGTTAATTCACAATTGTGAAGTAACAATCGTAAAACACAATGTTTGTATTTAAAGATATCGCAATGGCGCGGAATATTATTCTGTCCCATCAAAACAGCACAATACCGAACAAGAAATGCATACAGAAAAAATTAGCTCAGTAGAAAACTCTCTTTCAAGGAACTAATTAAATTGGCATTTTAAGAAAAGTGTCTGCATATCACTCTATAACAATCCTTTCAGACAAATGAGACTGATAATAATAGCTTCTATTTATCCCAAGAATTATAATGCTTATAAACCATTTATTTTGAATGCTCATGTTAGGGAAAAGGTCTGGATTTAAGCATCCAGGACCTTGCAAACTTACCCCCTGTTTATGATAAAAAGAGTATATCCTACATAGATTGCCAAGAAAATCAAGGCTTCCCATCTCTCAAATTTATGCTTCTTTCCGGTAAACATGAAGACAAAGAACAGCAATGTTGCAATTGCTAGAATAATTAAGTCTACGTTAATACCAATTGGCACCTTTAGAGGAGATATTATTGAAGAAGCTCCCATGATGAAAAATATATTGAAAATATTCGAGCCAAGAATATTTCCGACAGAGATGTCCATCTCCTTTTTGAGTGCTGCCGCAACCGATGTAACTAACTCTGGGAGTGATGTTCCTGCAGCAACGATTGTTGAAGATATGAGGAACTCGCTTATTCCCATTTGCCTTGCAATCGACACAGCACCATCCACAGTCAATTTTCCTCCTATTACTAAAAAGATAAATCCGACGATTAGAATAAATGAAATTTTTGTGATGGAATGTTCCTTAATATGATCAGATGATTCATTTGCATCATTTTTGATAGTTTCAAATATATAATAAAGAAACATTGAAAAGAAAAAAAGTAATATTATCCCATCTGCTCTCGTAAGGATATTTTCTGAATCATTGGCCAGCATTATTTTGTTTGACATGGTTGTCAGAACAAGGACAGCAAGTAAAGCAAAAGGTATCTCTTTCCAAACGGTTGGCTTTTGCACAGTTACAGGAGCTATTACTCCAGTCACACCAAGAATTAGCAGTAGGTTGATTATATTGCTTCCAACGATATTACCAAATGCTACATCACTGTTACCTTGAATGGAAGCAAAGACATTAACGACGAGTTCAGGCATGGAAGTTCCAAATGCAACAACAGTCAATCCGATTACCAATGAGGATATTCCAAGATGCTTAGCAAGAGATGATGCACCTTCGACGAACCAGTTTGCCCCCTGATATAACAATGCAAGACCTATCAGAATAAATATGTAATCGATCATGGCTTTATATAATATATATCAACGATTATAAAATCATCGTATCACCTATTAAAGAAGTATATTTGTGTTATGGATATTGGAGATGTAGTGGGTGCTAGTTGAAATTAGATATAATAAAGATAATTTCGATAATCATATCTCTCAGTGTTACTCTTTAATAAAATACAAATATGAACTTCGTAAATAAAGGATACTCACAACAGTGAGCGAGTAAGTTCGAATGAGAGTTATAAAGATTATGCATTCTACTTTATATGCCTATAGCACAGAAATTTGAATAAACAATGCCACAATAAACACTCAGGTGCTGTCTACGATGGGAGAGAAAGCAGGCAGATAATTTCTGATATAGGGCCTGTTCATGATCATGGATGGTTTCGGGTATCATATACCCTCATTTCTGTCTCCGATGGCAACATTCTTCATAGTGGGTCATTTCTTCTATAAATCAAAGAAACAGCTCACTACTGCAGAAATTGGTTCCAGTTATTTGTTAAAACAAGAATAAAAGCAAAAACCTGACAGAAGTTTCATAAATAGAAAAGAGAGTGGGGCAAGACTGACTGAAAACATCTCAGCCCTGTTGCCTGCGATGGAAAGCATACATCTGGACCTTCTTCATCTTTGCGAGGTTAAGGATCCTTTGCATCTCCCCATCTTCGATCACTCTTGCGTCTATATAACCACAGTCTGCAGCTTCATTGAATATTTCATATCCCATAGATGAGCGGGTAAGTACAGAGGTATAGCCATCCGGAGTCCCCACACCTCCAAAAGAGATATCAGTGTTCTCAGAAGCCATATCCGTACAGTATTTGCATGAACTGCTGCGGCAATTGTCAAGCTCCTGCAGGTCAAAGCTTTCCTTTCCTGCTGCCGTAGTGACCTCGAACCGTCCTTTCCTGATCTTCATAGCTTCGATATCTCCAAGGCGCATGTTCTTTCCTTCGATGAACTGCTTCAGCCCTCCGTAATCAAAACTGTCCATGCAGAACAGACCCAGCTTGAGTATCCTTGCCCGCATGAACATGTGCAGAAAACCACGGGAGCTTCTTTGCATCTTGTGTACGGCATCTATGTTGCAGCTTGGTCCTACAAAGGCAATACTGTTCATCCCCTGTCGGATCGCGCTCATCAGGGCATCCATGGTCATACTGTGGCTGTAGATACTACCCGAGGACTGCAGGAGGTCCTCATATGTCCTTGCCACCATAGGTACGGGTTTCCATGGCTCTTCATCGGAGCTTGCAGTAACGATAGCACAGTCGATAAGGCCTTCCTCAAGACCATATGCAAGCATAGCAGTGACCACACCACCATCCTGTCCCCTGATCTCCTTAAGATTGGACTTTGCAGCATATGCCTGTCGGAGACAGCCTATTAGACCTTCTTCTGTGGTAATGGTCCTCGGACACTGGTTGTAGCATACACCGCATGCCGTGCATTTGCCCGTTAGCTTTGGCTGCCCCTCCTCTAAAGAAATGGATTCACATATGGAAGCACAGGCACCACACATAGTGCAGATACCAGGTTTGATAATATCATTGCGGAGCTTTGCAAAAGATATCTTCTCGCTCTCTTGCAGAGAGCGCTTAAGACGGATAGCGTTCCTTTCAACTCTATCCATGGATCTGTTACAGGAAACCGGAGTCATATTATATTCTATTCTGCGACGTTCTCTTATATATATCTATGTCCCTGAGAGGGGAGGGTTTACATTCGGCGCTTGTCAGCATCTTATTCACCTGCATGATGATGCCTGATGTTTTTGTATCAGCGAGATCTGCAAGTGTATGATAGAATTTTTATTATTTAATCTTAATTTTAATTAAAAACAATTTTAATTAAAAATCATTCGGTATTCAGAACATATCATAGGGTCCATGGATATTCCATGCCTTCTCTTCCACTTTTCGTATGACATCCTTGAGTGGTAAATTTAATTCTTTAGCAACTCGCTTGCAGTCTTCATATTCTGCAGAAATATGCAGGATCTCACCATTGTGGTCCTCAGCTATTTTCACAGGTATGTCGTATGTTTTTCCCCATATAACGACTCTTACACTGTCCATGCGCCTGTCGGCCGTATAGCGGTGTTTGGTAGGTATCACACGAATTCCCAGAGTCCCCGTTTCCCTCATGATCTCCCTTGCAATGGCAGCACTGTGTTCGGGTCTTGTAATTACTTTAATAATATGTCCGGTGCGACCTTTTTTCATGGTCGCGGGGACAATAGCAACATCTTTTGCCCCTATTGACAGCAATTTTTCGAACAGGTTACCCAGCACTTCCCCGGTCACATCGTCCACATTTGTTTCCAGCACCTCGATGGAATCTCTGGAGAGGTCATCTTCCGTATCTATGAGAGTGCTGCGCAGCACATTGGGATCTTCTGTATCGGCATCTCCTGCGCCGTACCCTACGAAGAGAACCTTTCCCTTCGGATAATTCTCGACCGGTCTGGCGAAATGACCCAGGATGGCAGCCCCCGTAGGTGTAAGAAGTTCCCTGTTCCCGGAACCATAGAAAGACAGACCTGTAAGTTGCAGAATCTCAAGGGTGGCAGGAGCCGGCACAGGCATGGAACCATGGGCAGCTTTAACCCTGCCTCCTCCAACATTAATGGGCAGGCAGTATATTCCATCAGCACCGATCTCATGCATCGCAAAACAGGAACCTATGACATCAGCTAAAGCATCGTTCTGGCCTACCTCATGAAAGTGCAGTTCTTCAAGGGATTTACCATGTACTTTTGACTCAGCTTTGGCCATGAGCTCGAAAACTGCCAGAGCACTGTGTTCAACCTTAGAAGGAAGATCGGCATTCCTCACAATCTTCACCAATTCGTCATAGTGGCGTGCATGTTCTTCATGGTCTGCGTCTATATGCACATCCACTGCACAAATACCTTTTTTGTTCGCCTTTCCTATCCTTACTGATACATCCACTGCCGACTCTATTACCTTTCGTACTTTTTCTCCGTCAGCTCCCAGAGAGATAAGGGTCCCAAGGATCATATCTCCGGAAGCACCTGAATACGCATCAAAGATGATCGTCCTCATGCTTGTGTCTCCTCGTTTTTGCCTTCACGAGCTCTGGCAACATTATTAGCTATACGTGCGGCAAAAGCTCCTGCAACGAATCCTGCATCGATGTTCACGACCGCAAGCACGGAACATGACTGCAACATGGAAAGCAGCGCAGCTTCACCTTTTGCCCCTGCTCCGTAACCTGTGGATACAGGTACACCGATCACGGGTACATCCACCAGACCCGACACAACTGTAGGTAATGTGCCTTCCCTGCCAGCAGCCACCACTATGGAATCCGGCTTATGTGACTGAAGCTTGAGCATCTCACCTACAAGCCTGTGAAAACCTGCGACTCCCACATCATAGATAGCAATGGTCTCACACCCCATTTCCGAAGCCACTATGCGGGCCTCTTCAGCAACCGTGATATCAGCAGTGCCCGCAGAAATTATTGCTACCACCCCACCAGTTCTGGGTACAGATGTGTCATTGTGCACCACTACTATCTTTTTGTATTTTCCCCATTCCAGCTGTTCAGGTCTGAAGGCATCTTCGATGAGCTTCACGTTAATTTCATTAAGACGTGTTACAAGCACTCTGCCACATGCATCCACATGGGCTTTCGCTATTTTGACCACATCTTCGGGTTCCTTGCCTTCTGCAAGGATAGCTTCCATAACCCCGGTGCGCTGGCTGCGACAGACATCTATCTTCGCAATATCGGAAACAGGAACATAACCCATGCCGCGTATAAGAGACTCAGCAGCATCCAGGTCTGTTTCATTGTTCTTTATTTTAAGCAGGATATCTCTGAGGTCCATATTCACGT
>AMWB02022053.1_pt1 | contig 10676 bp, 13 predicted proteins | sample 200311 | NCBI WGS metagenome assembly AMWB02 (sample SAMN02737377, study PRJNA173069) | bioreactor metagenome | biome: anode biofilm in microbial fuel cells | place: USA: California | collected 2010-12-16 | reverse complement strand
TGTCGGGCTCAACGAGGAACACCGGCTGCTGCGCATGCGCTCCCGGCCCAAAATCATGCTGGCGGAAACCTATGAGGAAGCCCTGAATCTGTGCCTGAAATATCGCTCCTATCTGATCGGCATCATATCCGACACCCGGATTCCCCGAGGCGGAAAACTGGATGACCAGGCCGGCACGGACATTTTGACACTCATGAAACAGGAAATCCCGGACCTTCCGATGCTGCTCCTCAGCTCGGAGTCCCATAACCGGATGAAGGCGGATCGGATTCCGGCCATATTTCTGGATAAGAATTCACCCAGCCTCCTGGTTGAGCTTCAGGATTTTTTTCTGAATCACCTGGGCTTCGGCGATTTTGTCTTTCGGATGCCGGACAGGACGGAAATCGATAGGGCATCGAGTCTGAGGACGCTTGAGCTCAAGATATCCCGGATCCCGGATGAATCGCTGCGCTACCATGCCAGCCGGAATCATTTTTCCAACTGGCTGATGGCCCGATCGGAGTTTGCCCTGGCATCTACATTCCGTGAGGTTCAGTCCAGCGAATTCCACAGTACGGAGGATTTGCGCAGGTATATTGTCACCGGTCTGCACACAGTCAGAAAACTTCAGCAAAAAGGCGTGGTGGCCCAGTTCAGAGCTCAGACCTTTGATTCGGATATCATGGATTTCGTCAAAATCGGGGACGGGTCTCTGGGAGGAAAGGCCAGAGGCCTTGCATTCATGTCTGCCATGTTGCAACAGAATCCCGCATTGATGATTACTTATCCGCAGATTTCCATACAGATTCCCAAATCCCTCGTCATAACCACCCAGGGGTTTGAATCCTTCATCACCTTAAACCAGCTCCAGTATGTCGCAAAAAGCGATTTTTCAGACAAGCAGATCTCGGATGCTTTTTTAAAGGCAAGCATGCCGGATTGGCTGGTATCCGACCTGGAGACATTTCTGGCTCAGGTCCGCTGTCCCCTGTCCGTCCGCTCTTCCAGCCTTCTGGAAGATGCACAGTTTCAACCCTATGCCGGTTTATACCATACCTACATGATTCCCAACAACCACCCGGATCCGGCACTGCGGCTTCAGCAGCTGATCCATGCCATCAAACTGGTATATGCTTCGACATTTTATGAAGATCCCAAATCATTTGCCCGCAATTCGGTCGGTCAGCCGCAGGAAGAATCCATGGCCGTCATCATTCAACAACTGATTGGTGAGGCTTATGGCGACTATTTTTATCCGGCATTGTCCGGTGTGGTCCAATCCCATAATTTTTATCCGGTTTCCCATATGAAATCCGAAGACGGCATTGCCCATATTGCCATCGGCATGGGAAAAACCGTGGTGGAAGGTGAAAAATCCCTCAGGTTCTCCCCTAGATATCCCCGGAGTTTACCACAATTCACCACGGTCGAAGACATTCTGAGCAATTGCCAACGGTATTTTTATGCACTCAAAATCCGGGGCTACCCGGACGCACTGAATTTCGGCCAATACGCCAATCTGGAAAAACGGGAACTCGATGCGGCAGAAACCGAATATCCCGTTCGCATGCTTTCCAGCGTCTATATTCCGGACGAACACCGGATTCGGGACAGCGGTCATTTACCGGGCCCCAAGATTGCCACATTTGCACCCATCCTTAAACACAACATGTTTCCCCTTCCCCAGCTGCTTGCCGACATGCTGGATCTTGGCAGAAAGGGTATGGGTTGCCCGGTGGAAATCGAGTTCAGCGTCAATCTGGGAACCCAGGATCACCGGAAAAATGAGTTCTATTTTCTTCAGATGCGACCCATGGCCACGGAAATCGACCGGCGCGATGTGATCATTACGAACGAGGATCTGCGGCAATCCCTGTGCTTTTCCCGCCACGCGCTGGGCAATGGAAAATTTGAAACCATTTCAGACATTGTTTATGTGAAGCCGTTGGAATTTCATATCAGCGCCACCGCGCAGATGGCGGAAGAAATCGGCAAAATCAATGCGGTGCTGAGCCGCGAAAAACGGCCTTATATGCTGATCGGGCCGGGAAGATGGGGTACAACAGACAGATGGCTGGGCATCCCGGTCCAATGGCGGGATATTTCGGGAGTGGGTGCCATGATCGAACTGAAGAACAGCCAGATTCATGCCGATCCTTCCCAGGGTTCCCATTTTTTCCAGAATATCACGTCGCTCGGCATTCCTTATATCACGGTGATGGAAGATTCGGATGACACCGTGAACTGGAAGCGGTTGGAGACATATTCGCCCGTTCAGGAAACCAGGCACATCCGGCATGTCCGGCCGGATCATCCGGTAACCATCAAAATCCAGGGGAATAAATCCATTGGTGTGATTTATTAAACAGTGACTGGAGTTCAGGCTGAAGGCTGAACTCCGGAGACCGAAGGCGGAATGACATTTCAACAATTGAATGAAGAGGGGACTCAGCATGACGGATATTATTGAATATATGAAAAACAGGGATCCATACGAAAAAGAATTCCATCAGGCGGTTGAAGAGGTCTTTGAAACGGTTCAGCCTGTTCTGGAAAGATATCCGGATTATCGCCAGGCCGCAATTCTGGAAAGACTGATTGAACCGGAACGGGTATTTCTGTTCCGGGTGCCCTGGATCGATGACCAAGGTCAGGTTCAGGTCAATCGTGGTTATCGCATTCAGATGAACAGTGTCATCGGTCCCTACAAGGGCGGCCTGCGGTTTCATCCGTCTGTGAATCTCAGTATTTTGAAATTCCTGGCCTTTGAGCAGGTGTTTAAGAATGCATTGACAACCCTTCCCATGGGCGGTGGAAAAGGGGGTTCTGATTTTAACCCCAAAGGTCGGTCCGATCAGGAAATCATGCGATTCTGCCAGAGTTTCATGATGGAACTGTTCCGCCACATCGGACCTGACACCGATGTTCCGGCGGGCGATATCGGCGTCGGCGCTCGGGAGATCGGTTATCTTTTCGGCATGTACAAGAAACTTCGGAATGAATTCGCCGGGGTTCTCACCGGCAAAAGCCTGGGATGGGGCGGCAGCCTCGTCCGGCCCGAAGCCACCGGCTATGGAAATGTCTATTTTGCCTCGGAAATGGCTGCCACCCGGGGGGAGTCTCTCAAGGATAAGATCTGCCTGGTCTCAGGATCGGGAAACGTGGCACAGTACACCGTCGAAAAACTGATCGAACTGGACGCCAAAGTCGTGACACTTTCCGACTCCTCCGGATATATTTATGATGCGGAAGGCATTGACGCAGGAAAACTGGACTTTGTCAAGCGGCTGAAAAATATGCGCCGGGGTCGCATCCGGGAATATACGGATAAATTTCCCCAGGCCGCCTACACCGAGGCGGACCCGACCCTGGATCACAACCCCATGTGGAATCACCCGGCCAACTGTGCATTTCCCAGTGCCACTCAGAATGAAATCAATGACAAAGACGCAGGCAATCTAATCAATCAAGGCATTTTTCTGGTCAGTGAAGGCGCCAATATGCCCAGTACGCCGGAAGCCATCAAAATTTTCATCGAAAAGAAAATCCTGTATGCACCGGGAAAAGCATCCAATGCCGGCGGTGTCGCCGTATCCGGACTGGAAATGTCGCAGAACAGCATGCGGATCAGCTGGCCGAGGGAAGAAGTGGACAACCGATTGAAAGGAATCATGAAAAGCATCCACAAGACCTGCCTGGATGCCGCCGCTGAATATGGCGAACCGGGCAATTATTTGGTGGGTGCCAACATCGCGGGATTTGTCAAGGTGGTCAACGCCATGATCGATCAGGGAGTCGTATGAAAAACGTGAAGTCGTGAGAGCGTGAAGTGGTTGCCATTTTCCGCCCTCACAATCTCACGACTTCACGTTTTGATCCCATATTTCTTGATTTTTTGGTTCAGGCCGCTTTTTCCGATTCCCAGCAGTTCGGCGGCATGGGACTGCACATTGCCGGAGAGGGTCAGCGCCCTTTCAATCATTGCTTTTTCCACCATATCGAGGGTTTCATACAACTGGGCATTGTCGGAAATACCTTCCAGGTGAAGGGCATGGCTGATATTTTTTTTGAATTCCTTGGGCAGATCGGAAACCCGGATGATATTTCCGGGACACAGGACCATGGCTCTTTCGATGGCATTTTCAAGCTCCCGGACATTACCCGGCCAGCTGTATGCGTACAGCAACCGGTCCACTTCCTGATCCACCCCGGTCACCTGATGCCCCGGCCTGCGTTCGGATGCATATTTTTCTATCATATGCTCCACGAGCAGACGAATGTCCTCAACGCGCTCTCTTAGCGGCGGCAGCAAAAGATAAAGGACATTGAGCCTGTAATACAGATCTTCCCGAAATCGCCCCTGTTCGGTCTCCTGTTTCAGATTTTTATTGGTTGCCGCAATTATCCGGATGTTGACGGGAACAGGCCTTATCCCCCCGACGCGTTCGAAGGCTCTTTCCTGCAATACACGCAGCAGTTTTACCTGAAGGTTCTGTGAAAGCTCCCCGATTTCATCCAGAAAAAGGGTGCCGCCGTCAGCCAGCTCGAAACGGCCTTTTTTCATGGCAATGGCGCCGGTGAAGGCGCCTTTCTCATGACCGAAGAGTTCGCTTTCAAGCAGATTTTCAGACAGGGCCGAGCAGTTGACGGCAATAAAGGGTTTGTCTTTACGGGGACTGTTAAAATGGATGGACTTGGCCACCAGCTCCTTGCCCGTGCCGCTTTCTCCTTCTATCAACACCGTTGCGGAAGAAGGCGCCATTTTTTTCACCAGCTCGAACACCTCCTGCATCCGCTTGCTCTTGCCGACGATGTTGCCGAAATTGTACCGGTTTTCCACAACATCCCGAAGCCTCAGGTTTTCCTTGACAACCTGATACATATCGATGGCTTTTTTGACAAAAATAATCAGACCTTCATTGTCAAAAGGCTTCAGGATATAATTATATGCCCCTTTTTGCATCGCTTCCACAGCCTTTTCAACCGTTCCGTATGCGGTCATCATGATGACCGGCAAATGCGGATTGATGGCCTTAATTTTTTCCAGGAGCTCAATGCCGTCCATCACGGGCATTTTCATGTCGGTCAGGACCAGATCCACATCCGCATTTGCGTGATTTAAAATCTCCAGCGCTTCCATGCCACTGTTGGCGGTCAAGGTTTCATAGCCGACATCCTGAAGCACGGCGCTTAAAATAAGCGGATAATTTTTTTCATCATCAACGATCAGAATCGTTTCCATGCCATACCTCTCGATTTCCCGGATGATTCAGACAATCCGCGTTCTGAATTCCGGTAGCTGAATTGTTATGACTGTTGTTTTATCATTTCCGACGAATAATCACAACGGCTTCCCGTGAAGATGAAAGGGCAGTAAAGACAAAGGGCAGCCGGATGGCTGCCCTTTGTCTCATGCAGAAGATTTGATAAAAGTGGAAATGATTCTTTACATGGCCTGACCGATTTTCTTCCCCAGCTCAAAACAAGCGGCAAGTGCCTTTTCATCCGGTACGTACTGAACTTTCATGCCCGGAGGATCGATCATCTCAAATTTCAAGGCCTCAAGCTCCTGAGTGATGATCTTGACCGCTTCACCGCTCCATCCATAAGAGCCGAAGGCAGCCCCAATTTTGTTTTTGGGTTTAAGCCCCTTCATATAAGTCAGAAAATCTCCCAGCGTCGGGAACAGTCCGTTGTTCATGGTCGGGGACCCCACCACAACGGCCCGGGCATCCAGCACTTCCGTCATGATTTCACTGCGATCCCATTTTTGAAGATGCATGAGACGAACGGCGGCACCCTGCGCGATGAGTCCGTCGGCAATATGATACGCCATTTTTTCGGTACTGTGCCACATGGTGTCATAAACGATCACAGCCTTTTTTTCGGCATCCTGCCGGCTCCACCGGACATAGGCATCTATGATTCTGCCCGGATCCTTGCGCCAGAGTATGCCATGGTCCGGGCAGATCATGCGGATGTCCAGCCCCATGGCCGTAATCTGTTCCACCAGTTTCAGAATCAGGGGCGTATACGGCAACAGGATGTTGGCAAAGTATTTTTTGGCGTGGCACAAGATATCATCAGTCATGCGATCATCGAATTTTTCAAACCCCGCATAGTGCTGGCCGAATGCATCGCTGGAAAACAGTATCTTTTCTTCATTCAGATAGGTGAACATACTATCCGGCCAGTGAAGCATCCGGGTTTCCATAAAAGTCAGCGTATGATGGCCCAGACTCAGGGTTTCACCATTTTCTACAGCATGATAATTGAAGTGCTGCGGATAATGCAGACTCAAATTTTTCTGCCCCATTTTGGAACAGTACAGGGGTTTGTCCTCACCTATCCGGTGCATGACCCGTGCAAGCCCCCCGGAATGATCCATCTCGGTATGATTGCTGATCACCACGTCGATCTTGCGGGGATCAACAATCTGAGAGATATTCTCTATCAGTTCATCGGCAAATTCTTTTTTGACCGCATCAACCAACGCAATCTTGCTGTCCAAAATCAAGAATGCATTATAGCTGGTTCCCCTGTGGGTGGAATGTCCATGAAAATCCCGGATATTCCAGTCATTCACACCGACGTCATAAATTCCTTTTGCAATCTCTACCGGTTTCATAAATTTGCCTACTCTTTTTCAAAATCGGATTTGGCCGCCCCGCATACCGGGCATTCCCAGGTATCCGGAATATCTTCAAATTTAGTCCCGGGTTTAACGCCGCTGTCGGGATCCCCCAGAGCCGGATCATACACATAACCACAAACCGTACATACATATCTGTCCATTGGAATTTCCTCCTGGTTTTTTTGTTAGAACATCAAAATGAAAAAAGATTTTTAAAGGGAAACAGTCGTTTTTTTCAGTTTTTTGCTGTCAGCCCTTTAACCTTTATCAACGCGACCACCTTGGCTTCTATGGCATCCCGCAAGCAACGCATGGCATCCAAATCTTCAGGCACGGTGAATTCCCACGTCTCCCGGGCAACGGTTTCCGGCACCTCAACTGAACCGGCACTCCCCATCGAAACGATCAGCCCGGGTTTTTCCTTTTCCAGCAGAGCCGTTAAGGAGGCTGCCCGGCGGAATCCCATATCAATTCCCTTTTCCTGCATGGCTTCAACCATGAGAGGGTTGAGCTTATCCGCAGGCTGGCTGCCCGCACAGAGCACATCCAGGTTGTCCCCTGCAAGCATCTGCGCGTAGGCACTGGCCATCTGGCTGAGGCAGGCGTTGTCCCGACAGGCAAAAAGGATTTTGTCTCTTCCCTGAAAAGGCTCCATCAGGGCTCCAACCGCAGCTTGAATATCCGCGGACAGTTCCGGATGCCGTTCCATGTCCCCGGGTTTTTCAATTTCACGATAGGTGAGACTTCCAACATACTCGGCGCCCACCGCATCATAAAAATATTTCATGGTAAGATGCAACCCCTCGAACAGATTCTTTCCTCGGGTCGCGCCCACAGCCAGGGTAAAGCCTTTTCTCCATTTGCGGTTGGGGTCCGTCAGGTGGAGTTTGTATTTTCGGGCCCAGAGGGTCTGGCTTCGATCGATCAAAGCCTTAAGCTGAGCCGTTGTATTGTAAAAAAAAATCGGGGTTGCGGCTACAATGACATCGGCTTTTCTGAGCAATGGATAAATCTCATGCTTCATATCATCATCAATCGGACAAATCCCTTTTTTTTCACAGAGAACATATTCCATGCAGGGACCTATCTTTTTCTCACACACTTCGATCATCTGCGTTTGAGCACCCAGCCTTTGTGCTTCTTCCAGAACTTTCGAAAGCAGAAACCGGGTGTTTCCCTTTTTTCGGGGGCTTCCCTGAAGTCCGAGTACAAACATGATATTTTTCCCTTGGCAATCACATTTCAGAATAATTCGGGGGAATTTAAAGACCGGCCTGGGCGCAGAGCGTGAGAGCGGAACCATTTCACGCCCTCACACGATTTCACCATTTCACGGACTGTACGGTACTGCCGAAAAACGATCCCCTGCCGGGCTATTTGACATGACATTCTTTACAGGTTACAGGCCCTGATTTTTCTCCGGCATCTTTCTTGGCTTTGTGACACTTGACGCACTGTTTGTTCATGACCTGTTTCTGGGCAAGGGTTCCTTTCTGCTTCAAGTCCTGAATGGCACCTGCCTGCTGGGGGAAAAGATCATGGCAGAGCATACAGTCTTTCAGCGCTTGCTGGTGCTGATGGTGAGGGAATTTGACATCGCCCTGATTTCCGGATGGAATCACCAGCTCTTTTGCCCCGTTGCTGGTTTCAGCAATGGATATCCCCGCAATCCAGAGCATCGCGGCAGAGACAAACAGAATCATAACGCTTCGCATAGGATTGCCCCCTTTTGGTTCAGGCGCCGGAAAGGGTGCACTGGGTAAAATCAATTTCCTTGCCGCAGGACTTGCACGTATGTTTTTTATCAAACTCGTCCGAAAAAACCTCCACCTCTTTGGAACATGAAGGACACTTGCAGGTAAACGATTTCAAATTCTTGAACTGTTCAAAACCTGGGCAATGCGATGGTGTTGTCATGAATTCCTCCTTTAAGTGGTCAATAGTTTGGCAATATCTCTGCCGTAGTTTTGAGCCATCTGAATGCCGCCGCCCAGAGAGCTGGATTTGAGTCGCAGCGGCGCTCCAACCATTTTCATCTTAAAGATATGCGTCATCGTATCGTAAATGCGGTCCGGTGCTTCACCACTCCAACCGAATGCGCCGAATGCACCACCGATTTTTCCTTCCAGTGCGGCTTTCTCGGCCAGGAACAGAAAGGTTTTCATTCCCTGAATCATATCTCCATGATAGGTCGGCGCTCCGAACACCAGGGCGTCATATCCATTCAGCTCACTGGCATTCTTTATATCACCGGCTTTCATGATGTCAACATCAACTCCGGAAAAGCGCAACCCTTCGGCAATCAATTTGCCGATATTTTCGGTTTCACCGGTTCGTGTTGCAAATACAATAAGCGTTTTTGGCATGATCCATCTCCCATGCGAATGTTATTTTTTGCCGATGCGTTTGTCCATGCCGTCACCCGCACAATCAGGCGTATAGCAGGAGTTATCCAGAAATTCACACTTTTCCTTGCAGGACGGACACTGTTCCGGCGGGGCATCCGCCGTAAAGGTGTAACCGCAATTCTGACATTTCCAACTTGCCATGTTCCCTCCTTATTAACAGGCAGGCCCGAGGGAAAGAAGACAGCGTCTTACGATCCGTCCTCTTTCAGCCTCAGCCCTTTCTGCATTGTCAACCTGACGGTTAGGCCTTCCAGAGACCATGAAGATTACAATACTCTCTTGCAGTAACTGAGGCGGCATCCAGCATGAATGTGGCCTCAGGAACCTGACCGGGGCTCAAAAACTGCCGATAGGCTTTACCGTCGGCAACAATTTCAATCCATTCTATGAAATGTTTTTCTTCCATGGGGTGCGCAACACTTCCTACCTTTACCTTGAACCCTCCGGCAATTTTTTCGATTACCGGAACATGTTTTTCCTTGGCAGCATCAACGGTGTTTTCAACCGTCCGTTTCATGGGCTGACCGCAGCAGACAAGCTCACCCCCACCGGCATGAAGGACTTCAACGATATTGCCACAAATTTCACATTTATAAACTTGAAGTTTCTCGGTCATACGATCTCCTTTCAGTTGGTTGGTAACAGGTTATGAACACTCGGTGCCCCCTTTCCTGAATCGGAGGCGGTTGAGTCCAATCAGTAATTTTCGCCTAACAGCTCAAAATGGGCCCGGGGATGTTCACAGGCCGGACATAATTCGGGCGCTTCTTCACCTTCATGAAGATAGCCGCAATTGCGGCATCGCCAGGTCACTTTTTTATCTTTTTTGAATACTTTTCCTGCCTGAACATTGGCTGCCAGATCCCGGTAACGCTTTTCATGCTGTTTTTCAGCAACCGATACTTTTTCAAACAGAACGGCAATGGTTTCAAAACCCTCAGCCCTGGCAACCTTGGCAAACCCGGGGTAAAGATCCGCATGTTCCTCATGTTCCCCATCTGCCGCTGCCAGCAGGTTCTCCAGAGTTGTCCCGATGACACCGGCCGGAAAAGAGGCGGTTATCTCCAGCATATCCCCTTCCAGAAAGCTGAAAAACCTTTTGGCGTGCTCTTTTTCCTGATTGGCGGTTTCCGTAAAAATATCGGCGATCTGAACATATCCTTCCTTGCCGGCCTTGCTGGCGAAATAAGTATATCGATTTCTGGCCTGCGATTCACCCGCAAAAGCCTTCAACAGGTTTTTTTCAGTTTGTGTTCCCTTGACACTGCCCACGTATTGCCCTCCTTTTTCAGTTGCTACCTTGTTATTGAGACTCCTGCCACCACCCTTTTTGCTGGTGCGCTTTTTTTTCCTGCTCTGCAATTTTTTTCAACCGGTATGCGGCATCACGCAATATCCCGTACATGATTCCACACCCGGCGTCTTCTCTTTCCACATCACCCTGATCCGCCAGAGCGATCATCTCGTCGACAAGCTTGAGGGTCCGGTTAATGTTGGTATCGCAGGGTTTCACGGCAATGGCTTTCTTTCAATTAATAAAGTTGTTGAATTCTTACCTCGTTCAATCAATTTCTGTGCCACGGACAAATATTTTCTTGATATTAATTTATATTTAATATATACAAATGGTTATAAAATATATCTTGATCTGT
>AMWB02011238.1_pt1 | contig 10681 bp, 6 predicted proteins | sample 200311 | NCBI WGS metagenome assembly AMWB02 (sample SAMN02737377, study PRJNA173069) | bioreactor metagenome | biome: anode biofilm in microbial fuel cells | place: USA: California | collected 2010-12-16 | reverse complement strand
CTATTTCTTGCGCTCGCGTTCGGAATTTCTCTCTCTGGGATTTATTCCTGCAGCGAGACTGAAACAATTATAAACGACATAGTCAGCAACAAGGTCACCGCGAAAGACAGGCTTGATTCGGCTTTCGCTCAGGCGCAGAGAAAATATTCAGGCGCGAAACTCGTTATGATTTTCGGAAAGAACGTGCTTTACTCGGGCGAGGACGCGGGAAAAACGGATATATCGCTCTCGTCGGGAATCACTGACCCGAATAACATCGGCGCTTGGCTTTATATATTCAAGAAAACGGGCTCAAACGAACTCGCGGTCTATACGCCGAACCCGACTCCGGGCGCAAGGGACTGCATAGAACTCACCGCTGCATTTAATTTCAATACGATTCTGAATCTGATTCAGGATACATCGGCGAGGAATATTGTCTCGGGAGCGCTGACTTTAATTAATAATTCCAATTTCAACATAAGCACTAACAAGGACAGTCTCGTGAACAGCGACGTCGCTTACGGATACAGTTACTCGTCAAATCCCGTTATACGCTTCGACTCGTCTTTCACGCCGAGGTCAAGCACGTCGAACGGAAGCACGTTCCTGAACGGCGCTCCTTCCGGTTCGACCAATTCGGTGAATATGTTCCTCATACCCGCGTTGGGCACGCTTAGACTCGATTTGCCTGAATACATTCAAAGTCTCGTTGGATTTCCGAACGATTTATGGATAGTGAACTATAAATCGACTTCGGGTTCGACTACTACGAACGTGATTTTCGGTACTGTCGTTCAGTCAAACCAGATGATGGGAATAAGCATAATATCTGGTCTGCTCAGCAGAGCGATAAATATTTCGAAATTCTGATTTTCATTCGTCAATAATCAAATAACAATTTTAACTATACACGAAGCGGGGTAATACAGCCCCGCTTTTTTGTAAAAATGCAAATTACATAAAAACAACTTCTTCTCATCCCGACTGTTTAATTATTGAACGATTTTAACTATATTGCATATCAACATTTATTTGGATATGAAAAAAATAATATTACTGCTGTTCGCTGCCGCTTTTTTTTATTCCTGCAGCAAGGATAATCCCGTGAATACGGAAACTCCCGTGAACCCGAATTATACAAAACTGTTCACTGTAGATTCCGCGGGAATAAAGTACGAGTTTTACAGCAAGACGGGAGCCATATTGCTTGTAGGTTACAACGAAATCGGTTTCAAGGTTTTCCTGAACGGCGCCGAACAAAAAACGGGTTATGTCAATTACATTCCCGTTATGTACCATACGGCTGGACCGGGACACGGTACACCCGTCAGTCCCAAATTTTATTTTAATGACGCTGACGGTCTTTTCACGGGCTATGCTTCTTACATCATGCTTTCCGATTCATCAACCTCATTCTGGTACGGGGATTACGGTTATAACGACGGCAACTTCATCAGGCACAGAAATTTTGACGTGGTTCAGAATCCGAATAATCAGATGCGCTTCTGGCTTCCTCAGGGAAGCACTATACTGTATTTGCTGACCGTCATTTCAGGAAAGGACGCGAAGATAGGTCTTAATGATTTCAAATGCATTCTTCACAGTTCAGACGACCAGATTACTTACAACGAAGTTGATTCGGCGAAGATGTACATCAAACCCTGGATGCCTTCGCACGGTCACGGTTCAAGCAATAATACGAATCCAGTTTTTCTCGGGAACGGGCATTATCAGGGTAAAGCGAACTACACGATGGCGGGGGAATGGTATCTTTATGATTCCATTGAAGTAAACAATCAGTTCATAACCCCGACACCGACGTTCTATTTTATATTTGACGTGAGGTAGTATGAAAAAAATAATCTTCATTATATTTCTTGCTTCTCTGTTCACTGCAGGGCAATTGCGTTCTCAAATATGCTGCGGCGGCGGTGTTTACGACATCGCGGTGCTTTCGCTGAACAAGAAAGCGCTTTTCAGCGCGGGGTATAAGTGGGACAACTTTAACGGCGTCTGGGATTCGGGAAGCGAATGGATTAAAACGAAACAAACCAACTGGCAGATGACACCATCCTTTTCCGCCGCTTACAGGTTCAATAAACATCTTCAGGCGGGCGTATCGGTACCGTTCGTAATCAACAGAAACGAACTGGCAGGGCTTCCTTCGAGCGGGTCGGGCATCGGCGACGTAGTATTCAGCGGCAGATACGAGATATTTCACGAATACAGCCTTTATACCGTGAACAAAAAAACAAAGATGGACGAGAAGACTCCGTACCTCGCGGTTACTTTCGGAATGACGCTTCCCACAGGCAAGTCGGACGATAAAGCCGACAGTGAAATTGACATAACCGGAAAAGGATTCTACACGGCGATGCTCGGCGTCTCTTTCATCAAAACAATTCTGAAAAATAAATTCCAGTTTGGAGCGGACTTAAGTTGGCTTCACAGTTTCAGCAAGACTTATAACGAATACTACAACCAGCCGCTCACGAATTCATTTAAAAGGCAGCTCGGCGAAAGACTGAATTACGCTCTGACTATGAACTATCTAATAAATATGAAAAGTTCAGTATCGCTTGCCTTCGCGGGTTTCGTTCAGGGAAATCACAGTATTGACGAAAAGAGCGTGCAGGGCTCGGATGAAAATTCTTTCGGGCTTACCGCTTCATACACGTACTATCCGCTGACGTATATCAGGCTTACGCCTCTCGTGAAAATGAATTTTCCGTATTCGGGAATCGGAACGAACGCTCCCGGTTCTTTTCTCGTCGGAATCAATTTAGTTTACTACATAGAAAGTCTCGACGACTGATTTCAATTTTATATAATGTCAAAAAGAATAATACTCGCGGCGGTTTTTTTCGTGACGCTTTCAGGTATCGCGTTCTCGCAGGATACCACGCAATCCATGACCGGGCAACTTTCCGTCAAGGAAGCATTATGCCGGAAATGGCTTTCCTCTTCCTACACGGAAAACGGCAGGAAGGGAAATGATTTTTACGTCTTCATGGAGTTTCAGAAAAACGGCAAATACGTTTATATCGAAGACGACGAACCGATAAAAGATGACTCCGGCGCTGAAACTGGGACCTGGGAACTTGCCGGTGATACTGTTATCGTATTCGATAAAGGAACAGACGATGAAGACAGGATGAGTATAGTTTCTATCGGCGACAAAATACTGAACGTAAATTACGCCTCCGGTAAGGTTCTGCTGAACATTACATTCGTTCCGGGGAATTATAAATAACTCCGCAATAACGGCTTCCTCCCGATTTGGTTTCCAAATAACATAATAACTGACCGATTCTCCCGATGAACTATATTATAATAGTATTGTTACCGTTATAATACTTTTAAAGATGGCGGAAACAATAATAACAAACTTGAAAACATACGACGTAATAATCGTCGGCGGTAGTTACGCGGGGCTTTCAGCGGCTATGGCTCTGGGGCGTTCGCTGAAAAGCGTACTGATAATCGACAGCGGTTTGCCCTGTAACAGGCAAACTCCGCACTCTCACAACTTCATCACGCAGGACGGTGCAAAACCCGCGGCGATTTCCGAAAAAGCAAAAGCGCAGGTTCTGAAATATGATACTGTTAAGTTTCTCGGCGGTGTCGCATCGGCCGGAATGAAAACCGAAAAAGGATTCACGGTCAGAACAAGTGAAGGCGAAGAATTCAGCGCTGAAAAACTAATCTTCGCGTCGGGTATTAAAGATATAATGCCTGACATTAAAGGCTTTTCGGATTGCTGGGGCATCTCGGTAATACATTGTCCGTATTGCCACGGTTACGAATACCGCGGTCAAAGAACGGCGGTGATTGCAAACGGCGAAAAAGCGTTCCATCTTGCTTCGCTGATAAGCAATCTGACGTCCGACATTACAATTTTAACAGCGGGAAAGGCAGGCTTTAATGACGGACAAACGTCGGCGCTGAAAAGGAGGGGCATAAGTATCATTGAGAATGAAATTTCCGAAATCGAACACGAAAACGGTCGCGTTAAAAATATTGTTTTCCGCGGAATCGATGAGATGAAATTTGACGCGGTCTATGCGGCCGTTCAATTTGAGCAGCATTCGGATATTCCGGTTTCGCTGGGATGCGAACTTACAGAAACCGGGCATTTAAAAATCGACTCATCCCAGCAAACAACCGTGGAAGGCGTTTACGCATGCGGCGACAACTCATCAGCGCTGCGCACAGTCGCTAATGCCGTGTACAGCGGCAACCTCGCCGGCTCGATGGTGAACAGAAAACTCACAGAAGAGCGTTTTTAAAGAAACTTAAATCCTGTTTGATAACTTATTCTCTCCGATATGCCGGAAAAGATTCTAACTTCTTCTTCATTACGTTCCCGAGAGTCTCCCCCTTTTAACGAGTGATTCCCGGATTTAACCCGGAAAATAAAAAAAATAACCCCGCTCTTCAAAGTGGGGTTTAAACTTAAACAAACATAATTACTAATTACTAATTATTAATTACTAATTATTTCAAAACCACCATCTTCTTGCTCTGAACAAAACCGGCTTTCTCCGAACTCATCACCACTCTGTAGAAATAGACACCGCTTGACAGCGATGACGCGTCGAACACCTGCGTGTAATAACCCGCCTTCACGTCGCCGCTGAACAGATTCTTTACCTCGCGCCCCGTTACGTCATAAATTCTTAAACTCACCTTGCTGTCGAAAGGCAGGTCGTAATCAATCTTCGTTACGGGATTGAATGGATTGGGATAGTTCTGCGAAATGTCGTACTTGTTCGGCACTCCGACTTCGACGTAACCATTAAGGTCGAAATACTCGTAGTTCCCGTTGAAGTCAATCTGTTTAAGCAAGTATTTGTATTTACCGGTTTGCAAACCTCTGTCTTCCATTGTATAAACAGCGTGTCCGCTGTTAGCGCTGCTTTGTATGAATCCGATAAAAGTCCTGTTTGTATCAGGGTAATGAATTCTGTAAACCTCAAAACCCTTGTTGAATGATTCGTTTTCCGTCGACCAGTTTAGTCTCACGCTGTTTTTTTTCACGCTTGAAGTGAAAGACGTGAGAATCACGGGAAGGACTCCTCCGGGGTCGGTGATATAAATATCGTCGAACACGGCGTTGTCGCTCGATGAAGTGTTATGTCTCCATAGACACGCCAGATAACTTAAAGCCGTTCCCGTGTAGGCGCTGTTTACGGTTGAAACGCCTAACTGTGTTACTGACATTCTGGGGTCGGCAAGCGGAAAACCGCCTGAACTGCTGTCGGCGAAGAGTGACCACGCGTTTGTTGACGGCGTGTAAGTAACACGGACACTCAGATATTTGTTTCCGTAATTGCCACTTGATATAATGTCCGTTATGTTTGAATTCAGGTCGAGTCCGCCGCTGAACGATACAAGCCTTAACGCGTTAACGGAGCCCGATTGTCCGAGAACCACCGCGTAACCGCTGCTTGCGCTTGCATCAGGAGAATTCATTCCCAGTATAAACGCTATGCCGTAATTCGAAGCGTCAAATCCAGAAGGATCGGACCGTGATTGCCTGAAATTAAAGGCCCATTGAATTGTATATCCCGAAGCGCTTAACGTTACGGGGTAACTGTTAAGAAGTGAAAGATTCACTGACGCATAATCGATACCCGCCGTGGTTGAACCCGCCTGCAGTCTGTTAGTGTTTATCTGAATTCCCGTTCCCGAAGCGGTTTCCGTCTCGGCCCAGGTAAGCGATGTGATTGTCGGAGTATTTCCTGCGGTGTTGCTGTTCGTTCTGTTGAAATTGTCAAGCAGGGAAAGACTGGCGGATGAATTGCCTCCCGTCAGCGTTTTCGCGCTCGTATTCGGAACTTCGCCGTCAATCTTGTAATTTCTCGATGTTCCCGTTCCGTTGTACGAATAAATTCTGAAGTAATAATATGTGTTTGAGGCAAGGGATGCAAAAACCGCCGAATCCGCGTCCTCGTAATTCACGTTAACGGTTGCCGAGCCGTCCGATAATACAACGTCGTCGGGGTAAACCGTACCGTCAACAGGTGCCGTGAAAGTATTCGTGTTGTTAGCAAGCATCAGATAACCCGACGGCGCCTGCGCTCCCGGCAAGGCATCTGTCCAGTAAATAGATATGCTGTTTGATTTGATGTTTCCCGCGGTTAATCCCGAAACGTAATTGGAAGGCTCGGGCGAAAGTACCGCCGATGTCGTTCCGGTTGCGGCGGGTACTGTACCTGTAATCTTGTAATTCCTCAACGCTCCCGTTCCGTTGTATGAGTACATTCTGAAATAATACGAAGACGTCGGGCTCAGACCGCTGAATGTATAAGTGTTTGCCGCGCTGTAGTCAATATTCACAACCGCCTTGCCGTCCGAAAGGTCCGCATCGTCCGTGTATGTATTCCCGTCGATGGGAATGAAATAGTTATCCGTCGAGTACGCTTCGAGCAGGTATCCGCTCGGAGACTGTGTGCCCGGCGCCGCATCAGTCCACGTTAGCGTAATCGAATTATCCGACGCGTCCGCCGAAAATCCGGTAACGTAATTATCGGGTTCGGCCGAATAAGAAGGACTTAATTTTGTCATTCCGCTGAAATCTATGTAATAGACGTACTCGGGGTGGTCAACAAGAGGATTCCTGTTCTGCTGTATTGTCTGAATGTAATTGTTCCTTGATACTTCCCACTTGTCAGGCGGGTCCTGCTGATGCCAGAGCAGAAGTGTGTTAAAATCCTGCGGACCTTCGCCGAGCGATGCAAGTCTGTCGTCAAGAAAATTGAAGTTCCATACGTATCCGCCGACGCTGTCGTACTTGATGCACATGTAAAGCAGCGCTCTCGCCGCGTCTCCCTTGTGGACTCCGCGGGGCTCATAAACATAATCGCCTGTAGTGTTCGTTCCGTATTTGCTGTCAAGGAAAGTCGATATGACGCTGTTTACTATTCCCAGAGGATGATTGCTCCGTACTCCGTTCGCGCTGTTCTGATGTGTCGGAAAAAGATGATATTGGTCCGAGTAGCATTGCGCCCCTTCATCCGTATTCGGCATCCAACTATAGCAGAATGTGTGCTCCCTGCTCAATATTTCCCAGGTGAAGGGCGGGGTATAAACGTACGCGTATCCCGAATACACGCAGTAAACGGTTCTTGTTCCGTCTCCGTTATCCAGAGAAGCGAAATAAGGGATATTCGTTGTCGTGTAGTTCGCGTAACTGACTTGAGTATAAGGACTTCTGATTCGCGTTTTCAGATTGTACACGAATGACGTGAGCGAAGTGTTCAGAGCCGAGTAATAAGCGTCATCCTGCGCCGTGGACAGTCCCGCTGTCAGGAAAAAAATGAGCAATATGTACGCTAATGCTTTTTGCAAAAGTCCTTTCAGGGATTGCGGATTACGCTAATACTTTTAATCCCGTTTCTCTTTATTCCGGATCTGTGAAAGCCGGTAACCGCAAATGTTTTAATTTTAGTTATGCGTGTATTTATGCTGTTTGAACTTATTAAAAAGGCTCCGGTGGAATGGAGCCTTTGTTAAAATTGCTTATTGCATTTTTACTTTATCAGAGCCATCTTCTTCGTCATCACGAAATTGCCCGATAGCGAATTCGCGGTAATCCTGTAGAAATAAATTCCGCTCGAAAGCGATGACGCGTCGAACATTTGCGTGTAATAACCCGCCTTCACGTCGCCGCTGAACAGGCTCTTGACCTCGCGTCCGGTAACGTCATAAATTCTTAAACTGACCTTGCTGTCGAATGGCAGGTCGTAATCAATCTTCGTCACGGGATTGAAAGGATTCGGATAGTTCTGCGAAATGTCGTACTTGTTCGGCACTCCGACTTCGACGTAACCGTTAAGGTCGAAATATTCGTAGTTTCCGTTGAAGTCAATCTGTTTCAATCTGTACTGATACTTGCCCGTCTGAAGGCCTCTGTCCGTGAACGAATAGTTTTTCGTCGAATTCGAATTTCCGCTTCCCTGAACGTAACCCGCCTTCATCCAGTTGCTTTCGTTCATCCCTTTTCTCTCAACGTCGAATCCCGAATTGTTCGCTTCGGATGATGTTGACCAGTTAAGCGTGATGTTGTTCTTTGAAGGAATTGAATTGAAAGAACTTAAAGTAACGGGGAGCGGCGCATCGTTGCTTGACATTACAAATTCGCTGAAACTTGAAACTGTTGTGTATAGTTCGTCGTTAACCGCGTCATAATTGAAAATTCCGACAAAGGAAAATGCGCCTGTTCCGGGTGTTTCCCTTTTATAAAGTCTGATTGTATTGGTTTCAGGATTTCCAATACCGGTTAGTTCGCTTGCTTTGAATCTGATTTCAGTCGTTGCGCCAAACACAACACCGCTGTTTGTAACGAGCCATTTGAACTTACTGACGTTTGTTTCCGATATTCCCGAAATATTTGCGGCTTCGTTGTTAAATCTCTTAATCGTAATATCGCCTGTTGAAGTAACGCCCTTGAAACTGACTCTCACAGACGTATTCGCAAATGAATAATCGTTGTCTCCGAGCGCGATTGATAGCGTTGTATTTCCGGCAGGAACAGGCGAGAATGTATGAATCCCCAAGTTCGTAACGACATTCGAGTCGTACAGCCCCCATTCAGTCGATAATGTCGTAAATGCCGAGGTACCTGTGCCCGACGGATTTATCGTAATTCCTTCGACAACAGTATTGTTTCTTACAAGCGTTTTGTCAAGGGTAGAATAACTTCCTTCCGTCCACGCAGTTCCCGGGTCGCTACCGATTACTCCGAATATGTCAACATTCTTGTTCTTTGATATGCTGAATAATGATACCGCGTCATCACCGTTGAAATTAACGCTGGCGTTGACTGTCGCAGTTCCGGAATATATAGTCGCTGAACTATTTTTATATACTATCACGTTCCCGCTTGCTAATGTACCTGATAATATTACATCGCTTGTCGGAGATAAAGAACCGTTCGAGTACAATCTTAACTTATAATTTGATAAATCTACATCCGCCCCCGTGCCGTTGTAAATTTCGATGTATTTATTACTGCTTAAGCCTTCCACGTATTCTGAAATGAACAGGTCAGTTGCTCCGTAAACAAAATCCTGACAGGTGATATCTGAACTTACAGCGGTTGTTAATCCTGAAGCGCTTGCATTTATCGCAAAAACTTCCGCTCTGTTATATTTCGCGTCCGTCCAGTTATAAACCCCGTTCACTAAAGCCTGACTCAAACCCGTAGCGGAGGTTAATCTTCCGGTACCGGTTGTTCTGGCGAGTAATACCGTGTTTGTAGCGTCGGCGTCTAAATTACCGTTGTCGTCAGTCGCTTTCACCTCAATGTTAAATCCTGTATTTATTGAAACAACAGCGGGCGGTTTACCTGAACCAAATTCTAATTTTGTCGCGGATACCGTAACTGTCATCGTATTTCCTGTAACCTCGGCGCCGAAATCCGACGCGAACGTCGAACCTGTAGCATCGGCTGTGAATCCGTGCGAAGTCTGGAGCACCTTAAATGAAAATGTCGAATTGTCGATTATATTCGTAGTCTTAAGCCATACCTTCATCGTTATGTCCTTGCTGCTTCCGTTCGCGATGTCAAGATTGCCCGATGTTATATTGAATGTAATGTCATTATCCGTAATTATCGGAGTTCCGGTCGTGATTTGCGACGAACCGTCCCAGAGTTCCGCTCCCGCGATTGTGTTCGAGAGTGTAGCCGTGCCGGATGATTTTTTTATCGTAACTTTTGTAACTTTTGTGGCGAGTCCGTCGGATGTTCCGAGGTCCCTGATTTTGAAATTAAAAACACTTACGGCGGAACCGCTGGCTGTATTCGTCGATGCTATGTTTCCCGCTGTTATCTGGGATGTCGGAGTCTCTACTTTTGAATCGGTGTCGTATGTCGCAGAAACCGTTCCGGTAAATAATATATCATCTATTCTTACTCCCTTAGCACCCCCTAACGGAGAAGTCCACTTTAATTTGAACTGAGTCGAATTAATTGTTCCAATATTCCAGGTTCCTGCGCTAATCATTGTGGAAGATGTTGGTGTCGCTGATGTAAACGTATTTGCACTCCATGTAGCACCGTTATCAGTAGAATATTCTACCAAACATGGATGGTTTGTTCCTGAACCGTAAGTACCCACCTTGAAAGTTAAAGTCAATCCAGTATAACTAGTAACATCAAATGTTTGAGAAATAATCTCATCTCCGATATAATCAACTAACCAATATCCGGATTGCTGAATTGCTATACCGCCAGCATTTGTATAAGTCCAATTAGCCGTTGCTGCTGAACAATTATTCGTATGGATAGTTGTCTGCCCCCACCCAAAATTTGATAAAACGAAAAGCAGGACAAATGACGCCAGGATTGTTTTCGTAAAGTTTTTCATTCCGTTATTATTTAAAATTTTAAGCAAAAAAACCCAATAAAACTATTCTCCCTGAATAATCTTATTGAAAGCCTATTTTTACTCTTTGTAAATAATTGCGGGTATGCTTATATCTGATGTTAAGTTGGGAAACCGTGTTCCGGCTTGATTAAATTCGCCGCAGATGAATGAGACGAAATTTTTTTAAATGTCCGATTCTGGAACCGCCCATTATTACCCTTAAATGAGATATACTGATTACCCTTTATCTTTATTTTTTTTATGCGAACTAAATAAAAATATAAAAAAAATTATTATTATGCTACGCAATTTTTTAAATTTTACGT
>AMWB02160818.1_pt1 | contig 10682 bp, 7 predicted proteins | sample 200311 | NCBI WGS metagenome assembly AMWB02 (sample SAMN02737377, study PRJNA173069) | bioreactor metagenome | biome: anode biofilm in microbial fuel cells | place: USA: California | collected 2010-12-16 | reverse complement strand
CAATTGGAATTTGTTCAGGTTTAGCCATAATCAATTATTAGGTTTAGTACGTAATAAAAGTTTGGTTAGCAACTATAAACTAGTCTCAGTAAAACAACAACACTATATTACTGTATTTGCTAAGGTCAGCACATTACTCCACTTTTTTTAATGTGTCTAGTGCTGGATCCAATCAATGAGAGTATACTTATCTGATGTTTGTTTTGTGCCTTGTAACCATTGCGGATACCAAGTATTCACCATAAACTTCATCTCGTTCGTGGTCATGCCATCTGTCCACGTTTGCATCAACTTTCCATCAACATAGAAACTTAAGTTTCCAGGATAGAAATCAAATCTGTATTCATGGAAATCAGCCGTTGGATCAAAACCAAGTTCCTTCGTAACTATATGTTGTTTTTTCCCATCTGCATAAGTTGTGAACATTATATTGCCATTAGGCTCATTATATATCTCTATATCAATTTCGTTGTAGTAGTCCGGACCCATGTATAGGAACAAACCTGTAATTGAGGACGGTGCATTTGGAAGTTTCATCCTAGAGCGATAGGTGCCATACTTATAGAAATTCTTGGATTCAATCTCTCCACCATTGAGAGTATTGACAGGAATTTTGATTCTCAAGTTTCCATTGCTTATGTCAACATTAGCTGGATCCAGATAACTGCGCTCCAAACTGTAAGAAGATTTCAACCAGCGATTTGTGTCAAAGGAAGAGAAATTATCAACAAAATTAAAAGCTTGGAATGCATCTTCCTTTTCAACATTTGCAAGCTTAATAGCAGTTGAACCCTCGGGTTTGGTTTTCCATATAGCCATTACTATTTTGTAGTTACCTGTTGTTAATAATGGATCGGATGACACATACCATGTTTTACTCTGTGCGTCTGATACATCTCCCGGAGCTAATGTGACCGAATGAGAAGGTACATCGTACCACTTTCCAGCACTGTCCTGAACACTGTACCCCACCCAGAAAGTCCAATTCTCTGTACCTGTGTTCTTGAAATTTAGAGAAGATATCACTGCATCTCCAGGAAAATATGTCCCTGATGCTGGACTGAAGGATGTAACTTCTGCACTCACTGAAGAGGTTACTTCTAATAGAAAGGAAAAACACAAAAAAAAACTCAAAATAACGATACCTACTAATGCATAAATCTTTTTCTGCATATGTTTATGTGTTCCTTCTTTTTGACACCATCGTTCATATCTGTAACAGATATATCAAGCTAATTGTTATAGTAAATGATTGGCAGGATTTCGTGATGGAATACCTTCAGATCACTTTCAATTTATTTGTCTATCACATAGGTCAGAGAGTGTTCTTACCCATCCGATCTAGTTTGTTCCATGAGGTCTTTTTACCCCTCATGTAATCTATGATCACTTTTAAGGTGATGAGATTGATAATTTGTTTATATATTAAAACCTGGAATGGCCAATATAATAATAGTTTTTTATCTTCCCTATCTATATAAATAGTGTATAAAGTCAATATGTTTTGTATAACCAGTACAGTAAATATTAAAGGTAATAAGTTATATGAGTTGTCGTAAAAAATGATTCTTATTATCAGGTAAAATAACACTAATGTCAGAACAATACTAATAAAAATAGAATATAGGAGATAAGGTAGACCTACTAAACCTAATCCTTTACCAGATTTATAACTAAATAAAATACTCTTATACTTATTTATGACTTCAAATGTGCCATAAATCCACCTATACCTTTGTTTATAAAAGTCTTTATAAGTCTCAGGTGTTTCTGTGTACGCAATTGCTTCTCCGGCATACTCTATCTTGTATCCCATTTTACTGATAGCCACAGTTAGATCCATGTCTTCTACAATCGTATCCAATGAATAGCCCCCAACTTCCTGTATTATATCTTTTCTAAATGCACCAATAGCACCTGGTATTACTTGTACGCAGTCCAAATTTGTGAACATCCTTCTTTGCAAATTTAATCCTACGATATATTCAAGCGCCTGGTTCTTTGCTAGAACTTTACTTCTATTAGCTACTTTTACATTACCGGCAACAGCAGCAATATGAGGATCTGAAAAAGGTTCAAGTAATTTTAATAAGGTGTCCCTTAAAAACATTGAATCGGCATCTACACAAACTACAATATTACCCCGGGAATGTTTAATTCCATAATTTAAAGCACTGGCTTTTCCACCATTTGGTTTGGATAACACAACTATCTTTTCGTAATGAAGCAATGATTTTGCAACATCGAGAGTTCTATCTTTGCTTCCGTCATCCACTATTATAATTTCATATTTATCATATGTTTGGGTTATTAAACTATCGATACAATTCTTTAAAGTCAGTTCTTCGTTATAACATGGTACTATGATCGAAACGACATCATTACCTTCATATTTTTTGTGATGTGATTGCGCATAGTGGCGCAGGGAGCAAATAAAATACATAACTGTTTCAAATGTGAATACAAAGGCAACAATACTTAAAGCTAAACCCACAATTGTTGCCATACTTACATATCCCTCTTCAACTTGATATAGCCAAAGATATTAAGAAATAGCACTAATGCCGCGACCGTAAAGATCAATAGGAACACCTGACCCACAGTATCATGAAAAAATGTCATCATACGTATATTTGTATAACTTCCTATCATTACACCTAACACTATTCTTGCAATATTTACTAAGTAAATAAGTGGCAATGCTAGAAGAGATAATAATCTATGTTTTAAGCTAATCTTTGGCATCAAGAACATTATCAATATAAAAATTGAAATGAACATGAAACCTGTGCATTCAAAGGAAATAAGAATTGGAACTATAGAATCATCCATTCTCAGGAATAATATGTTTCCCTCAGTGACCGGGATTATCCCAACAAAGTAACTTAAAACAGTTGCTAGGTATCGGCTGGTTGATTCTGATAAAACAATATTTTCAAAATATGCGAGAATTGTAAAACATAATAAAATCAAAACCATCACTTTTCTCGTAGATATGCTCATGAAAACCTCTATGCAATTCTATTTGAAATGTAGTACATTATCCCTATGAATAACACCATAAGCAGCGGACTGATTGGCATAGGGATCTGGCTGTTGCTAAAAGGACCGTAATCAGATGCAGAAGCTCCATAAATTTGAGTACTCCTCGAAAAATCTGCTATTTCCTCAGATGCATGCCAGGATTGTGCCACATACCAATAAGTCCCATTACTGCCGGTTGCTACTGGGACATTGTAATACTCTGACAGCTTTATGTCTATTTGAGTACTGTTTGGAGGATCGATAGTAAAATCAATAGTTTGAGCCGATCCATTTATAGTGTATAAAACAGCCAAATTTATACTAACAGATACCACCAAAAATGCTATGAAAGAAATGTTTAATCTACACATGTAACCCATCCCCGTTGCGAATCATTTTTTTGAAATCTCGTTTTATATTTGCGGATTACTTATTAATGGAAAAACTACTAATTGTGCTCAACTGCCGATCACAGAAAATAGCAATAGTGAGCCTAAAAAATGTATTAAGCCAAACCAAAAGTATCCGTAATATGTCCCACCTTCTTTGCTACTTAATATTAGTCTTTAATGTGCAATTATTTATACTTTTCTATTTACATACTTTTTGTATGATGTGCAATTATTTATATTTTTTGATATAATCGCAACACTTCGCCATAATATTATTATCATCATTATCATAGTTAATTACCTATCTTTATTAACTTTTATCGGTCACGAACTTTTCTATCCAATCTTTTGCCAAGCTGAGTTTTGATTAATGTATCATAAATGCCTCTACAATCATATTTTTCATATGGACAAGGTCCTTCACAAAATTGCAAGAGATCACTCTTTTGATACTTCTCCAAATGAATTCGATAGGATTCAAATCTGGTGAATATGCTGGCAAGTAAACTAAATCAATATCTTGGCAACTGCAAAATTGAGTGTATCTTTTGCTCGATGTAATCTGAAGTTGTCAAGAACAATCCTTATTTTCTTTCTTTATCGAAACGGAGATGTTTGCTCACTAGCAATCTATGACTCAAAAAAGCAATCATTAGCAACAATCAAAATAAATGATTCTTATGAAATTTATGTCTCAACTTTTTGTCAAGATTACTATTGATTATGTTTTTATCAGGCTGAATAATTACGAAAAATGATGCTCTATTGGAATTTGTTCGGTTTTAGCCATGAAGTATAGTTATACATAATGAGTTACAAATGTTTGGTTGAAAACTATACTTGGATACTTAACCATAGATTATTTTATATGGGTGTAACAACCCCCGCGTATAAGGGACACAAAATAGAAAAGACTGATCATGTGTTTGATAAGGGTGGAATTGATACTATCAAAACGGAGCGAGTAAACGGAATTTGGTGAATTCCACAGAGCCCCATATTTATTAACGAGTCGTTTATAAAACTAAATCGTAAGATATAAATAGCAAACAATTCTATCAAAAACAATAAACTAACATGCACAAATACACAATAAAAATATTTTATAAGCCTATATCAAAACTATACTGGTAAGTAGACATGAAAGGCTTAATGTGGTTTTCAAAGGGTTGTTAGATATTGCATGCTTTATGTTGTGTTGGAAAAAAGTGTGAGAGAAGTTTTGAAATGATCTCATTATATACGACGTATTGCGGGGTTAGTAAAGAGCGGTGGTACAATGAAAAAAATGGTATTAATTTTGGCAACAATAATTTTTATTGTCTATTTAGGTTGTGTGGGGTCTGCTGAGCAGCTCCTTAAAGAAAACAGCTTCAGTGAAGATAGTCACGTAACCCTTGCAGAAAGTGGAACTGTAGAAGATGATTCCGCAAAAACTACAGGAACGGTAGATAAGGGGTTAAGTACAGAATTAAGCTCAGCAAGTTCAATTACTTCTGGACTTTTATCTAAAACCCATACCAATTCAAATATCAAATACTCAAACAATGCACCAGTAGCATTTATTGATTCGATCACCCCTAATCCTGCACTTAAGGGTAGTTCTGTAACCTTCAGAGGAAGCGGAACCGATAAAGATGGTAGAATCCAAGCTTATCTCTGGACAATAGATGGTAAGATAGTAAGCACAAAAGCAAGTTTCAGTACTTCGAATATTGCTGTTGGAACACACACTATTAAATTCAAGGTCCAAGACAATTCCTGGAAGTGGTCTGAGGAAATAACTGCAATCCTCACAATAAATGATCCAAATGTCGCACCTGTAGCATTTATTGATTCGATCACCCCTAATCCTGCACTTAAGGGTAGTTCTGTAACCTTCAGAGGAAGCGGAACTGATAAAGATGGTAGAATTCAAGCTTATCTCTGGACAATAGATGGTAAGATAGTAAGCACAAAAGCAAGTTTCACCACTTCAAATATTGCTGTAGGAACACACACCATTTCATTCTGGGTCCAAGATAATTCCAAGAAGTGGTCTGAGGAAGCAACTACAACTCTGACAATCACTGATCCAAATGCACCTGTAGCACGTATTGATTCGATCACTCCAAATCCTGCACCTACGGGTAGTTCTGTAACCTTCAGAGGAAGCGGAACTGATAAAGATGGTACGATCAAAGCTTATCTCTGGACAATAGATGGTAAGGAATTAAGTAGTAAAGCAAGTTTCAGTACTTCAAATATTGCTGCTGGAACACACACCATTACTTTGCGCGTGCGTGACAATTCCTGGAAGTGGTCTGAGGAAGCAACTGCAACCCTGACTATCAATGCACGTCCGAACGTCATACCAGTGGCCAGCATTGATTTGATAGATCCGAACCCTGCAATCAACGGTAGTATTGTAACCTTTACTGGAAGTGGAACGGATACTGATGGTACTGTAGTAACATACCTGTGGAAACTAGATGGTACTAACATCAGCCATCAATCAACTTTCACTAATTCATCTATTCCAGTTGGAACTCACACTATTGCATTCTGGGTCCAGGATGATGACGGTGCATGGTCTAAGGAAGTAAACACCACACTTACTATCAACGAACGTCCTGAGGTAGTTCCAAGTGGAATGAGTGTGATCTTAACATTTGATGATGGATTCAAATCAGACTACGATATTGTCTATCAGGAGCTGACAGACCGTAATATGCGCTCAACTCATTACATTATTGCTAACAAGGTAGGCGAAGACGAGACACGCATGTCATGGAACGATATAAAAACAATGTCTGATGCTGGTTTTGATATGGAGTGCCATTCATACACCCATCCGGAACTCATAAAAAATTCATCAAATGAAATCATTCAGCAAATGGTGAATGTTAACAATGCATTTGTATCTCATGGTCTACCAGCACCCAGGCATACTGCATATCCATTCGGGGAGTACAATGACAATGTAATATCAGTTATTTCATCATATCGCGATTCCGGCCGTGTTGTATCATGGCAAAATAATGCTTACTATCCTGTAGATTCACTTAAAAAACCCTATGAATTGCCCTGTTACCCAACAGATTTCAATAATACCATTGCTGAGATCGACAAGGCTATAGCCGGAAATTACACTTTGATCCTCGGTTTCCATAAGATTACTGAAATCCGCAGTGATACCTATGAAATGTCAAGATCTGAGTTCGAATCAATACTCGATTATATTGAATCGAAGAACATACCCACTCAGACAATAGCAGAATACTACGACAAGACGTTCCAGATTCCAAACGTCGCACCGATAGCAAGTATTGATGAGATCAGTCCGAATCCTGCAAATGAAGGTGCTTTTGTATACTTCAAAGGAAACGGAACTGATGTCGGTGGAGCAATAAAAGCTTACCTCTGGACAATAGACGGTAGTATAGTAAGCACCAAAGCAAGTTTCATCACTTCAACTTCAGACCTTGCCCCGGGGACACACATCGTTACCTTCAGGGTCCAGGACAATGACGGGTTCTGGTCTAAGGCGGAAACAGAAGAACTGACGATCAATGTACCTGGAACTCCTGTGGTAGTACCAAGTGGAACTACTGTGATTTTAACATTTAATGGCGGAAGAGAATCAGATTACGACATTGTCTATCCGCTGCTGAAAGAGTGTAATATCCGTTCAACACATTACATTCTTACTTCCTTGGTAGGCGCAGATGATACACACATGACATGGGAAGAAATAAAAGAAATGTATAATGATAGGTTTGATATGGAATGCAATGGAAACACCTTTGTGTCCTTCATAGACCCAGCCACAAATGTTAGTGATCAGATGCTGAAAGTTAACGAAGCATTTGTAACTAATGGTATGTCAGCACCCAGACACACTGCATATCCATTCGGTGAGTACAATAACAATGTAAAAGCCATCGTTGAAAAATACCGCGATACCGGACGTAATATAACATGGAGAAATGGCGGTCACTATCCAGTAGAATCACTTAAGAAGCGCTATGAGCTGCCCTGCTACCCGACAGAATATCATGGCACCATCGGCAAGATCGACGACGCTATAACCGGAAATTACACTTTGATCCTCGGTTTCAATCACATAACTGAAAAACCCGGTCAATTTGATATATCTGTAGCTGAGTTCGTTTCAATAATCAATTACATTGAATCGAATAACATACCCACTCAGACAATAGCAGAATATTACGAAGAGAATTTCGGAATTCCAAGTGTAGCATCGGTAGAAAGTATTGATTTGATCGATCAAAGTACTGAAACTGAGGGCATTGATGAAATAACCTTTACGGGAAGCGGAAATGATGAAGATGTCACTGGATCAAGCACAGAAACAGGTTTCAGCAATTCAACTTCAGATATTGCAACTGGAAACCACTCCATTAAGTTCAGCTTCCAGGATGATGAAGGAGCCTGGTCTGAGGGAGCAAACTCAACTCTGAAAATCGAAACTCTAAATGTAACGTCAGCATCAACCATTGAATCTTTCGAGCCTTCAAATGTTGCACCGGTGGCGAATATTGTTTCGATCGATCCAAGGACTACAACTGAAGGCAGTAATGTAACCTTCACAGGAAATGGGACTGATGAAGATGGTACAATAGTGGCTTACCTCTGGACATTGGAAGATGGTACGGAATTGAGCACAAATCCAAGTTTCAGTACTTCTTCCATTGCTGCTGGAACACACACCATTAAGTTCAGTGTTCAGGATGATCACGGAACCTGGTCTGAGGAAGCAACCGCAACCTTGGAAATCGAACCTCCTGTGCAAGTGCAGAATGGAACTACCATCGTCTAAATTTGGTGGGGGAAGAATACAGGACATGAGATTGCCTATGCGCTGCTGAAATCCCTTAATGTGTCATTCAGACACCCATGTGGATCTCGCAGCAATATCATCATAAGAGGACAGTTCCTAACCGGTATCTGAACACCGTAAGGGAGAAGAGTCTGCTGACTTGTGAACCACGGTTCAAGGAATCAAGCAGGAAACCACGCAGCCTTTGATCGAGTGGTAGTTCACCTCCTCTGAATCCAGACATATCCATACCCGAAACATATAAATAACAAATAATTATATCCAATTATGATTGGAATCGTGCACAAATGCACAGTATTATATATTTTTGCAGTTTATGAATTGTGGGGTTAGTACAAGAGATGTGGTGCTATGAAAAAACTGATATTAATTCTGGCAATAATAGTTTTTATTGCCTATTCTGGTTTTGTGGGTTCTGCTAAGCAGATCCTCAAAGAGAACACCATCTATGAAGATGGTCAAATAACCTTTGCAGGACATGGCGCTGTTGAGAATGCACCAGCAAAAACTCTACTGGCAGCAGATAAAGAATCAAGCTCAAAAGTAAGTTCATCTATTTTCGGATTTTCATCTGAAACGTACATCAGTGCAACAAGTTCAAGTGCTAAAAACTCAAAAGCACCGGTAACAAATGTTGCACTGGTAGCACGTATTGATTCGATCACTCCAAATCCTGCACATATAGGCAGTTCTGTAACCTTTAAAGGAAGCGGAACTGCCACAAGTGGTAAAATAAAAGCTTACCTTTGGAAAGTTGATGGTACTACAGTAAGCACAAAAGCAAGTTTCAGTATTTCAACTTCAAATCTTGCTGTTGGAGATCACACTATTACTTTCAGCGTCCAGAACAATCGAGGAGCATGGTCAGATGAAGTTACCAGGACTCTGATAATAGAACCTGCGAATATAGCACCTTCAGTAACTACGGTTTCGATCAGTCACAACTCTGCAACCTTTGGCACTGAAATAGACTTTATAGGGGACGGAACTGATGAGGATGGTAAAATAGTAGCTTACCGCTGGACAATAGATGGTAATATGGTAAGCACAGTAGCAAGGTTCACTAAATCAGATCTTGCTGTTGGAGAACACACTATTACTTTCAGCGTCAAGGACGATGACGGAGCATGGTCTAACGAAGCACGAGCAACCCTAGTAATTACTGAGCCTCCAAAACTGGTGGCGACCATTAAATCAATCACTCCAAACCCTGCAACTAAGGGTGAGTTAGTATACTTTGAAGGAACCGGAACTGATACATATGGTGCAATCGTAAAATATAGCTGGACAATAGATGGTAATATAGTAAACGAAAACCCAAGTTTCAGCATTTCAACTTCAGATTTTGATCCCGGAACACACATCGTTAAGTTCAGGGTTCAGGACGTTGCTGGAGCATGGTCTGTGGAAACTGAGGAATCAACTGCAACCCTGACGATTACCGAAACTCCGGTGGGAGTACCGAGTAAAGCTACTGTAATCTTGACATTTGATGATGGCTTCAAATCAGATTACGATATCGTCTATCCTATGCTGCAAGAGCGTAATATGCGTGCAAGTCATTACATTATTCCTTCCATGGTGGGTGCAGACTCAACACGCATGTCATGGAACGATATAAAAACGATGTCTGATGCTGGTTTTGATATTGAGTGCCATTCATACTACCATAATGATCTCACAGCAATGTCATCTACAAAGATTAAGGATGAAATGTTGAAAGTTAACACCGCATTTGCAGCTAATGGGGTACCAGCACCCAGGCACACTGCATATCCATTTGGTGTATGCAATGACAATGTAATATCTGTGATTTCGCAATACCGTGATACCGGCCGTGTTGTAACATGGCAAAATAATGCTTATTATCCTTTAGAATCACTTAAAAACCCCTATGAGCTGCCCTGTTACCCGACAGACTACGGTGGAACCATCAACGAGATCAAGAAAGCTCAATCTGGGAATTATGTTTTGATCCTCGGTTTCCATAAAATTAGTGAAAGCCGTAGTAGTACCTATGAAATGTCAATATCTGAGTTTAGATCAATACTCGATTACATTGAATCGAATAACATACGCACTCAGACAATATCAGAATACTACAATGAGACTTTTAAAGCATAACAGAGGTGACGGAACCCTCTGTTTATTTTATTTTTTCTCTTAAACTTGATGTGTGTAATATCAATTTTCCTACCATCAGATAATAGATACTGTTCCCAAGTTATTGAACAGGGATTCAGAAAGTTAACAAGTCTTTCAAACTCCATTAGGGTCTCTGAGATTTCCTCTCTATTGCAGTACTAACCATCCTTTTTTAGAACATTTTAGGTATATACAACATCCGCTAACAAAAGTACAGCTAATTTGATTTTTAAATCAAAATTAAAGCAAAATAAAATCGTAAAATTTATTGAGGAGGA
>AMWB02152981.1_pt2 | contig 10682 bp, 9 predicted proteins | sample 200311 | NCBI WGS metagenome assembly AMWB02 (sample SAMN02737377, study PRJNA173069) | bioreactor metagenome | biome: anode biofilm in microbial fuel cells | place: USA: California | collected 2010-12-16 | reverse complement strand
AAGCCGTTAATCCAACAGAATACTTTAGAGGTGAAATCAGTTGTAATTATTCCTGGGGTTTTTAAAATTATTCAGAAAACAGATGAGATTGGTAGAGATTTGACTCAAGATTGTACGAAAGATTGGCAATTGAGAAGAATATTAGAATTAGGAGGAGTGAGAGTTTTTGAACATCGTTGGTCAGGAAAATATTTAGATATATCTAAAGCTCAAAATAGCTTGGATAATACAATGACAGAAGCTTTTAGTATTGCCGGGGATAATAAGGTTATGGTAATTATGTATAGCGCGGGTAACTGGGTAGGGGAGCGCCTTGGTGCGTCAGATTTGGATGGAGGAATAAAATTGGCGATTCAAGAAAATAGGGTAGATATATTAAGCTTGAATTCGCCATCTCAGTATAATTTTGCTAGTTTAGACCCTAATTGGAAGAATATTAGCTCTGTAACTGATCCGATATCTTTTAATTCTGTTTTTTCTAATATGAGAAGCGTGAATATACCGTTCAATCCTTTTATCGTCTCGCCAGTGGTAATTCCAAGCGAACACAATATTAATTATGGAGTATTCCAAGAATTCCATAGTGGGCATAGTGATTCGCGAGTCATTTCGAACGAGATAATAAGACAAGTGTTCCCACGATTAGATATGCCACAGCTAGATAAAATGATCAGACAGCAAGATATTTCTGATTGGCAATATTTCCCAACTCATGGTTATTGGCCAAGTCAATATGATTTCGGAAGTATTGCTCCTTCTGATTATTGGATACAGGCAGTTCAGCCACCTGAAGTTAATTCGCTTAGAAATCAGATCCCTCCGAGCGAGCTTTTTAAATTGCAATCACCAGTAAATAATTATCAGCCGTTTTTGCAGCGTCAAGTACCGGTATTCCAATTTCAATTTAATCAATCATACGAAACTCCGTATTTACCGAATTCTATATATAATCCATCAAGTCAGTTTAATTTTAAGTAGGAGGATTAATGAAGACGTTTGTTAGTTTGTGGATATTTGGGTTGGTGGCTATGATTACTAATCTCATTTCCTTAGTTATGTTATTTTTAGTTTTTGTTCATGCCTGCGCAAGCATTCTCATTTTTTAAGTATATTAATATTTGCTGCAATTGTGTTTGTATCGCTATTACTTATTTCGGGTGTAGGCATATTTTATTTAAGAAAATGGGGGTACTACATTTTTATTCCCGCGACATTGGTTATGAATACTTTATTAGGGATATTTTTATTAACATTACCTATTTTAAGCTTAATCGTACTAATTTTTCTTTCTTGTTTTATGGTTTTTTTCTTGAAGCCCACAACTAGAGAGCTATTTAGCAGGTAACATGGATATAATATAGTTTAGATTTAAGCAAAAAGAAGGAAATAGAAATAGCACTAGAAAAGTTTTAAAAAGTTTATTAAATTAGCTTATTTATGCAGGGGCAATTATGCGGGGGAATATATCGTAAACCCTTGTTTTTTAAGCAGTTCCGAGAAAGCGCTTTCTCGAGGGAAAGTAACATTTCCCTTGATTAATTTAAATATTGGGAGATAATATGTGTAAGTTAACTTGGCCCAGCAGTTTAGGGCGAGGAGGAGCAGATGAACGAGCGCAGGATTAAGCCGAGATGGCAGATTAATCAGGGCGCGGAGTTAACTGTCGAAAATGGGATCAAGCCTATTCCGTGCGTGGTAGAAGATTTAAGTTTTGGAGGCATGCGCATATCTTTAAGGAGAAAGCTGTTTGATGAAGTTTTCTCTAATTTTAAGTTAGCTTTAGCTGATAATTTCGAGCTGGATTTAAACGCGCATGTAGCTTGGAGTGAAGAGCGGGAAGAAAGGAATATCTACGGACTTTCTTTTGAGCTTGCCGGGGAGGCCATTAAGAGCAGGATCGACCAGTATTTGAAGAAAAATTTCCCGGATTTGTTGATTAAACATTTATGGAAGGATCTTGATGCCGGAACACAGGAAGCTAACTAGGTGGCGGATAAATAAGCGCGCTTTGCTTAAATTCGAACAGCCGCAGGCGGGCCAACCGGATAGTATTGCGCCCGGCGGGCCGGCCGCGAAAGTTAAAGAATTATTCTGCCAGATAAAAGATATCAATTCTAACGGAGCGCAGGTTACGGCCAATACCGCTTTGCCCCAGGATGTCAATTTTAAAATGGGCTTGAAGCTTTCTGAAAATTATAGTATTGTAGCTAAAGTTTGGACGGCTTGGCATAAAATCATTAACGGCATTAATCATTACGGGCTCTTATTTAGCCAGATAAAGGATGTTGATAAAGAAAAAATAAATTTATTTATTAGCGCTTTTTATCCTAATGATGATCCAAGAAAAACACTGCAACTGGGAGTGGTTGACGCAGAAGGCGAGAAAGGGGGTGAAGAGATGAACGATCATCGGATATTTGAAAGATTTAGGAAGCAGTTTTCCGCCCGCTATATCGGCCTGGACGGAAAAGAAAGAGTGGCGCAGACTTTTGACGTAAGCGCTAAAGGCCTAGGGTTGTCCACAGACCAGGAGATGGAATCGCATGCCAATTTGGAAATTTGGCTGGATGTTCCTAACAGCACCGACCCGCTTTATACCCGGGGCCAGGTTGTCTGGTCGCGTTTAGCCGGTAAGGATGGTTTTCGTTCCGGCATTGAACTGGAGAGCGCGGATTTGATGGGTATTTCCAGGTTGTTACGCGCCTGAGAAAACCGGCGGCATATGCTTTAAAGCGTTAAAGCTTACCTTTATAGGTACGCCGCTTTGGCAGTAATTTTTAATCAGGGAATAAGCTTATTTTAGCCAATAAAAAACTTGACCTGTTGACTAAAATATGTTAAGTTTTAACATTACGTCTTTTTATAGTCTATTCCTTAGTGGATATCCCCCACGACAAACGGAAGGAGTATAGGATGTGGTTTAAGAATGTGCTTGTAGGCGCTTGTGTATTATTTTCAGTATTGGGCTGTTCCCAGCAAAAAATAGATTCAAAACCCACCATTACCGTATGGCACTGGATGACTGACCGCGATTCCGCTTTCCAGGAGCTGGCTAAAAAATACGAAACTTTAACCGGAATAAAAATAAATTTTGAACTTTACGCTCCCTCGGATGCTTATTCGCAGAAAATCCGCGCTGCCGCGCAGGGAACAAATCTTCCTGATGTGTTCGGTATCTTAGGGGAAAAAAGGGATTTTGCTTCTTTTATCCGGGCCGGGCATATTCTGGACCTTACTTCTTATATGGAGGCCGATAATAGCGCCTGGAAGAATGTTTTCTTTCCCAAGGCCCTGGCGGTAAATGAATTCACCCCGCAGAACAGCTACGGGATAAATCCGGGTATTTACGGGGCCCCCATCGATATCATGACCATTCAGATGGTCTATAACAAAAAACTTTTTGCCCAGTTGGGCTTAAACCCTAACCGTCCGCCTAAAACTCTTCAGGAGTTTTTGGATATCGGCGCTAAAATCAAGTCTGCCGGAATGCAGGGTTTGGTTTCCGGGTGGGGAGAGGTTTGGATGATCGACTGCCTGGCGAACAATTATGCTTTTAACCTGATGGGCAAGGATAAGGTTTTAGCGACCATTAAAGGCGAGGTTCCTTATACTGATCCGGATTGGATTAAAGTGCTTACTATATTCAAGCAGATGAAGGAATCCGGCGTATTGGCGCAGGGCCTGGTAACCATGATCAATAAATCCGCCGAACAGCTTTTTGCTAATGAAAAAGCCGTATTTGCTTTTAACGGTTCCTGGTGCGTGAATGTTTATAAGGGGATGAATCCGGGTTTAGAATACGGGGCGATGCTGCCGCCGGAAGCTTCCGATAAATATCCGATGTCTATTTGGGGAGGGGCAGGTTCTTCTTTTATGGTTAATGCCCGTTCCAAGAACAAAGAAGAGGCGGTTAAATTTTTGATTTGGTTGACTAGCCAGGATCAGCAGGCTTATTTATCGGCGCAGACCAACAATCTCANNGCGAATAAAAACAGCTTATCCAAGATTCCGGAGATTCTTGCGCAGTTTGCCCGCGGCATGGATTATGCCACGCATCCGAATGTTTGGGGGGTTTCCGAATTTTCTCTGGTCATCGAGGCCTTCGACCGGGGTATCCAGTCAATCATTATAGGAGAGAAGACCCCGGAGCAGGTAGCCGCAGAAGTACAGGCGATCAAGGAACGCGAAATGGCCAAGAAAAGAGCGCAATGAAAATAAAGGATACCTTAGAAAATTATATTTTTGTTTTACCGGCAGTAACCATATTTTCCATATTTTATATTATTCCTTTCATCTGGGTTTTTCAGCTTGGCCTTTTTGAATGGGACGGAATTTCTTTTACCAAGGTATTTGTGGGGTTGGGAAATTTCAGGGAGATTTTCCTGCAGGACGCCAACTGGTGGCACGCGATGTGGAATGCCGGTTACATAACTTTGATCGCGTTGACCCTGCAGAATATCCTGGCTTTTATGCTGGCCTGGGCTTGCGACCGCGAGATAAAAATGAAAAATTTCTACCGGGTAATCTTTTTTATCCCCCCGGTTTTATCAGAGGTCGTCGTGGGCATGGCCTGGCGTTTTATCATTAACGATATCGACGGCGCCAATATTATCAACCGTTCGTTAATCGCTATGGGGCTGCCGCAGCTGGCGCACAATTGGCTGTCGGATCCGAACACCGCTTTAACTACCGTAGCGATTGTCCATTGCTGGAAAGGGTTCGGCTGGGGGTTTCTTATTTTCCTGGCCGGTTTGCAAACTATTCCGCGTGAACTTTATGAAGCGGCCCGGGTTGATGGAGCCAGCGCCTGGGATTCCTTTAGAAAAATAACTTTACCTTTGATGATTCCGGTAATGGTTTTGGTCGCGATACTTACCGTATTGGGAACGATGCAGGTGTTTGTGCTGATTGTCAGCCTGGTCGGAGGAGAGTTCGCCGGGCATACTTCCGTGCCGGTACTCAGGATCCTGGCTTCTATGCGCGGTTCATCGCGTTTTGGTTACGCCTGCGCTCAAGGGATAACTTTCGGTATGGTGCTAATCATAATTTCTTTTATCCAGTATCGTTTTTCCAAGAAAGGCCAGTAACTTTAAATGAAACACGCCTTATATTACAAAAGTAAGAAAGTTTTGGTTAACGCCCTGGTACATGTTTTCCTGATCAGCGTAGCGATTACCTGCTTATATCCCCTGTTATGGATGATCTCTTCCAGCTTAAAAAGCCAGGACATGATTTTTAAGGATATTTCTTTGATTCCGCATCAATTCCGCCTGGAAAATTATGTTTTGGCCTGGAAAGAGGGAGGGTTCGGCCGCAACTTTTTCAACAGTATTATTTATACTGTGGCGGTAGTTTTCGGTATCGTGATCATTTCTTCCATGGCGGCTTATGCTTTCAGCCGCCTGCGTTTTATCGGCAGCAAATTCCTGTTTATTATATTCATGGCGGCGATGATGATCCCGATCCCGGGAAGTTTTGTTGCCCTTTATGTTTTATTAAACAAGCTGCATTTGAGGAATACCCCGATTGGCTATATTTTGTGTATGATCAACGTCGGGTTATCTACCAGTATATTCCTGCTTAAGACCTTTTTTGATAAAATGCCCAAGGAGCTTGAAGACGCCGCCCGCATTGACGGTTGTTCAAAGATCGGAATCTGGTGGCATGTGGCTTTGCCCTTGGCTAAACCGGTATTAGCGGTGGTAATTGTGTTTAACGCTTTGGCCGTATGGAATGAATATATCCTGGCATTGATTATTTTTGACAACCGTTCATTCATGCCCCTTCAGGTGGCTTTACAGTCTTTTCAGGGGGAATTTGTTACTAATTATCCGCTGTTAATGGCGGGTTTGACCATTACTGCTTTGCCGATCATTTTAGTATATTTGTTAATGCAAAAATATATTATCAAGGGAGTGACTCAAGGCGCGGTTGTCGGATAAAATGAGAAAATTTATAAAATTAATCTTTATCCTAGGGGTTGTTTTTCAGGGAGCGCTTCTTTTTGCTGAAGAGGCCGTCGTACCCACACCTGAAACTTCTGCCGCTGCTGTTGCCAGCGCCCCGGCAGCGGTTAAACCTTCTTCCGGAGAGTTGACGACCAAGGCCTGGATGGCTCATGGCAAAAAAGACCTTGAGGCAACGATTGAGTATACTCAGCAGTGTATCGATCTCTATGGCCGGGATGCCGATAAAGAGCAGGCCAGCCTTTCAGCTTTGCCCAAAAACCGCAAAGAAATCGAAGCGGTGCAGATTTTAAATGATGTGGCCACCTGTTATTTTATTCAGGCGGAAAGCTTGATGCGCCAACAGATGTTCGATAAGGCCAAAAAAATATTTCAGCTGATCATTGACGAGTATCCTTATGCCCAGGCCTGGGACCCGCGGGGTTGGTTCTGGTCGCTGCGCTTAGCTTCTGAACAAAGTATCAAGAAGATCGAAACCGGCTCCATTGAGGTGGAAGCCAAAAAGAAGGTTAGCCAGTTGGTGACTAAGCTGGTTTTAGCTGATCCGGGCACCGAAGAATTTGTGAACTATGAGAAATACGGCGAATTTAAAAATGTCGGCACCAAAGATTACCAGTATGTGATTACCGACCAGGAAGGCCTGAAGGCGGCGGTGGGCGAAGGGGTTTATCCCAACAACGGCGCCATCCGTAAAGACCCGATCTTTAAGCAGGTAATTAAAGATAAGCGTTTAGAGGGGGATGCCTGGGATTTTCTATATTCTCCGGATACCGAAGCGGCATTTGTAAAGTGGGCCACTTCCAGTGAACCGCAGGGCGTGAAATTATTCTGTACCGGGTTGATCCTGGAGAAATCCGGTTTGATCACTCAGGCAATTAAATGCTATTATTCAATCCTGGTACATTTCCCCGGCAGTTATGGCTGGACCTATTGGCATACCCCTTGGTATGTGGGCCAGGCGGCCATTGCCAAAATAAATTTTCTGCTTAGGCGTAATCCGCAGTTGGGCTATAAGCTGGCTGGTGCTAAAGTGGATATCTTGAATGGTTTTGATAATGAGATCGCCAATGACACGGCAATAGTTAATCCCGGGAAATTTGTGAAAGTTGATATGTCCCAGGAAGCAGCCAGGGTTAAACCTTCGGCAGCTTCTTTAAAAGTAAAAAAAGAAATTGGCCGCGGTAAAGTGCGCCTGGTGCAATATACTAATGAGGATTGGCAGTTACTGGTTGATGAAAAGCCTTATGTCATTAAAGGGATTACTTATGCTCCGACCAAGATCGGCCAGTCTCCGGATGAAGGCACACTGGGCAATTGGATGGAGGAAGATTTTAACCAAAACGGTAAGATTGACGGGCCGTTTGATACTTTTATCGATAAGAATAAAAATAATATTCAGGATGCCGATGAGCCGGCAATCGGCGATTTTAAATTGATGCAGGAGATGGGGGTCAATACCATCCGCCTTTATCACCACCCTTTAAAAATAAATAAAGAGCTTTTGCGCCAGCTTTATGATGATTACGGTATCCGGGTCATTGTCGGGGATTTCCTGGGCAAGTATGCCTTAGGTTCCGGCGCGGCCTGGAACCCGGGCACCGATTATACTAACGAAGAGCATAAAAAGAACATGATCGCTTCGGTGACCAAAATGGTCAATGAGTTTAAGGATGAGCCGTATGTTTTATTTTGGCTTTTGGGCAATGAAAATGTTTACGGTTATGCCTGTAACGCCAACGAAGAGCCGGATGCATATTTCAGGTTTGCCAACGAAGTAGCTAAAATAATTAAATCTATCGATCCTAATCATCCGGTGGCTATTTGCAGCGGAGATATTTTATTTCTGGATAAGTTCGGTAAAGCTGCTCCGGATATTGATATGTTCGGCACCAACGCTTACCGCGGGGATTACGGGTTCGGCGCTTTCTGGAGGCAGGTCAAAGAACAGTCAGGTAAGCCGGCTTTTATCACGGAATTCGGCTGTCCGGCTTATGCGGAAGGCAAAAGCCCGGATGAGGCTGAAGAACTCCAGGCGCAATATCATCTGGGTTCCTGGGAAGATATGGAAAATAATATGGCTTTTAACGGCGGAGCCGGTAATGCTTTGGGCGGTGTAGTTTTTGAGTGGCTCGATGAGTGGTGGAAAGCGTATGAACCGGCGATACATGATTCCAAAGGTTTATGGGCAGGGCCATTCCCGGACGGGTTCATGCATGAAGAATGGCTGGGGGTAGCCGGCCAGGGTGACGGCAAGCTTAGCCCATTCTTAAGGCAGTTGCGTAAGGCGTATTATATGTACCAAAAAAAGTGGCAGGATAATCCCGAGAGTTTATCGGTTAGATAACAAGCATAAAAAATAGAAAGGGGAGGTGGGTATGAAGAAGTTATTAGCGGTAACGTTGGCTTTAACTCTTTTAGTTCCGGTAATGGCCGCAGCTGAAGAAAAAGCCGCCGCAGCAGCAAGCCCCAAGGAATTCGTGGTTTACTTGGATAAGAATGCCAAGGACAATCATTATATTCCTTCCGGCTGGATGGGTGATTATGGCGATATCAAAATGAATGACCAGGCGGCGGATAATCCGCATGCCGGGACCACCAGTATTCAGTTTGTTTACAGTGGTAAAAAATCCCAGACTCAAGGGTGGGCAGGTGTTTATTGGCAGAACCCGGCGAATAACTGGGGTAATAAAAAAGGCGGATTTGATTTAACAGGTATGACCAAGCTTACTTTTTGGGCCCGCGGCGCCAAAGGCGGCGAAGTAATCCAGAAGGTAATGGTCGGAGGGATTAAAGGTACCTATCCTGATTCGTTAATGGTGGAGATGGGGCCCATCGAGTTAACGGATACCTGGAAGCAGTATACGGTTAATTTGGTAGGCAAGGATCTTACCTATGTTAACGGCGCTTTCGGCTGGACGATGACTTCGGATATGAATCCTACCGGCGCGACATTTTATATCGATGATATAAAATTCGAAATCGACTCGGCTTTAAAGCCTGAAGGCAAGAAAAAACAGGCGATGCCGTTTTATATCTACGCTGACCGTTCATCCATCGCCAACCATTTTATTCCTTCCGGCTGGATGGGTGATTATGGCGATATAAAGTACGATGGCTCTTCCAAAGAAGATGCTTACTTAGGAGATACTTGTATTAAAATAGTTTACAGCGGTAAAGCGACACAGGGAGCGCGTTGGGCGGGGATTTTCTGGCAGAACCCGGCGAATAACTGGGGCAGCATTGATGCCGGATATGATCTTTCTGAGGCCTCCAAACTTACTTTCTGGGCCCGCGGCGCAGTCGGCGGCGAGCGCATCGAAGAATTTAAGGTAGGCGGAATTATGGGAGAGTTCTCGGATTCCGATAGCGCGACTATCGGCCCGGTGATCCTGACCAAAGAATGGACACAGTACAGTATTGATTTAAAAGGCAAGGATATGTCCTATATTATCGGAGGTTTTGCCTGGTCAACTAATGTTGATAATAACCCGGAAGGTGCTACATTCTATCTGGATGAGATCAAGTTTGAATGATTTAAAGAATAATAAAGTTAAGGCTGCAGGCTACAAGCGGTTTTTGCTTGTAGCCTGCAGTTTTTTGTTTTTATTCCTCCTGGCGTCATGCCAGGCGGCCAAGCCGGCTGTCTATATCCAGAAATTAAAGAACCAGCATTACCGGCTTATGGTTAATGGCCGCCCTTATATCGTTAAAGGGGTTTGTTATAATCCTATTCCGATAGGCGCAAATCACGAATATGACTGGTGGAGTGATCCGAATAAGCCCTGGATTGCCGATGGCAAGTTAATGCAGGAAATGGGGGTAAATACTATCCGCCTATATCAGGCGCACGAAGATCCTAAAGAAGTAAAGCAAGTAATCAGCGATTTGTATAATTTATACGGTATTCGCACGCTTTTAGGGGATTGGTTGGGATTCTGGGAATATCCCTGTCCATTTTATGGAGATAAAAAATTTCAGGAAAAAGTAATGCAGCAGGTGCTGGAAATGGTCCGTCTTTATAAGGATGAACCCGGCCTTTTGGGCTGGATTCTGGGTAATGAAAATAATTATTCCTGTCTGGGGCATGTTAATCCCTGGAGCAGTCCCGAGGTGGATGAGGAACCGGATCCGCAGAAGCAAAAATTGATGCGGGCGCAAATTTATTATTCTTTCGTCAATGAGATCTCCAAAGAGATCCATAAAATAGATACCAATCACCCGGTGGGTTTAGGCAACGGCGAACTGGTGGGGTTGGATTCCGCCAATAAGTTTTGCCAGGATGTCGATTTTGTGGCTTGTATTTATTTAACCGGGGCAAAACATTCGGCAATCTTTTTAGATCTTTAAGAATGACTTTTGATAAACCCTTGCTTCTGGCGGAGTTTGGCGCCGATAGCTATGACGCTTATTTAAATAAAGAGGACCAGAATATGCAGGCCTTCTTTTTGCAATCGCAGTGGAGCCAGATTTACGAGAATCTTGCCGGCAGCAAGACCGGCGAAGGAAATTGTCTGGGCGGTACGGTTTTTGAGTGGACGGATGAATGGTGGAAACATAGCCCGGATAATCCTGAAGGGTGGAGCATCCAGGATGTTGAGAGCAGCTGGTCTAACGGCAGTTATTACACCGATATCCGCGCGGTGGGCAATAAGAATATGAACGAAGAATGGTTCGGTATTGTGGCTTTAAGCCCGGAATTGGAAAACGGCATAAATA
>AMWB02074140.1_pt1 | contig 10684 bp, 8 predicted proteins | sample 200311 | NCBI WGS metagenome assembly AMWB02 (sample SAMN02737377, study PRJNA173069) | bioreactor metagenome | biome: anode biofilm in microbial fuel cells | place: USA: California | collected 2010-12-16 | reverse complement strand
TGTTTTTTCACTGATGGTTGCAGCAGGTATGACGCTTGCGCTTTGCGGCCCCGCGGGAGCCGCTGGAAAATCGATTAAAATTGCTACCCAGTCACCGTTGTCTGGTGATCAGTCCGTAATTGGTGTTGACATTAAGCGTGGTGCTGAATTAGCCCTCGAACAACTCAGCGGTCCATTGGAAGCGCTGGGCATTAAAGCTGAACTTGCCCCATTTGACGACCAGGCTAATCCTGATACCGGTGTCGCCAATGCCAAGCGAATTGTCTCCGATCCAGCTATTCTTGCGATTGTCGGACATTATAACTCGGGCGTTCAGATCCCTTCGTCAGAAGTGTATCACAGCTCCGGACTTGTCAATATTTCCCCGGCCAATACCAATCCTAAGGTCACTACCCGCGGCTATCTGGAAGTCAACCGCATCGTTGGTCGCGATGATGTTCAGGGTGTTGTAGGTGCTGATTTTGCCAAAAGTAAAGGAGTTAAAACTGTCTTTGTTGTTCACGATAAAACCGCCTATGGTCAGGGTATTGCCGAATTCTTCAAGAAAAAAGCGGCAGAGAACGGGATGAAGGTCCTTGGCTTTGAAGGAACCGAGGAAAAAGCCAATTTTGACGCGCTGCTGTCCCCGGTTGTTGCCGGCAACCCGGATCTGGTCTACTTCGGCGGCATGGCGTTCCAGGCTGCCGTGCTTTTCAAGCAGGCCCGCGAGAGAGGGTATGAAGGCATGTTCCTCAGCGATGACGGTTTTGACAGCTCCGATGCAGCCAAGATCGGCGGCGGCACTTTAATTGCTGGCGGCGGCACCTACTATTCGACGGTTTCCGGTCCTGCCTCAGTGTATCCAGGAACCGCCAAGTTTCTTAAAGATTTCCAGGCAAAATACAACGCCACCCCGCAGCCGTTTGCCGCCCAGGCCTATGACTGTATGGCAATCAGCCTGAAAGCCATTGAAAATGCCGCAAAAGCCCATGGCAATAAAGTTCCCACCCGTAAAGCTGTTGCCGAGGCTGTTCGCGCTCTGAAGGATTTCAAAGGAATTACCGGTACCTTTACATTCAATAAGATCGGTGATCCGGAAAAGGCCCTCTACTTTGTAATCCAGGTAGAATCGGCTGACCCTGCCAAATGGAGTGAAAACAAAATTGTTAAGACTCTAGAAATTGCCCCCCCACAGTAACAGGATTTCCAAAGTTCTTGGACCGGCCCTTTGATTCCCAAAGGGCCGGTTGATTTTTAACGTCAGTGAGTGATCATGATACGATTCCTGAAACGCATAAATGTGTATGAACTGGTACGGCCTGTGGGGCAGATGGTCCTTTTTTCCCTGGGCAGCGCTGCTTTCATGTCGGCGATTGCAATTTCGCTCGCCCTGGCTCTGGATGGTACTGCTGTCGGTACGAGTCTCATGGACAAGTACAATGTCAGCCTGTATACCTATACTATGCTCAATCTGCCCCAGGTCATTATCGACGGCCTGACCATTGGTTTTGTCTACGCGGCCATCGCCCTCGGCTACACCATGGTATACGGGGTTCTTGAATTCATTAACTTCGCCCACAGTGAGATCTTTGCGGTTGGCGCTTTTGTCGGTGTGGAGTTGCTTATTGCCCTGGATGGGATGGGAATTCTCGCGGGAGCGTCGCTTGGGATGGCCTATGCCTATCTTATCCTGGCAATCATTCTCGGCATGATGGCCGCCGGCGGTCTGGCGGTGGCTGTCGAACGCGTTGCCTACCGGCCCCTGCGCGGCGCATCGCGATTAGTGCCGCTTATCTCGGCGATCGGGGTTTCCTTTCTGCTCCAGGATGTCATCCGGCTGGTTGAAAGCCTGACCAGTGGGCAGTTCAACCGCATTATGCCGACCTTCGGCAATTTTGACAGCCGCATTGTTTTTGGAAAAATCGCCATGGGAACCTCAAAGCTCACCCTGGGTATTTCCGTCAAGTCGATCATTGTCATCGGATCTGCGGTGCTGATGCTGGTAGGACTGAATTATCTGGTCAATGCCACCAGGGTCGGAAAAGCAATACGGGCAGTGGCCCAGGATCGTCCCACCGCAAGTCTTATGGGGATCAATGTTAACCGGATAATTTCCCTGACTTTTCTGGTTGGTGGCCTGCTGGGTGGCGCGGCTGGGGTGCTCTATGCCCTGAAATTTACCCGGATCGATCCCTTTGTTGGTTTCTTCCCTGGATTGAAAGCCTTTACCGCTGCAGTGCTCGGTGGCATCGGCAACATGACCGGAGCGCTGCTTGGCGGGATAGTTCTCGGCATGCTGGAAACCTTTGCCGGATCGTATATGGGCGTGTTCACTATGGGAGCGGCGGGTTCGGAATACAAGGATATCTTCGCCTTCAGTATTTTGATTCTTGTCCTCATTTTCCGGCCTCAGGGTCTGATGGGCAAACATGTCATGCAGAAAGCATAGGAGAGTCTCATGATTTCGTCGTTCTTTAAGGAATTGTTCAATCGGGTCAACCGAGGGTATTGGTCGTACCTGATCGTTATTGGCCATATCGTTGCCGGTAGTTTTCTGGTTTATACCCAGCCGCGATCCAATCTCGCTTTTCTGGTCCTCATGACCTCGTTTATGTCGCTTTATTTTTTCACAACCAGCCTGCGTTTCAAGCTGATTGCCGCAGTTATTCTGGCCCTGGTAATCATCCCTATAGTCGGGGCCAGGAATATTTTCTATCTGGAGGTTATCTTTCAGATCAGTGTCTTTGCCGCCCTTGCCCTCGGATTGAATATTGTTGTCGGTTTTGCCGGGCTGCTCGATCTCGGCTATGTGGCGTTTTATGCGGTTGGCGCCTATCTCTGGGCTTTTTTCGGGTCGCAGCAGTTTTATATGCTGCACTACGCACCGGGTACGGCACCGGCTGCTCTTCCCTTTTTCCTGCCCGGGGATGCCTTTTATATGTTTCTTGTCGTCGGGGTCATCATCGCCGGTTTGACCGGCATCCTGCTCGGTTTGCCGGTGCTGCGCCTGCGTGGTGATTATCTGGCGATTGTCACCCTCGGCTTTGGCGAGGTGATCAGGGTTTTGGCCAATAACCTCGATAAACCACTCAATTTCACCAACGGTCCGCAGGGGATTACCCCGATTCAGCGGCCGACTATGCCGGACTTTGCGGTTGACTGGTTTAATTCTGTTTTCGGTGGAGTGGTCGGTCATAATGTCAGTGCGGCGGTCATGTACAACCTGATGTTTTATATGTTCGCCCTGGCCGTGATCATTGTCATCATCTTTGTTACCCGGCGTCTGGACGACTCGAAAATAGGCCGTGCCTGGACCGCTGTGCGCGAAGATGAGACCGCAGCCATTGCCCAGGGTATTCCTCTCGTGAAGATGAAGCTTGCCGCCTTTGCCGTTGGCGCCTCTTTCGCCGGTGTCATGGGCGTATTGCTGGCCGCGAGCAGAACCTTTATCAGTCCGGAATCGTTTTCCTTCATGCAGTCAATAGGCGTGCTCACCATGGTTATTCTCGGAGGGGCGGGCAGTATTCCCGGGGTAATTCTTGGTGCGGCGACGGTAACCATTCTCAACCTCCAGGTACTGCAGGGATTTTCTCTGTATCTCAATGAGTTGCGTCAAAGCGATGCGGTGATTCCGATTATAAATTTTGCCTGGAAGGACCTGTCAAATCAACTTGATCCGGCAAAATATCAACGCTTGCTTTTTGGACTTATCCTGGTCTTGATGATGATCTTTCGACCAGCTGGATTGATTCCTGCGGCCCGGAGAAAACGGAAAATCGATCTGGAAGAAAATTAGGGAGAGGGTGACATAATGGCTTTACTTGAAATTAACAACATGACCAAGGTGTTTGGTGGCCTGAAAGCCATCAGCGATGTCACCTTTTCCCTTGAAAAAGGGCGGATCGTTTCGATCATAGGTCCGAACGGCGCCGGGAAAACGACGTTTTTCAACACCCTGACCGGAATCTATAAGCCCGATGGCGGAACCATTAAATTCAATGGTAAATCGCTGGTCGGGCTCAGGCCGGATCAGATTGCCGCTTGCGGTATTGCCCGAACTTTTCAGAACATTCGTCTGTTTCCTGATATGACGGTCATCGAAAACATCCTCGTCGGCATGCATATTCACTTCAAACAGTCGCCCATCCAGACGCTCTTCCGATTGCCTGGTTTCAAGAAAGAGGAAGCGGAGGCAGAGAAAAAGGCGGCACGGCTGATGCAGTATGTCGGCCTGAAAAGGGTTGAGAATGAGTTGGCTAAAAACCTGCCCTACGGTGCGCAACGAAGGCTGGAGATTGCCCGAGCTCTGGCCGCGGAACCGCTGCTGCTGCTGCTGGATGAGCCGGCTGCCGGCATGAATCCCCAGGAAACGGAAGATATTATCCGGTTATTCCGTCATATTAAAACGGACCTGGGCATTACTATTCTGCTTATCGAGCATGATATGCGAGTGGTCATGAATATTTCCGAAGATATCTGTGTCATGGATTATGGTGAGAAGATTGCTGAAGGTACTCCGCAGCAAATCCGCGCCAATACTCGGGTTATCGAGGCCTATCTTGGCCGGGGAGCAGTCGCCGGACAGCATGAGGAGAAAATGCAATGAGTTTGTTGGAAGTAGACAATATTCATAGTTATTACGGACAGATCCATGCACTTAAAGGGATTTCCGTCAAAGTGAACGAAGGAGAAATTGTCACTCTTATCGGCTCCAACGGTGCCGGTAAAAGCACAATCCTGCGGACCATATCCGGTATGATGCATCCCAAAAAAGGGATGATTTCTTTTGAAGGAAAAGATATTTCTAAGAAAGAACCCCATGAGATCGTTACTGCCGGAATGGTCCATGTCCCGGAAGGACGCGGCATTTTTCCCACGCTGACGGTGAAGGAAAACCTGGAGATGGGCGCTTTTACAGTAGCTGATTCAAAGGTCATTGAAGAGCGGATGGAGTATGGCTTTAGTCTGTTCCCGAGGTTGAAAGAGCGTATCGATCAATTCGGCGGGACCCTGTCCGGCGGGGAACAGCAGATGCTGGCTATTGCCCGGGGGCTGATGATGGATCCGCATCTGCTGATGCTCGATGAGCCGTCCATGGGCCTTGCGCCGATTCTGGTTGAGCTGATCTTTGATATTATCAAAGACCTGAATGCCACAAGGGGTACCACTATTCTGCTCGTTGAGCAGAACGCGCTGATGGCCCTGTCCATAGCCCACCGGGGCTATGTCCTGCAGACCGGAGAGATTACCGCAACCGATACCGCGGCGAATCTTCGGAATAATGAGGAAGTGCAGAAGGCGTATCTCGGCGTATCATAATTGATGGCGTCGTAAAAAGCTCGATCTCCTTCGTTGTAGGTTTTTACCTGGCCATCCTTGATTTTAGGTTTCTACGAGTCAACCACCTCGTTCCCATGCGCTGCATGGGAACTCTGGTCGTTCTGCAGATCCATTGCCACAAGCAGCGCATAGTGGCCGTTGCGCTGCAGCAGTTCTTCATGGCTGCCCTGCTCGACGATTTTGCCGTGGGCCATGACCACGATATGGTCCGCCCGCCTGATGGTTGACAACCGGTGGGCGATCACCAGCGAAGTCCGGCCTTTGAAGCTGTCGGCTATGGCCTGCTCAAGGATGTTCTCAGACTCGGTGTCGATGGCGGCGGTTGCTTCATCAAGAACCAGAATGGCCGGATTCCGGCAGAGAACCCTGGCGAATGAGAGCAATTGTTTCTCGCCCGTAGACAGCTCCAGTCCTCCCTCCCCGATAATCGTATCCAGGCCTGCCGGCAGTTTGTCGACAAACCGGTTCATGCCGGTCTGATTGAGAATTGCTTCTGTTTTTTCCCGTGAGCAGCCGGTATCCATGACGATATTGGCAAAGAGGGTGTCCTGCAGAATAAATACGTCCTGCAGGATGACGCCGACTATGGTTCGCAGCTTGCGCAGCTCGAGGGAGGCGATATCGGTATCATCAATGCGGATGGTTCCCGCCTGGGGATCGTAGAAGCGCAGCAGCAGATTGACAAGCGTTGTTTTCCCGGAGCCGGTAGTGCCGACAAGGGCCACGGTCTGACCCGGATAGAGGGCAAGCGAGACGTCATGCAGGATCGGATTGTCCGCCTGATAGCCAAAATGAATATTCTTGAACAGCAGACTTCCTTGTATCTTCGGCAACTGTACCGGCTGTTCCAGCTCGATAATCTGGCTTTTGGTATCAAGCAGCTGGAAAATTCTTTCAGCGGAGGCCATTGCCGACTGGACCACTGAATATTTCTGGGCGAGTTCCCGCAGCGGCTGAAAAAACAGCCGCATATACGAGATAAAGGCCACGAGTTCGCCCAGCGTCAGCCGTTTCTGCAACACTTCACCGCCGCCGTACCAGAGAATCAGGGCGATGGCCGCAGAACTCATGAATTCGGTGAGCGGCATGAAGGTGCCGAAAAGTTTGATCTGGCTCAGTGTTCTCTGTAAAAACCCCTCACTCAAATGTTCAAAGGTTTGTCTGTTTGACTCCTGTCTGCCGAAAAGTTGAATGATAGACATTCCGGACAGGTTTTCCGCCAGAAAACTGTTGATTTTGGCCAGCTGGATGCGAATCGCCCGGAACTGTTCCCTGGCCAGGCGGGCAAAGAAAATGGTGATGATGATCGCCAGAGGGATGAAAATCGTCATGACCCCGGCCAGCCGCGGGTTCATCCAGAACAGCAGAACAAGGATGCCGGTCAGCTGCAGAAGATCGTTAAACAGCGTGACAATGACCGAGGTGAACATCTCGTTCATATTCTGGATGTCGTTGGTCAGACGGGTGACCAGTCTGCCTGTCGGGTTGCTGTTGAAAAACGGCAGATCAAGGTGCAGAAGATGGTGGAAAAGGCGCTGACGAACCGTATGCATAACCGATTGCCCCACCCATTCGAGTACCAGTACCTGGCAGAAGGAGGCAAAGAATATGGCGAAGATGAGAACTCCATAATGTATTGCAGTCCTGGTAAGCCCGGCGATTCGTGCATCGGTGGCGACCGTGGTTGCCGTTATGTAGTGGTCGATTGCCGTCTGGACCAGGTGGGGGAGGGTGAGGGTGGCCCAGGTGATGAGAATGGAGATGATCACTGCAAATAAGAGACTGAGCCAATACGGTGCGGAAAATTGTAATATCTTCCGCCAGAGATGAAAATCACTCAGGGACCCTTCCTGCCCCTTTTCACTGTAGCCGTAGTTCATCATGGCGATTCCGGCTCCTTCAGGGCGTCCTGGGTCATCTGCTTGGCATACATTGACTGGTACAGAGAGTTTTCCTGCAGCAGCTGCTCGTGGCTGCCTGCACTCTGCACAGCACCATCGGCCAGGATGATAATTCTATCGGTCATCGACAGCAGTTTGATGCGGTTCGATACAATCAGGACGGTTTTTCCGGAAAAATGGCGTTTGAGACCGGCAAAAACCTCGTGCTCGGTGGCGACATCCACCGCCGATAAGCCATCGTCGATAATCAGGACCGGTCGGTCGCAGAGCAAGGCCCTGGCCAGCGCCAGCCTTTGCCGCTGTCCGCCGGAAAGTTTGACGCCCCGCTCGCCGGTCATGGTGTCGTAGCCGTCTTTTAAGCCGACAATGTCTTCGTGAATTGCCGCATTGACTGCTGCCTGGATGACTTCCTCGCGGCTGGCATCTGCTCTGCCAAGCGCAATATTTGCCGCGATGGTATCAGAAAAGAGAACTGGTTCCTGGCCGACATAACCGATATGGGCACGAATAAACTGCAGAGGGAGCTGGTTGACATCCGTACCCCCGAAAAACAGCTGCCCGTCAGCAACCGGGTACAGCCGGGCCAGAATTTTACAAAGAGTCGACTTGCCCGAACCGGTCCGCCCGGTAACTCCGTGAATTCCCGGTCCGAAAGAAAGGGTCAGATTATCAACGGCAGGAGCGGTTGAGGAAGAATAACGAAAGCTCATGTTCTTCAGTTCGTAGCCGGGACGTTTGAGCATTGCCGGCGGCACCGGCAACACCGGATCCGGCAGGGTCGTCCGGCTGGTGACCAGGTCGTGGATGCGGCCGAGTGAGGTCAGACCGCGCTGCACCAGGTTGGCGACCCAGCCGATGGCCATCATCGGCCAGATCAACATATACAGATAGGTGATAAAGGCGACAAAATCGCCCAGGGTTATCGTGCTGTTAATCACCAGGCGACCGCCAAAATAAAGCACCATCAGCAGGCCGAGGCTGCCGATCAGGGTGGCCAGCGGGCTGATTAAACCCTGGATGGCGGCAACTCGCAGGTTGCTGCGCACGTATTTCCTGCCGAGCTTGCCGAAGCGGTCCGTCTGGAAATCTTCCATGGTATAGGCCTTGATTAAGCCAATGGAGATTAGCGTTGAGCGGGAAAATTCGGTCATGGCGGAGAACTGTTCCTGCACGGTGGCAAAGCGCTTATGCAGTTTGCCTGAGAGGATACGGGTGGTGACCGCCAGGATCGGCATCGGCAGCAGGGCGAGCAGGGTGAGCATCGGGTGGATGGCTATCATGAAGCCGATTGCCGCAAGGGACATGACCAGGGCGTCGACTGCGGCAACCATGCCCATACCGCAGGCCATCTGGACCGCGCCGAGATCGTTGCTCGAATGGGCCATAAGATCGCCGGTCGTGTATTTTTCAAAAAACGGGGCATCCATCTTTACAATATGGGCAAAGATCCGGTTGCGGATAGTGCGCTCGAGGAGGCGGGAAAAGCCGATGATCAGGTAGCGCCAGGCAAAGCGCAAGACCACGACCATCCCGGCAAACAACAGGATCAGCCCGGCCAGGTGCAGGAGTCCCACGGGAGTGATGGTCATGGCCGTCAGGCCGTCAACGCCGTGCTTTATAAACCGGGGGATCGTCAGCTGCAGCAGGTCGACCAGAATAAGTGCGGCAAATCCTGCCGCCAGGCGTAAGCGGTGTTGACGAAAGGTGGGCAGCAGCAACTCACGCAGTTGCGAGAACGGCACCCGCCTGGATTCGTTCTTTGTATATGTGGTGGATGTGCTCTTGCTCAATGATTCTGCCTGTTTGCTGTTTGCCGCTGGTGTATTGGGAGAGTGTACAAAATAGAAACTCTGACAAACACTAATGACCTATTGCGTGAATGTCACTCTAAAACAGGCAAGGAACGCTCCTCTTTAGGAGTTATTGAAGCCGGGGTCTACCTGCTTCTTGCAAATATTGAACATGAGCGATAATATGCCTTTTTTTTGTATTACAACTATGAACTTATAAAAAGAGAGATATATGCTGATTACCTTTCTGACCTATTGCGGTGTTGGCGCCATCGCCGGGATTCTTGCCGGATTGCTCGGGATCGGTGGAGGGCTGGTCATTGTCCCCATGCTGGTCTACGTTTTTGCTCTGAACCATATCCCCCATGAACTGACCATGCATCTGGCTCTGGCCACCTCTATGGCAAGCATCATGTTCACCTCGGTTTCCAGTTTTATGGCCCATCATAAACGCGGTGCGGTGCGGTGGGATGTGGTGAAAAAAATCGTTGTCGGCATCCTTACCGGGACCTTTCTCGGGTCCTGTTTCGCCTCGGCAATGTCGACAAATTTTCTCAAAGTTTTTTTTGTTATCTTTCTCTATTTTGTGGCAACCCAGCTGTTACTCAACAAAAAGCCGAAAGGCGGACGTGATCTGCCGGGCAAGGTGGGGATGTTCGGGGTAGGCAACGGTATTGGCGTGGTATCCAGTCTGGTTGGTATTGGCGGTGGGACCCTGTCGGTGCCGTTTATGCTCTGGTGCAATATCAAGGTGCACCATGCCATCGGTACTTCGGCGGCAATCGGCCTGCCCATAGCCATTGCCGGAACCGTCGGCTATATCTTCAATGGCTGGAATGTGGCCGGGCTGCCCCAGTATTCGCTGGGTTATGTGTATCTGCCCGCCTTATTGGGCATTGCCGCGGTGAGTGTGCTGACCGCCCCTCTGGGTGTTAAGCTGGCGCACAGTTTGCCGGTGGATCCTTTGAAGCGGATCTTTTCTCTGCTGCTCTATGTTGTGGCGACTAAGATGCTGTTGGGGATCCTGTAGTACCGGCGGAGCGATATTTGTTCTTCAGCACTTTCGTTTTGAATACCAGGGACGAAAGTGCGGTGAAGAGACTGACGCTGGCGAGAATTATTGCCAGCCGTGTCCAGGAACGACCTGCCTCCTGATATTGTCCAATAAAGACCACCATTGTGCGTATCCATTCTCCTGCCGCCAGAAACAGAAATATGGTGAGCAGTCGGGGAACCCATCGCTTGCTGACCAAGACCAGTGACAGCATAAGCAAACTTCCCGCCGTCAAGAGCAGAGAGCCTGAACGATAGAAGTGTGCTGCAATCAACAGGGTGCTGCATAATATCGGTAGAATGGCGAGTATTGTCATGGTGTTTCCTCAGGTTGATCAACTTCTTTCGGCAGATTCCAATAGTGGTCCCTCCTTGTTCGGGAAAGTCCTCCAGCGGAGCTGTAATCGATTCCTCAATCACGAAGCCTGATTACGCTGGCTATTTGGGGGCACCAAGCTTGTAGCGTATCCGAAGAACCCCAGCGTTGCAATCCTGGGAAAGTATCCGAAACTCGCCGATTTCCGAGGTGTTGTCAACATGTTCACCGATACAGGGACAGGAATCATAGTCACCGATGTGCACGATGCGAATGGTTTCGGCGCCTTCAGGAAGTCGGGTGAG
>AMWB02030435.1_pt2 | contig 10685 bp, 10 predicted proteins | sample 200311 | NCBI WGS metagenome assembly AMWB02 (sample SAMN02737377, study PRJNA173069) | bioreactor metagenome | biome: anode biofilm in microbial fuel cells | place: USA: California | collected 2010-12-16 | reverse complement strand
CAACACCAGCTGGATGCAATGGTGTTGAACCCGGGGCCCACGCTAACTTACCTGACCGGCTTGCAATTCACTTGATGGAAAGACCGACTTTGGCCATTTTTACGGCAGCCGGTGAAACCGGGTTGATTCTTCCGGCTTTGGAGAAACAAAAATTAGAAGGCCTGCCATTCTCGCTGCAGGTTTTTAGCTTTGAGGATGACCCGGCCGGGTGGGGGCAAGTCTTTCAGACCGCCTTTGGCCGGCTGATTGCTCCCGCTGCACGCTGCGCTGTGGAACCTAACCGTTTGCGCTACCTGGAACTGATGCTGATGCAGCCGGCTGCCCCTGATGCAGTCTGGACTGATGGGAGCGCCGTGCTAGAGGCGCTGCGAATGTGCAAAGACCAGGCTGAAATCAGCAAAATGCGCCGGGCAGCAGAAATCGCTCAGGAAGCGCTCTTGCGCACGCTGCGCATCACCAAACCCGGGATGACCGAGAAACAGGTCGCTGCGGAACTGGTCATTAACCTCTTCCGCTGCGGGTCCGACGTGGAACTTCCATTCGAGCCAATCGTCAGCAGCGGCAGCAACACCGCCAACCCGCATGCTGCCCCTTCTGAGCGCGAACTGCGTGACGGCGATCTTTTGTTGCTGGACTGGGGGGCTGGCTACCGGGGTTACTTTTCTGATATCACCCGTACTTTCACCATCGGTACGGTTTCTGAGGAACTACGGCATATCGGCGAAATTGTACAGGCGGCTAACGCCCGCGGCAGAGAAACCGGCCGGCCAGGCATCACCGCTGGGCAGGTCGACCAGGCTGCGCGAGAGGTCATTGAACACGCTGGATATGGCCCCTGGTTTACGCATCGCCTGGGGCATGGCCTGGGGATAGAAGCTCATGAAGCTCCCTACATTCATTCTGCGAACAGCCTGCGCCTGCAGCCCGGTATGACCTTCACGGTGGAGCCGGGCATCTACCTGCCAGAGCAGGGAGGGGTGCGGATTGAGGACGATGTGGTCGTCTCGGAGAGCGGGCTTGTGAGCCTCACCGACCTGCCGCGCGAAGTCCGCCCGCTGGAAAGTATGTGGGGTTAGACCTTCGTGGACGCACTTCCTCAGGCACCTGCCAGCAGAGAGCTGCAAGTGGAAAAGCTTGTACTTGGACCGCTGGCCAATAATGTCTACGTCTTGTCTGATGCGCAGAGCCGCAGCGCCGCCATCATTGATCCCTCATTCGAGCCTGAAAAGCTGGTGACATTCCTGCGGGCAAAGCATCTGGCGCCTAGCCAAATTTGGATTACGCATGCACATTTCGACCATACGGCTGGCGCAGCCGCGCTCAGCCGCGCGTATTTGCCCCCGCTGCGGATTGGTGTTCACCCGGATTCCTTTGCCTGGGCTGGCTCTCAGCCGGCAAGCGCCGCTTGGGGTTTGGCCAGCGAACCTTTGCCGCGGATGGACATGCCGCTGCGGCAAGGCCAACTCTTGAGCCTGGAAACTGATGGAGCGCAGCCGGTGGCTGAGGTGCGCGAAGCGCCCGGTCATTGCCCGGGCTCTGTTATTTTTTATGTGGCGCAGCTGCAGATCGCTTTTGTGGGAGATGTGATCTTCCGCGAGAGCATTGGCCGCACTGACCTGCCGGGGGGCAGCCTGGCGACCCTCTTGGAAAGCATCCGCACTCAAATCTTCAGTCTGCCGGATGAAACAAAACTGCTCCCCGGTCATGGACCGGAGAGCAGTGTCGGTTTTGAAAAGAAGCACAACCCTTACTTGGCGTAACTGACGGCGCGGGTCTCGCGGATCACGGTGACGCGAATTTGACCCGGGTACTGCATGGTTTCTTCAATTTCGTTGGCAATGCTCTTGGCAATGTTATGCGCCTCGACGTCGTCCACCTCATCGGGGCGAACGATGATCCGCACTTCACGCCCGGCCTGGATGGCGAAGCTCTGTTCTACCCCCTGATGGGCGTTGGCAATAGTCTCGAGCGCTTTGAGGCGTTTGATGTACTGTTCCAGATCTTCACGCCGGGCCCCAGGCCGTGCGCCCGAGATGGCGTCGGCGGCTTCGACAATGACCGCCTCGACCGAAGTTTGCTCAATTTCATGATGGTGAGAGCCGATGATGTTGACCACCTTCGGGCTGACGCCATGCCTTTTGGCAAATTCCGCACCAATCAGGGCGTGCGTACCTTCGGTGTTATGATCCATGGCTTTGCCCAGGTCGTGAAGCAAAGCACCGGCTTTGGCGGCTTCAACATCCGCGCCCAGCTCAGCTGCCAAAACGCTGGCGATGCGGGAGGTTTCCACGGCATGGGCCAGCTGGTTTTGGCCATAAGACGTGCGGTATTTTAGCCGGCCAAGCTTCTTGATAATTTCAGGGTGCAATCCGTGGACGCCGGCTTCATAGGCCGCTTCGCTGCCCGCTTTGGCGATATCCTCGTCCATCTGGGAGCGTTCTTCTTCCAATATTTTTTCGATATATGCCGGATGAATGCGGCCATCGACCACCAGCCGCGAGAGCGTGCGTCGGGCGATTTCGCGCCGGACCGAATCGAAGCAGGAGATGGTCACCGCTTCGGGGGTGTCGTCCACAATCACATCAACACCGGCAGCCTGTTCAAAGGAGCGAATGTTGCGGCCGTTCCGTCCAACGATGCGGCCTTTCATTTCTTCATTGGGGAGCACAACCACTGAAGTGGTAACCTCGGCGACGCGGTCGGAAGCGACCCGCTGGATCGCATCTGCGATCAGTTCACGGGCTTTTTCGTTGCCGGTCTCGCGCGCTTCTGTTTCAATTTGGCGGATGATGCGGGCCATGTCGGCGCGAGCGGTTTTTTCCACCTCGCTCAAAAGCAGCTCTTGTGCTTCTTGAACGGTCATGGACGAAACACGCTGCAATTCAGCCAGGCGTTCCGTGTAGAGCCCTTCGATTTCGTTGGCGCGCCGGTCGATGCTGCTCTGGCGCTTGTTCAAGGTAGCTTCGCGCTGCTGCATCTGGTCAAAACGGCGGTCCAGTTCTTCACGGCGTTTAACCAGGCGGTCATCTTCTTTGTTCAGCTCGCTGCGGCGATGCGCCAGCTCAGTTTCTGCTTCGCGGGTGATGCGCAGCGCTTCGTCTTTCGCCTGAAGTTCAGTCTGGCGAGCTTTTTCCTGGGCCTGCGAGATCACATCTCGGGCTTCCAGTTCCAATTTTTCCTGCTTGCGGCGCTGGCTGCTGTGGATGATCAGGTAAGTGATCAGGGCCGTCACGGCACAGGCTGCCAGGACAATGGCTATCCAAATTAAGTTGTTTCTCATTTTTTCAATTACTCCATATTCTCATTGTTTTCAGAGACATGCTGGCTTTTTGCATGCTCTGCCCAAAGTTCACGGGCGGTCTCGCGGGCCAGGGCGCGGGTGAACCCGCGGCGCAGGAGGAAGTCGGATGTTTTGCTCAGAAATTCCTGCTGGTTCAGCTCTGCCCAACGGCGCGCCATACGTCCGGCTGCCGCTTTGGCCAGGCTGGCTTCATCCAGATTTGCCACCTCGAGCGCTTCGTCTGCCTGTTCAGCGGTCACGCCTTTTTGAAGCAATTCCAGACGGAGCTGGCGGCTGCTGCGGGGACGAAATGTGACGCGGTTCTCAATCCAATCGCGGCTGAAGCGGCTGTCATCCAAGAAGCCCTCGTCTTGCAGCCGGTTTAGAATGACTGCGCTTTCCTCAGCCGAAAGGCCGCTGCGGTTCAAGTAGCCTTGGACTTCTTTAATTGAGCGGACACGAAAGCTGAGAAAATGCAGCGTTTTGGCGTAGGCAGTTTCATTTTGGTCGCGCGAGCGCAGTTGACTGATTTCGGCGTCAGAAAGAACGCTACCGCGCTTGAGCCAGGCAGCGGTCAGCCGATCAAGTGAAAACGCGTATTCGCCGTCCAGGTAGATATTCACCCGCCGTCCACGTTTTTGGGCAGTAATGTTAGTTATTGTTCCAGCCATTGCATCAAAAAAGCCATGCGCCACGGCATGGCCCTTAAGATCAACTGATCACATCGACTCTTGTGCAGCTGCTGCAGCGCGTAGCTGCACGAAAAAGATAGATTGTCCTGGCCGTTTTCCGACGGGTTAGCGGAACCCGGGTGGATGGGCTTGTTTAAGTGGTCCGGGCAAAGCCTGCCCGCAGCCAGCCTTTCCTTGTTTGCGTCTTCAATTTACCATCCAGCCGTTCCAAACTGCACATCTTCAATTAAGCCAAGATACTAAGCCGGAGTTGCCGGCACTACCTCATCGAGCAAGATCATCACCGATCTTAAGCGCCAAAGCCTGCTCTCAATTCGAGAGCATGGCGCGTAAGCAAATATCCTTTAATATTGTTATTATACTTTAATAATATAGAATTGCACATAGATTTATTTTTAGGCGCGGGCAAGTTATATTGAGCCAAACGCAGTCCGTTTTACATGCTAAAATTGTCATATGGAAAGATCAGGCGCTATGCCAGAAGCACAATTCACAGATGCCGAAAAAGCTCACCGTAGGCAGTTTCGGGTTGCCATTCTTCTGCCGGTGACCGCAGCTGTCCTGGCTGCCGTGGCAGTGCTGATTTGGCTAATTGCCCTCCCCGACCAAGCCACGGCGAGCATCACGGCCTTCAGCCAGGCAGCGACCGTGCTGCTTGTTTTACCGGCAATCTTTGGCGCTGGTGCGGTTGTTGTTCTGTTGGCCGGTTTCATATTTTTGATGAGCCGGATTCATGCTGCCCTCCCAGGTGCAGCTGAAAAGGCCTGGCAATTTTCTGAGCAGGTATTGAACGCCGTCCGCACCGGCAGCGACCGCGCAGTGCAGCCAGTTTTTGCCGTTCATAGCGGGGCGAACCGCCTGAGCCAGGTGTTTCGCAGTTTTGTTCGATATTTCAGCGTAAAAGGAAAGTGATTATGAATTCTTCAGCAAAAACACTGACATTAATCATTGGCACACTGATCGGAGCCTTGCTTGGGTACAAAGTTGCCAACGACTTTGTTAAACAATCGGAGAGTGAAAGCAAAGCTCCCATTTCCGCATCACAAGGCTTTCAGTTGGGGATTACTGCTCTGGGTGCGCTCAAACAGATCGACACGATCAGTAAGTCAAAATCCTAATCTGAAGGGTTTTGGCCTCTCTTGTTTGAGCTTGTCTTTTTGGGTACCTCTGCGTCCGCGCCGTCCATCAAGCGCGGACTTTCAGCATTAATTGTCAAACACGCGGAATACCGTTTCTTAATTGACTGTGGCGAGGGGACTCAGCGCCAGATCTTAAAGGCCGGTGTAGGTTTTAAGCACCTCAATCATATTTTGTTAACGCACGGACATCTCGATCACATCCTTGGGTTGGCCGGTTTGCTTTCCACCTTCATTCGCTGGGAAGCCATCGACGAGATCAATATCTATGGCAGCCGGCATACCATGGAACGGGTGGACGACCTGGTGAATGGTGTCGTTTTGCGCGGTGCCCGGCCGCCGATGCCACTGAACTTGCTGGATATCAAGCCCGGGCTAATCTTTCAGGCTGATGACTTTCAAATCCATGCCTTCAGCGTTGAACACCGCGGATCGTCCTCACTGGGCTACCGTTTTGAAGAATTACCGCGCCGGCCTTTTTTGCCGGAAAAAGCTGAAGCGCTAGGCATCCCGCCCGGCCCGTGGCGCAAAGAGCTGGTGGATGGCAAACCCGGGCAGCTGCCTGATGGGCGGGTGATTCAACCCGACCAGGTCTTGGGCGAGGAGAAGGCAGGCACGCGCCTGGTGGTCGTAGGCGACGTCGGCCGGCCAGAAAAATTGCTGGACGAAGTGCGCGGCGCGGATGTGCTCGTGATCGAATCCACCTACTTGAGCGAAGAAGCAGCCATGGCGGCTGAATTTGGGCACACAACTGCTGCGGCGGTTGCTGGCTTGGCACGGGAAGCCGGTGTTGGTCAGTTGATCCTGACGCATGTCTCGCGGCGCTACCGGGATGAGGATATCCTCGATGAGGCGCGCGGCGTGTTCCCCAATACCAGTCTGGCGCATGACTTTGATGCCTTCACTGCCCGTCAGATGGCGCACAGCGAAGCTTGAAGCACCGCCTGCTGCTTTTTGCTGGGCAGGTCAGCATTTCAAATCATGTTAGAATTTCAAGCTGATATGTCTAATGCAGACTTTGTTTTGGCATCCGCGTCCCCGCGGCGCAGACAGCTGTTGAGCTTACTTGGTTTAAGCTTCTCGACGGCTGCCGCGAACATCGACGAACAACCCCTGGCCGGCGAAACGCCACTGGATTACGTCCAGCGCATTGCGCTGCAAAAAAATGCCGCCTGCCGGTCGGAGGGTGCGCGTTGGATCCTGACGGCAGATACCACGGTGGACCTGAATGGCGAAATTCTGGGCAAACCACGAGACACTCAGGATGCCCACCGGATGCTGCTGGCCATGCGCGGAAAGCCGCATCAGGTGCACACCGCCATCGTTTTGCGAGACGCAGCGGTTGGGCGCTTTTGGACGGACGAATGTACGACCACCGTCTGGATGCGGGAGTACCCGGAGGAAGAGCTGGCGGCATACCTTGCCAGCGGCGATCAGCGCGACAAAGCCGGCGCTTACGCCATCCAAAATGGCGATTTTCATCCGGCAGCAGAAGTGCAGGGCTGTTACGCCAATGTGATGGGCTTGCCGCTATGTCACCTCTGGCGCCTGATCGCCCAGGCCGGCCTGGAGCTTACCGCTGGCATCGCCGCCCGCTGCCAAAAGGAACTGGCAATTGACTGCCCGGTCTATTCACAGATATTGCCTGCTGAAACAGCGGCAGAAACCTCAATCTCATGAAACTGCACAAACTGCTTTTGGTCCTGATTGTTATCGCACTGACGGCCGCCGCCTGCCAAACTGGTCCCGGCGTCAGCAGCGACGCCACCCCTACAGCCGGCCTGCCCACCCCGCATCTCAGCGTGAACACGGCGCCGGATGTTGAAGCCAGCGCTGCCGCCTACCTGGAGGCCTGGAAAGCGGAAGACTACGAAAGCATGTACGCGCAGCTGAGTGTCCTGACGCGGGAAGCGCTGAGCCTTGAAGATTTCATCGCCCAGCATAAGGCGACCGCGGTCAACCTGACCATGACGGCCATGGATTATTCCATCCTTTCAAAAATGATTAACCCTGCCACGGCGCAGGTCAGTTATGAGATTCGCTACGAGACCGCGCTGCTGGATACCATTACCCGAACCACGCTCATGAATCTCATTCTGGAAGATGGCACCTGGCATGTGCAATGGGAAGCCGGCATGATGCTGCCAGAGCTGGCCGGTGGCAACTACCTGGAAAAAGTATTGGAAGTGCCGGCGCGCGGCAATATCTATTCCTCCAGCGGCTACCCGCTGGTGGCACAGGCAGACGCAGTATCCATCCGCGTCATTCCCGGGCAGATTGACCCCGACACGGAAGACGGCATGGTGACTCTTCTGGCAGATTTGACCGGACAAACTGAAGAACAGGTCCGCGCCAAATACGAAAATACGCCGGCTGATCAATATGCCATTATTGGCGACATCACCGCTGAGACCGCCAATGAAAATAGCGGAGAGCTCGGAAGGTATGATGGCATTACCTTGATGGACTTCCGCTCGCGCTATTATTATGATGGTGGAATTGCGCCGCATGTCACCGGGTATGTACTCAGCATCTCACCGGAAGAATTGGAAAAATATCAGCGCTTGGGTTACAGCGGTGATGAGAAAGTGGGGGCGACCGGTCTGGAAGCCTGGGGAGAATCATATCTGGCCGGCACCCATGGCATTGACGTGTATGTCAAAGACCCGCAGGGCCAGATTTTAACCCGGCTGGGGTCCAGTGCGGCTGTGCCGGCAGCTTCGATTTATACGACGATTGACAGCGCCCTGCAGTACGACCTGCAGCGCTCATTCGGCGATAACGTCGGAGCGATTGTAGTCCTGGAGAGGGATAGCGGCAAAGTTATTGCGATGGCTTCCAAACCCGGTTTCGATCCGAATGTCTTCAATGCGATGATTTACAGCAGCTATTCGATCGCCGAGGTCACTCAGGATCCGCTCAACCCGCTCTATAATCGCGCCGCGCAGGGAGTCTATCCACCGGGGTCGGTATTTAAGATTATCACCATGGCAGCAGCGCTTGAAACCGGAGTTTTTACGCCGGATTACCCGTATATGTGCGACAGCCTGTGGACGGAAATGCCTGGTTGGACTGGTAAAGATTGGACCTATGACAAAGGTTATGCTTCTTCCGGCTTGCTGACCCTCCAGCAGGGGCTGATGCGTTCCTGCAACCCATGGTTTTGGCATATTGCTTACACACTTTGGAATCAGGGGTATCAAACAGCAATCCCCGACCTGGCGTTGGGCTTTGGCTTGGGCAAGATCACCGGCATCGAAATTCCTGACTTTAACGGCCGCGTGGAATATCCTACAACGGTTAATGACTACGTCCAAATGGCCATCGGCCAAAGCACGCTGCAGGTAAGCCCGCTTCAGGTGGCCAGCTTTGTGGCGGCGGTCGGCAATGGCGGGACGCTTTACCGGCCAACGGTGGTGGATCATGTAGCCCGATTGGATGGCGAGCCACTGTACAGTTTTGAACCGGAAGCAATCGGTAAACTGCCGGTCACTGAAGATAACCTGAAGGCCATCCAGGAAGCCATGGTGATGGTGGTGCGCAACCCCAGCGGAACTGCAACCTACCAGTTTCGCTCGGTCAGTGCCAACATTGCCGGCAAAACCGGAACAGCCGAGAACCCCCTGGGCAATACCCACGCCTGGTTTGCCGGGTATACGTTCAATGAAGACCCCAACCGGCCTGATATCGCCGTGGCCATCGTACTCGAAAATGCTGGCGAAGGCTCCGAGATGGCCGCACCGCTTTTCCGGCGGGTGGTATCGCTCTATTTCTCCAACGGCAGCAATCCGGGCGGCACCATGCCCTGGGAAGAAGACCCTTACGTGCCGGCTACACCGGAACCCAGCGAGACACCATGAGTGGGAGCGTGCAGCGCATTGATGGCTGATAACGCACAAGGGCTGGTCATCCGGTCACAGGCAGGCTATCTCACCGTCCGCACGGCAGATGGCGACGTGATCTGCCGGTTGCGTGGTCGGTTGCAGCGCGGGCGGGCCCAGGGGGACCGGGTGGCGGTTGGTGACCAGGTGGTCATCAGCATCCACGCGGATGGCAGCGGCAGCATTGACCAGGTTTTGCCGCGCAAATCTGTCTTTTCACGCCAGCTTTCCGGAGTCAACTACACCTACCAACAAATTTTGCTGGCCAACCCGGATCAGGTTTTGGTGGTATTCGCCTGCACCCGGCCAACCCCCAACCTGCGTATGCTGGATCGTTTTTTGGTGTTGGCGGAACAAGCGAAAATTCCTGCAGTGATTGTGGCCAATAAGGTGGACTTAATCGGCCAGGCAGCAGCTCAGCAGATATTTTCAGTCTATGCCCGCATCGGATACCCGCTCATCTATACCAGTGTGGTCACTGGTGAGGGGTTGGACGAACTGAGTGCCTGCCTAAGCCATAAGCTGACCACTTTGGCCGGGCCCTCCGGAGTGGGAAAATCGAGCCTGATCAATCAACTGCGGCCAGGTCTAAACCTGTCGGTAGGAGCGCTGAGCAGCGCCGGGCAAAAAGGCAAGGGCCGGCATACCACTCAGGTGCGCCAGCTGTTTGACCTGCCAGGTGGGGGGTATATCGCTGACATCCCGGGCTTGCGCACCCTGGCTTTTTGGGATATCCAGGGTGAAGAACTGGACGCCTACTTCCGCGAGATGGCGCCATTGGTGCCAAAGTGTCAATTTAATGACTGCACCCACAGCCATGAACCGGGCTGCGCGGTGCGGGCAGCGGTTGAGAACGGTCAAATTGACCCTGGCCGCTACGATTCATATTTGCGGCTGCGTTTTGGCGGACCGCCGGATGATTGGAACAGTGAAGAAGATGAAGATGAGCAGCTCTTGCCAGAGTAACAAACTGACCCGCGTGCTGGCGGCATTGGGGCTGAGTGTGATTTTGCTGAGCGCTTGTTCCGGCAGCGCTCAGCTGACAGCGCTCCCCAGCGCTTCACAGACCAGCGTCATGCCGAGCGCGACACCCAGCCCGCAGCCCACCCCTCTCAAGACCCTGACGGTCTGCCTGGCAGAAGACCCCGGTGGTTTGTTCCGCTATGCACCTACCGGATCGCGGGCAAGGGAATCACTGTTTGCGGCCATCTATGACGGCCCGTTTGAGGCTGACCCGGTCGACGGCAGTCTAAACCCGGGCTTTTTGGAGGCAGTGCCGACCGCGATCAACAACGGAATTCAGACCATAGCCACAGAGATGTCTGCCGGCAGCATTGTCATCGACGCCTACAGCAACCAAACGGTGCTCAAACCCGGACTGCTGGTCCGGCCGGCGGGCTGCCAGAGCAGCGCTTGCGCCGTGGAATGGGACGGCTCAGCTGGATTCCGCATGGATCAAACAGAAATTCGCTACACGCTGCGCAGCGGCCTGCTTTGGTCTGATGGCACGCCCCTGACGGCAAGTGACTTTCAGTATGCCTTTCAGGTGAGTGCGGCGCTCGGGCACCCCGGGCGCAGTTGGGAAGCCGAACGTACCGCTGAGCTGAAGGCAGAGAGCGACCTGACGGTTTTGTGGACAAGCATCCCAGGGTTTGCGACTGCCGATGCAGCGGCTTTTCTGTGGCTGCCACTGCCC
>AMWB02017270.1_pt1 | contig 10685 bp, 10 predicted proteins | sample 200311 | NCBI WGS metagenome assembly AMWB02 (sample SAMN02737377, study PRJNA173069) | bioreactor metagenome | biome: anode biofilm in microbial fuel cells | place: USA: California | collected 2010-12-16 | reverse complement strand
GGCTCAAATACGATGACTATCTATTCTTCCGTGACACGCTTGCATCCGCCGGAGCTCTAGAAAAAGCGGTCATGTTTGTGCACACAGCGTCTGACCCTGTGGTGGAATGCCTCATGGTGCCGGATTTGGCGCTTGCAGTGGCAGAACGATTTGCCCTTCGCGGCAAAAACGTACTTGTCTTGCTTACCGATATGACGAATTTTGCTGACTCCCTCAAAGAAGTTTCGATCACTCAGGAGCAAGTTCCTTCAAACCGAGGTTATCCGGGCGATCTTTACTCTCAGCTTGCCGCGCGCTACGAAAAGGCAGTCGATTTCTCGGATGCGGGGTCCATAACAATTCTGGCAGTCACAACGATGCCGGGGGACGATGTCACGCATCCTGTGCCTGATAACACAGGTTACATAACTGAGGGACAGTTCTATTTGAGCAAGGGTAGGATCGAGCCCTTTGGGTCGCTTTCAAGGCTCAAACAAAATGTGAATGGTAAAACCAGGGAAGATCACCGTGCACTTATGGACGGTATGATCAAACTTTATGCGGCGTACAAGGACACCGTGGAAAAGAAGTCGATGGGCTTCCAGATGACAGCTTGGGACAAAAAACTCCTCCAGTACGGAGAACTCTTTGAGCGCGAAATGATGGATCTTTCGGTCAACATCCCGCTAGAAAAAGCCCTTGATAAAGGTTGGGAGATTCTCGCGCAGTGTTTCGAGCCCAGGGAAACAGGACTCAAGAGCGATTTGATTCAGAAATTCTGGCCAGGCAGGATCGAAGTTCCTGGTAAAACTGTTGAGTCTTGAACCGATATAAAGCGCATAAGGCACGCATAAGGCAAAGGAAGAAGGCTGGCAATGCCCAAAATAAAGCTTACCAAAACTGAGCTGAAAAAGCAGAAAGATGCGCTCAAAATGTACGAGCGCTATCTTCCTACCCTTCAGCTTAAGAAGCAGCAGCTTCAGATCGAAATTCGAGGTATAGAGGCAAGGCTTTCTCAGTTGAGCGAGGCCAAAACTGCCCTCGAAAACGACTATAGATCATGGATAGGAGTTTTCAGCGAAGAAGAATTTGCCCGTGATGCACAAGGAAAGCCGCTCCTATCGATAAAGTCGGTAAAGACTTCCGAGCGAAATATAGCCGGAGTCACAATACCTCAATTCGAAAGCGCCGAGTTCGAGTTTGCTGAATATGATTTTTTCAGCTATCCCTTGTGGGTAGATCGTGCATTGTCTTTGATGCAACAAACTCTGCTCACCGACATAGAACGCAGTGTGGTGCAGGAGCAAAAGAGACTGCTTTCGGCAGAGTTGCGGACGACGACACAGAGGGTAAACCTTTTTGAGAAGATCAAGATCCCGGAAACCCAGGCGGCTATTCGACGAATTCGTATTTATTTGGGAGATGAAGAGATCGCACAGGTAGTTCGTGGGAAAATCGCCAAGAAGAAAGTTGAGGAGTCACGAGCATGATCGTCCCAATGAAGAAATTTGTGCTTGTGATCCTTGATAAGGATGTAAATGGAGCACTTGCTCAAGTTCGTGCCCTTGGCATAGCACATGTTGAACTAAACGCCTTGAACGGGAATTCGGAGGCGTATTCAGAGCTTTCGTCCAAGGTTGATAAGCTCTCCGCAGCACGGCAGGTTCTGGTTGAACTGGACAAGGACAAGTCGCATGCCATCAAGGCTCAAGACCACTCGTACCGTAGTAAGAGTCATAAGGAGATGCTTGCCAGAGCAGAATCCGTGGCTGATAGACTTGAGTCTTGCAACTTAAGCATTCAGGCCAAGAACGATCAGCTTTTAGAAAGGCTGGCTGAGTTAAAGCGTCTTGAGCCATGGGGGGATTTTGATCCTTCACTGTTGGAGAATCTGCTTCCTGGCGGTAGGCGAATACGCCTCTATGAAGGCATGGCAAAGGATCTTGATAAGATGCCGTCCGACATCGATTATGTAAGATTGTCGTCGCCGCGCGGGAGGGCCAGAATCGCGGTTGTAAGTGAAGGGGATGTCCCTCAGTTTTTTGTTGACTTCGATCCCCATGGCGAACGGCTTTCGACTCTGCAGAATGAAATTGTTCAGATTCAGAGGGAAATACAAGAAAGAACGACAGAAATACAAAGTCTTCGTGCAGCCTTGCCACTGATCGAGGATGCGCTGAAGGTTGCAAAGGCAGAGCTTGTAATTGAACGGCTTAAGGCCGGTATGCCGGCACAAGATCATCTGACAACGCTTACTGGGTTTGTGCCTGCGAAGGAAGCGCCTAGGCTTTTAAGTCAGGCGAGTAAAGGCGGTTGGGCAGCTGCGATTGACGACCCAGCGGATGACGAACTACCTCCTACCAAACTTGAAAACAATTCTGTAGTAAGAACGATTCAACCGGTTTTCGATTTTCTTGGTACTGTACCCAACTATCATGAATATGACATTTCTTCTTGGTTCCTAGCCTTCTTTTCGATTTTCTTTGCAATGATTTTTGGTGATGGTGGATACGGTCTTGTGATGTTGGTTGCATCCCTGCTGCTTATCGCAAAAGCAAAGCATGACGGAAAGCCTGTTGGCGATTTTGTAAAACTCCTAGTACTGCTTTCGGCTTCAACCATAGTCTGGGGGACGGTGACTGCGACATGGTTTGCAGTCCCTTGGGATTCTTTGCCTGGTCTGTTACAAAGACTCTCAATTCATGCGATCAACAGCGCCCCTAGAGTTGAGGGCGAACTCAGTTCTGACATGAATATCAGGGTCCTTTGCTTTATCTTCGGAGCAATCCAACTTGGTGTAGCTCACCTGAAGAATGTAAAGCGCGATTTCCCTGATCTCAAGTTTATGTCACAAATCGGGTCACTTTTCCTCGTAGTGGGAATGTTCGAGTTGGCTTTATACCTTGTAATAGACGCAAATCGCTTTCCCATTCAGCCATGGGTGCTCGGCGTTCTAGGAATTGGGTTCATATTGCTAGTCGTTTTCGGCAACTGGAATGGTAATTTAGGTAAGAGCCTTTTGGCAACTTTGACTAATCTCATTCCGATGATATTAGGGGTCGTCAGTGTGTTTGCAGACATTGTTTCTTACATAAGACTTTGGGCTGTGGGATTCACTGGCCTTGCAATATCCCAGACCGTCAATGGAATGGCTTTGAGTATTCTTGGTACTTTTGGAGGAGCGGTCTTTTCGTTCATGGTAAGACTAGTGCTTTGCTGTGTCTTGCTCATAGCAGGGCATTCGCTCAATATTGCCATGAGCGTGCTCTCTGTGGTGGTTCATGGAATTAGGCTCAACATTTTGGAATTCTCCGGCCATCTCGGTATGGAATGGTCTGGGTATAAATACGAACCTCTCAGTGAACTTGCTTTTGGTGAGCTCGCTGGGAAAGTCGGAAAAGAGGAGTAGCAGGTATGAATACGGAATGGTTTAGGTACATTGGGGCAGCGTTCGTCTTTGGTTTTTCGGCGATCGGTTCGGGAATTGGTGCCAGGGTGGCTGGATTAGCGGCTATCGGTTCTTGGAAACGTTCCTATCAGGCGAACAAGCAGGGCTCCTTCCTTCTTGTATCTTTTGCGGGTGCCCCACTGACACAGACAATTTATGGTTTCATTCTTATGAGTAGCATGTTGAATTCAGCTAAGGACCCATTCTTCATTATGTGTTCTGGAATCATGTCCGGAATAGCCATATCCTTGTCTGCGGTGGGCCAGGGGCAGGTCGCGGCGGCAGGTTGCGATGCTTACGGAGAGACCGGCAAAGGCTACTCAAGTTACATCATTGTCGTTGGGCTTCTTGAAACTGTTGCGCTTTTTACGCTGGCGTTTACGTTTAGCGCTCTCTAATATCTTGGAACAGAAAGACTTAAGTATTTTATCAATTAGCTATTTGACTGGAAGTACTTGTTCATATGAATGAAAACGAATCACATTTGGCCACTCGGGCTGTTAAGGTAGGGTCTCTCATCATGGGAGGCCCTTGGCCTGTCGTGGTACAAACAATGTGGAAAGATCCTCTGCCAAAGGACTTGCTCGCCCAGGATCCACGGATGGAAGATATTCTCTCCCATATGCGGACGCTCGAAGCTCTTGGCTGTGACCTCGTTCGGTTTGCAGTACCGGACGAAGTTGCAGCACGAAGTTTGGGCGAACTGGCTAAGGCAAGCCCTATGCCAGTAGTAGCAGACATTCACTTTGACTGGCGGCTCGCTCTTCTTTGTCTGGATTTTCCTATCGCCAAAATACGTATCAACCCTGGCAACATAGGTGAGCGATGGAAGGTCGAAGACATAGTTCATAAGGCCAAGGACAAAGGAGTGCCGATACGTATAGGCGTCAACGCTGGTTCGTTTCCGGCAGACTTGCGCGACAGCATCAAAAAGGGACAAATAAACGAAGTTGAGGCCGCTATAGCCGCCGCCGAGAGAGAGATTGCGGTTCTCGAGGAACTAAGTTTCTCAGATATCGTGGTTTCGATCAAATTGAACGAGCCAAATCAGGTGGTCGAGGCCAATAGGCTTTTTTCCGGTAAGTATTCTTATCCGTTGCATCTCGGTGTAACTGAAGCTGGTCCACTTATTAGTGGCGTAGTCAGAAATACAGCTGCATTGGTTCCGCTTCTGAAAGATGGGATAGGCTCAACAATACGCGTTTCACTTTCTGCGCCGATGGAGTCAGAGGTTATTGCTGCGCGGGAAATCCTTGGTTGTGTCGACGCAAGCACCGCGCGCGCCCGTATCGTTTCTTGTCCCCGCTGTGGCAGGGCTTCTTTTGACACTCACGCCTTTTTGGCACGATGGCAAGACCGGCTTTACAGTATCGAGAAGCCAATATCGATCGCCGTGATGGGGTGCGTCGTCAATGGGCCTGGGGAGGCCAGAAATGCGGATCTGGGCATAACAGGGGCGGGCAATGCAGTGTTGATCTTCCAGCATGGAGAAATCATCACAAAGGCGGCGTTCGAAGACGCAGACAAGGTGTTTGCCGAAGCTCTAGAGAGGGTTCTAGCGGAATAGGCATCCTGTCCTCATGAATTACACAGGTGGACTACACGGGAGAGGTGGGTAATTGTTTTTCGTCATCCGCATCCTCCGGCTCAACCTTGGGTGCGGGCTTCGTGTTGCAGATAATCGAATCAACCAGTGACTTAATGAACGGATCCACAATCGAATAGACGCGTTTGGTCTTGTTGACCTCTGAAGAAACAATACCACTTCTCTTGAGAATGGCAAGGTGTTGCGAGACAACCGGCTGAGGTTGATTTAGACAACGCCACAGATCCCCAACACAAGGCACCTCCTGGTGCGCAATAAGACAGAGTATCTTGAGTCGAATAGGGTGCCCTATAGCCTTGAATTTTGCCGCATAAGGCTCGAGCATTTCCTCTTCACAAGGGTCAGCGATTTGTTTGTCCATATAAAGAATATAATAGCCCAGAATTGCCTTTTCATCAATACAAACGTGGTGGATTTTCTCTATATATGAATAACTATGAATTAAGTGAGATGCTACGCAAAACGCATATCATCGCGCCGTCAGTGTCTTGAAGCACGTTTTTGTGCAAGTCCCGAAAGACCTGCAGCCCCGCCTTTGTTTAACTCTTTCGAAAGTAAGCCCACGGAAGCGCTCCGCGAAATTGTAGAGAGCATGGCAGAGTATCTGTGAATGGATTCAGTAGGTTCTGGTCCCGACTGAGCATCTGAAAGTTGGGTCATATCAGGGATAAAAGTTTCCAACTGCGGAAATCTCGGCTCGTCGTGAACCACGTTGGGCACGGTAAAAAGCACAAAGTGAGAAGGTAACCGTGTGGACTCAGATGTGGAGAGATAGATGATTTCGTTCAAAAGCAATTGCCAGTGTAAAGGAAAGTCGCATTCTCTCACCACGACCACGCTCGGGCGCAATTCTGGAATGTTGTCGGCAAGCTTAACTGGGTCCTGGTAGTGGACAACAGAAAACTTATGGATTTTACTGCGGTAGGCGATGATTCGGGCAAAGTTGTCGTCCTCGGCTAGAATTGCAGCAAGCATGGAGTGAAGTAGACCTCGCTTCTAGAAATTAGCGCTTTAGACGGCTATACTAGAGCCGTACAAATGCAACCAGGAAAGCATACGATGGACCTAAGAGAACCGCAAGACCTTATCCAGAAGATCTACAATGATACAAGTTTTACCTTACTCGTGGATAGAATCAAGAAAAGTGATTTTCCAGTCGAGACTTATGAAACTGAAAACTCCTACTTGGCATACTTGCTGTCGGCATTGAAGAAAAAAGATGCGAGCAGTTTTTTTGTAGTTCTTCCAACCGATCAGGAAGCGGAAAATTTTGTATCTGATCTGGCTTTTTGGGGCCAAGAGGCGATGCTTCTGCCGTGGTGGCATTCCATGGCATACAGGCCGATAGCTCCAAGATCTCGAGTCTTTGGAGAGCGCGTTTTAGCTCTGAGTTCACTTGCCTCCAGGGCAAACGGCATTGTAGTCGCAAGTTATCGGGCTTTTGTCACTTGCGTACCTTCCGCAGTGCAGTTTAAGAAACTCCTCGCAGAAATTAGAAAAGGCCAGCAATTCGATCCAGAAGATATTGCCGACAGATTAACCCGCTACGGCTATCTGAGAGTACCGCAGGTTGCACTTCCCGGCGAGTTTGCAGTGCGGGGCGAAGTTGTGGACCTCTTCATGCCAGGCGATACAGAAGCGCTTCGCATACAGTTCGACTATGATGTTGTTAAAAAAATAACTCGCTTCGACGCATCTCTACAATCCGGCAAAGAAGAGGTCTCCTCGTTTGTTTTGAGGCCCCTCAAGGAAATCCTTTGGGATGAGAATTCGATACATCAGGTTCTTGCAAAAGCCAACGAATTCCCTGGGTGCAAGGATAGGCTCGATCCTCTTGCGGAAGCTCTGTTCCAACAGGGCGAGTTTAAAGGCGAGGAGCTTTGGTATCCTTGTGCCGACGAGGTTATGCATTCGGTGACAGAATACTTCGACACATCAACAGTTCTTTTTCTTCTCAATATGGAACGCCTGACTGCTCAAGAGGAACTGACGCGCAAAGAATATGCAGGAGTTTATCGCAATGCTCTGCGGGAAATGCCGGTTCCACCTCCAGAAGCTAGCCTTAATGCTTTCTCGGATGTAAAGTCCAGTTGGCAACGAGTTGTCGAATCCTTCGCATTAAAAGATGAACAACAAAAATACCGTCTTTCGCTGAATGGTGAACCCCCTCGTTCTTTTTTTGGCAACATCAAGTATTTTAAAGAGGACCTCGCAAACCATGAAAAAATCAAGGAAGAGACGGTCATTGCAGCAAGCTCGGAGATCCAGGCTGAGCGTATAGCTAATTTGTTGCAGGATAATAATATATCCCTTATGAAGGGTGATCTTTCTGCGGGCTTTTCTGCCCCTTCGTTATCACTTCGTGTTGTTCAGGAGAACGAGATCTTTGGACGTCGCAAACGGATACCCAAAAGCCTTTCTACGGCTCGGAGCAGCATCATCGAAAGCTTTGTTGAGCTTTCTCCTGGAGATTATGTTGTCCATGTCAATTACGGAATCGGACGGTTTGCCAGTATCGAGCGTATGACGGTCCTTGGTAACGAGCGGGATTATATAAAGATCGAATATGCGGACACAGAAACCGTATTCGTTCCGATAGAACAGGCTAACCTCGTTCAGCGTTATATCGGCAACGAAGGCGAGGCGCCACACCTGGACAAACTCGGTTCCAAGTCTTGGGAGAACAGAAAAAAGCGTGTCAGGAAATCGGTGGAAGAATTGGCGGAAAGGCTCATACGTATCTACGCCCGAAGGCAAGCTTCCAAAGGATTTGCATTTCCCAAAGACACCGAGTGGCAAACAGAATTTGAAGCATCCTTCCCTTATCAGGAAACTCCGGATCAGCTGCGGTGCATAGAAGAAGTCAAATACGACATGGAACAGGAAAAGCCTATGGACAGGCTGATCTGTGGCGACGTCGGGTATGGCAAGACCGAGGTGGCTTTGCGGGCTTCTTTTAAAGCGATTATGTCTGGCAAACAAGTAGCTTTTTTGGCTCCAACGACGATCTTGGTTGAACAACACTACGAGAATTTCTGCGAACGCCTTCGCGATTATCCCATTCACATTGCGATGCTCTCCCGCCTTGTGGACAAAAAGGAACAAAAGCGTATAGTGGCAGGACTTGCTGACGGCAGCATAGACATGGTAATTGGCACTCATAGGATTCTGCAAAAGGATGTCTCCTTTAAAGATCTTGGACTCCTTGTGGTCGACGAAGAGCAGCGCTTTGGCGTAAAGCATAAGGAACGGCTCAAGGAGATCAAAGCGGGTATCGACTGCCTTACGCTGACGGCAACGCCAATTCCTCGCACTTTACACATGTCACTTCTAAAAATCCGTGACATGTCGGTTTTGGAAACGCCGCCTGCGGAGCGACAGCCGATTCAGACCTTTGTAGAAGAGTTTTCGCCTGAAGTTGTGGCCAAGGCCATCCGGCAGGAAATCGAGCGCGGGGGGCAGGTCTTTTATCTTCACAATCGCATTGATTCTTTGCCAGAGGTGGAACAGTTCATTCGTTCCACAGTACCGGAAGCAATAACGGAATGCGCTCATGGGCAAATGGACTCGGACGACCTTGAGGATATCATGCACCGCTTTATCCATGGTGCCTTCCACGTGCTCATTTCAACTACAATCATTGAAAACGGAATCGATATACCAAACGTTAATACAATAATTATTGATAGAGCCGATGATTATGGTGTTTCACAACTGTATCAGCTTCGCGGGCGGGTAGGGCGTTCGGACAGGCAGGCGTACGCATACCTGCTGTATCCTGATAAGCGTGCCTTAAGTGACATCGCCATGAAGCGACTCCAGATTATCTCGGATTTCACGGAATTGGGCTCAGGCTTTAAGATTGCAATGAAAGATCTGGAGATTCGCGGTGCAGGCAATTTGCTGGGTAGGGAACAGTCTGGGGACATTTATGCAGTGGGTTTCGACATGTACCTAAAACTTCTGGACGATGCCGTGAATGCGCTTTCCGGTGCACAGGTGGAAGAAGTCGAGCCCTATCTCGAACTGGAATATTCGGGCTATATTCCGGACAATTACATTGCCGCTCCTATGGTCAAAATGGAGATTTATAAGAAAATTGCCTCGGTTTACAAACAGGAGGACCTCGACAGCCTTCAGGTGGAACTTGAAACGCGTTTTGGACCGATGCCGGATGAGGTACAGTCTTTGCTTTCTCTTGCTGAAATACGCATTCTGTGTCGAAAGCTCTCGGTGGCAACGCTCAAGGAACGAAAAGGCCAGGTTTCGATCGAGTTTTCCAAAGTGTCAAAGATCTCGATAGATCGACTCTTGCGTCTCATTAAAGAGTCAAACGGAAGGGTCAAATTGGACCCTCAGAAACCAAACGCCATTATTTTGCAGACAAAAGCTATTGGACTCAAGGAAAAGAGCGAGTATATAAGGGAACGGCTGGCGTCGCTGTTGTAGATCGCCTAGCCGTGGCATAGCATCTAGCTGGCTCGCTATCTTGTGTTTGAGGGACAGATGCTTGCCTTCTCTCCAAACATAAAGATAGCAGGGGATTTTACAGGCACAAATGGCGAAGATTTCCACTCGTGGACAGTCTTGCAATCTATGTATTCGTCTATACCACAAATATTCTGTCCAATTCCTAAATAAACCTCTTTTGGAAGGGTTTTCAGACAATCTTGCCAAAGAGCCTCGTTTCGGTAAGGCGTTTCAATAAAAATCCTGGTGATTTTGTCTTTACTGAACTGACTTGCTATCTGTCTTAACGCCTGGACTCTCGAGTTCTTTTCCTGCGGCAAATAGCCGAGAAAACAGAAACGTTGAGCATCAAGCCCGGAAGCCATAAGGCCGAGCAGAATGGAGGAAGGCCCTGCGATGGGTACCACTCTGATATTGCGTTCATGCGCGGCCGCCACGAGTGCAGCCCCCGGGTCCGCGATGCAGGGCTCGCCGGCATCTGAAAAAAAACCGCAATCTATGCCGGCCATAAGGTGTGCGCAAGCCGCCATTATATCGTCATGTTGGCTATGCTCGTTTAGTAGCTTGAGTTCAAGGCTGGCCATTTCTTCGCTTGAGCGCAGGCGGGACAGAAGCCTTAGGGCGGTTTTCTCCGACTCTGCTATCAACACGGGCAAGGTTCGGAAGAGTTGCAGCGCTTTTGCTGGGATTTGCTGCCAAAGGAGAACGTCCGCAGCGTTTTCTTTATCGTAAGCCTGCAAAGGCGCTGGCAACAGATAGAGTACTCCACTCATAAAGGGACCAACCTACTTAAGGATTCTTCTACTAATGCATCAAGCTGAAAACTCTTGCGTCCCGTGAGCTTTTCAAAAGCCTCGGAGTAGGCTTCGATTACTTGCTGACTTTCCTTTTGAGAGAGTGGAATACGTCGACCTATTAAAGAGGTCTCGATATCTTTGTTGCGAAATGCATTCTCTCCTGCAAAAATCAATTTGAACGTTCCAATCTTGTTCTGGTCGATATCGGCCATGCAGACGAAGGATGCCGTCTCTGGGCTGGGGAAACGTGAATTGCCGAGTTTCTTTTGAAAGACAAAATTGTGTTCGTGAACGGGAATCCGTACGCGAGTCAAAATCGCCCCATCCGGCACAGATGGCAGACCTTTTTCGTCACACAAATGCCCGAGATTAGCCCATCGACTGG
>AMWB02041591.1_pt1 | contig 10687 bp, 10 predicted proteins | sample 200311 | NCBI WGS metagenome assembly AMWB02 (sample SAMN02737377, study PRJNA173069) | bioreactor metagenome | biome: anode biofilm in microbial fuel cells | place: USA: California | collected 2010-12-16 | reverse complement strand
GTAGATGTTTTTGTTTTTGCTACGAAATCATTCACAACCTGGTGGACAAAATCATTTTTGTGATCCCTGCCCTAAAAGAGGCGGTCATCGACATCGTAACAACAGCCCGTCTGCGCAAGCTGCAGCTTAGCCGCAAGGATGAAGAAGCCATGATGAAACGGGTGGAAGAGCTTCGCAACCGCACCATGAAAGATGCCATCCTGGAAGCCAAAAAATCCGAAGGGGATTATGCTACCAAGATCGCCCTGCTGGTCTCCATGAAAGATACCCTGGTACAGATCTGTGATGAGGGTAGAAAAATCGTTGAAGAAAACCGCAAAAAACGTGTGGAAGCGATTGAAAGTCTTAAAATCGTCAAACAGGAGATGGAAACAGCGTTGCGGAATAATGCCGTTTAAAAAAATACTGTCTGACTAAAGGAAAAATGTCGATGCGAAAAGAGCAAATAATAGGTACTTGAGACCAGTATTACAAGATTGTTGCGCCGGGGGCCAACAGGCAGCGGCTCAATTTTACGCCCCCTTTTTATGGCCATTAAGGAACCGGTCCTAAGGATAAGTTTACTAACGGATCTTTATCAATTGATAAGTGATCTGTAAAAAAGGTGTGTTCTATTTATTATAATTTGGGAAAGATCAACAGCACCAAAAATATAGGAATAACGCTAAAAGATACCAGTCCTATAATAGGGAGGTTGAACAAAACACTTGATATTATCCCTCCAGCAGCAATCCAGAGTCCACCATATCGCTTGATTTTTTTATTGAGGCTCTTGATTCTATACCGTTTTAATAGCACTATGTCTTCCTCGTCTATCTTGGGGTCAACTCTTTTAGCCATAATACCCCCTATTTTTATGAACTAATTTCATATGAGAAAAGGGTGAGCCTGAAGCATTCCTTTGCTGACGAATATGCAAGAGAAGTAGGTCGATTGATGGTCAAGTCCGTTCTCTCTGTGGCGTTGAAAAAAGGTCAAATCCAATTTTTTAGATCTTCTCAGGATTATTAATTACATGAGTTGTGTTAGAAAAACATTAAATAAATATTAAATTTAACCGCAAGTGATGAATAATTTTAGGCTTTTGTTAAACTCATTTATGCAGGTTGACCCAAAAGCCGGTTCCGTCTTAAGCGTTTGAATAAAAAATATATATGGAGATGATCATATGAGCACAGAAAAGGATGCGGGTGTCACCCCCAGGTACTTTAGTGACCGCACGAGCTTGAAAGAGCGAAGTCGCTGGCAAAGTGACCAGATAGACGAGGTCATCACGGAGTTAAGCCAGATCCGGGCCGAGATGCTCAACAAAGAATCCGCTTATGCTGAACAGCTCAAGGCGATTCCCTCTGAAAGACATCCCAGTATCCGTAATCTGCTGCATTATATTGCATTGCGCAGCCGAGACATCACAACCCTGCAATTGAAACTTGCCCGATTGGGACTCTCTTCGCTTGGACGCTGTGAATCGAGTGTGATTGCCACCATCGATTCGGTATTGTCCATCATGCAGGAAATAACGGGAAAAAAGGTGGCATTGCTCGCCGAAGAGGCTAAGCCCGTTACGTTTTCCAGCGGTCGGCATTGCATGGAGAAAAATACCAAAAAGCTTCTTGGAGAACCGCCGGAAACCATGGCGCCAGCCATCATGGTGACCATGCCTGCTACAGCTGCGGACGATTACAGCTTTGTGCGCGACCTTGTGGATGCCGGTATGAATATCATGCGGGTGAACTGTGCTCACGATAACCGGGATGTCTGGTTGGCCATGATTGATAACTTAAGGAAAGCAGAACGCGAACTGGGACGGCATTGCCGAGTAGCTATGGATCTATGCGGCCCCAAAATACGGACCGCCGAGATTGAACCCGGTCCCAATGTGCTTCGGTGGAAACCCAAACGAGATGAACTGGGGCGTGTGATTCTGCCGGCGCGAATCTGGATCTCCTTTTCCGGCACGTCTGTGGATGAGGCAGGCCTTTTCCCGCAAGATTCAAATACCGTACTTCTTCCTGCTACCGGCACGCTTTTGCCAACCCTGAACCCGGGAGACAGATTGCGATTTACTGATACCAGAGGACGGAACCGGGTGCTCGTCGTCACCACCAAAAACGATCATGGGGTGTGGGCTGAATCCAGCAGCACGGCATATGTCATTCCCGGAATACAGATGCATCTTGAATCCGGAGATAATAAAAGAAAAACGGGAAAAAAGCTCACCGTGGGCAATGTGCCTGCTAAACAACGCTCCATTGTCCTTCGCAAAGGCGATCTCCTTACTGTAACCAATACGGATATTCCCGGCCATCCGGCCCGTTATAACGAACAGGGCAAACTCTTGATCCGCTCCAGCATCGGCTGTACGCTTCCTGAAATATTCAAAGACGTGCAGATCGGTCATCGGATTCTCTTTGACGATGGCAAGATTGCCGGGGTTGTCGTAAAAACAGCCGAAACCCACCTGGTTGCCGAAATCATCAGAGCCCAGGAGCAGGGGGACCGTTTGCAATCGGATAAGGGAATCAATCTGCCGGACACGGAACTGCATTTACCAGCTTTGACCAAAAAGGACATCGAAGACCTTGAATTTATCGCCCGGCATGCGGACATCGTTAATTATTCCTTTGTCAGACGCAGAGAGGATCTTGAACATCTGGCGCAGGAACTGCGGCGATTAAATCGAACGGACATCGGTATTGTGCTGAAAATCGAAAATCGGCAGGCAGTTGACAATCTTCCCATGCTGCTGACCATGGCGCTGCGCAGTCCTGCATCAGGCGTAATGATTGCTCGCGGCGACCTTGCTGTGGAATGCGGCTGGGAGAGGCTTGCCGAGGTTCAGGAAGAGATACTGTGGATGTGTGAAGCGGCTCACATGCCGGTTATATGGGCCACACAGGTGCTTGAGGGGTTAGCTAAAAGAGGATTGCCGTCCAGAGCGGAAATCTCTGATGCCGCTATGGGTGCCCGTGCCGAATGTGTCATGCTCAACAAGGGGCCTAATATCGTCGGAACCGTCCGTTGTCTTCGGGATATCCTCAGTCGCATGCATGCGCATCAAGTGAAAAAACGCTCCATGTTCCGGCGGCTGGAAATGGTTGACAGTCTCCTTGACCAGCCTGTTGAAAATTGACGCGCATTACAATGGACTGCCATTTTCGCCCGTAATGAAACAGGATGGTATTGATATCTCAGGAAATCGGACCAAATTGGTTAATGAGTTTCTGGATGCCGGTGTAGAATTTGATTATGTAATCACCGTGTGTGATGAATCATCTGCAGAGCAGTGCCCTGTCTTTTTTGGAAAGGCAGAGCGAATACACTGGGGCTTTGAAGATGCTTCTGCGCTTGAAGGGTCTTTTGGTGAAAAAATTATCAGGGTGAAACAAATCCGGGATCAAATTCGATCCGGGATTCACAAGTGGCTTGAAAAATGAATCTTTTATACCGGACTTTTGCCTGTTTCTCACCGGGAGGACAACAGCAAGTGCGAGTGTTCTCTTACGCCTGCTTTTTTTTCGGGGAGAGAACTTCTTTATGAGCAAAGGTTTTAATCTGGTTCGGTGACGCGGTGACCCATTTTTCCACCATGACCATCAGTTTTTGCGGGGTGATGGGCTTGGACAGGTAGTCATTCATGCCGGCATCCAGGCATTTCTCCCGGTCCTCTTTCATTGCGCTGGCCGTAATTGCCACAATGGGCAGATCAGGGCAGGGAATGTTCGGATCCGAGCGGATGATCCTTGTGGCTTCGAGTCCGTCCAGTTCCGGCATATGCATATCCATGAACACTATATCGTAAGAAAATTCGCGTACGGCTTCCACGGCTTCTTTGCCGTTGTTGGCTATATCCGCATCATATCCCATCTTATTCAGGGACATGACGACCACCTTCTGGTTGATTGGATTGTCTTCCACCACCAGGATCCTGACATCCCTTTCCGGGTCCACCGAACAACTGTGCCTGCCGATAAGTGCCGCATCCTGATCCGATGAATCTTCCGATGTATAACCGGGCACGCAGCACCGGGCGATACAGTGAAAAAGATCCTGCCTCTTGATGGGCTTGACCAGAAAAGCGCTAAAACCTGTGGCTTTCATTTTTGCCGTGTTACTTCTCAGTTCCCGGGTGGTCATCAGGATCATGTGAGTATCCTTGAAGGCAGGATCGGCCTTTATCTGCCGGCCCAGCACATCTCCCGACATTTCAGGCATCATGTAGTCGATGATGACGATATCAAACGGCAGGTTTTCCTCCATAGCTGTCTTGATCCGGGACAACGCCTGGTTGCCATTTTCCGCCAAAGCAAATCGGCACCCCCATGTTTCAAGATATGCGCTGAGCAGGCGTCTGTTGGTGGCATTGTCATCCACGACCAGCACATGGTTCCGGGCGACCGCTTCCTGTGCCCCGGCCGTATCCTGATATTGGAGCGGCTGCCTAGCCATCGGCAGGGTAAACCAGAACACAGCGCCGGGAGCTTGGTCACAATCCACACCCATCTCACCGTTCATCAGGTCCACCAGCTGCTTTGATATGGCCAGCCCCAAACCAGTGCCGCCGTGTTTTCTCGTGGTGGAGGCGTCCAGCTGGGAAAATGCCTTGAACAGGCTGTCCGCACGCTCAGGGGGGATGCCGGGTCCCATGTCTTTTACCGATATTTTTATCCAGACGGTTTCCCCGGTCTCATGAACCCGTTCTACTGAAATTGAAATGCCGCCTTTGGGGGTAAACTTGACGGCATTGTTGATCAGGTTGATCATAATCTGCTTGATCCGGCCGGGATCCCCTTTGACCAGGGAGGGAACTTCAGGATGGATATAGGAAGTCAGTTCAAGGCGTTTGCTTTCCGCGTGGATGCTCATGACATCCGTGGTCTCTTCAATCAGATCCCTGAGATTGAAATCCAGTACTTCCACCTCCATTTTTCCGGCTTCAATTTTTGAAAAATCGAGAATGTCGTTGATAATGCTCAACAGGGAGTTGGCACTGGATCTGGCGATCTTCACCAAATCCTTCTGATCCCTGTCAAGCCGGGTATCGGACAGCAGAGACAGCATCCCTATAACCCCGTTCATGGGGGTCCGTATTTCGTGACTCATATTGGCCAAAAACTGTCCTTTAGCCAGACTGCCTGCCTCTGCATCGATCTTGGCCTGCTTGAGCTGCTTTTCGGATTGCTTGAGTTTGATGACCGTATCGTTAAACGCACTCAACGCCCCTGCCAGGGAACCCACCTGATCGGAGCGGCTCTGGTAGGGGATCAACGGAGATCCACCTTTACGGATTTCACCGATGACACCGGCAAGTTTTTTTAACGGCTGCTCCACAATGATCCGGGTGAGGATAAACAACACCAGTGCCGTAACGATCACGGTGATGATGCTCAGCCTGATGAGTCGTTGTTGCAGCTGAGATTTGAGTTCCTGGAGCCGGCGAGTCTGTTTTTCGATCTCATCGATCCTGTAGAGGATCAGAGTGCGGTCTGTTTCTGCGCGGATGCCGTCGTCAATCAGGGACCGGGTCAGGCTGATGATTTTTGATTCCAGGTCCTGCAGACTGTGTGTGCGGTTTTCAAACATGGGCATTTGATCTCGAATAGCCGCCACCGCAGATACAGGGTCATTTGCGGCAAGTGTCCAGATCCGGGTAAGAGCGTTGATGGATGGAGCGGTATCGGTAATCCGGACCGCCACAATGGGACTGCCGTCCCACAATTTGATGATCAGACGGCCCTGTTCAAGGTCCCGTCGCTCCTCCCTGGAAAATATATCCTGCACAAGCTCATGTTTGTCAACTATATCCTTTGAGATGACCTTGTACCAGCCCAGGATCCATTTCAGCTGGGCGGATACAGGACTGAACTCGAAGTAATCTGAAATGGCCAGGTATTTTTTTTCCATTTCAAACACCTTGTCTCTCAGGGTAGCCAGCACATCGTCCTTGATCTGCATCAATGAGTCGGTCTGGGCACTGATCTGATTTTGTGTGCGCCAATTGCTGTAGATCAGAACCCCCATGCAGATATTCACGCTCAAGACAAGGCCAAGGGTCAATTTAACGCCCACCGTCGCATATTTGTGATACCCGGTGCCCATCCCGTCAATAATGCGGGAGGGTCTGAAGCAGGATGGGTTGGAAATGGTCATACGACATGTGTCCGTATCATCAATTTAAATTTTTATAATCAATACGTTGGACAGTTTTTGAAAGTCCGGAAGACCCTGTTATCAAGGTTTTGAAATTTGCCCTGGTTGGACTCTCTTTGCTTGGACGCTGTGAACCAAGTGTTATTGACACCATTGATTCGGTATTGTGCTAAAAATAGGCTTTAGCCAGTGCCGGTTCAATTTCAGGTGCATCTATTTTTGTTTCCATAGACTGTGCCTGCATCCTCTTGTCGTGCAAAACCCGGATTATGCCGTCGGCAAGGCCCTGCATGGGGACATGGATTTTTTCACACCGTCCCCAACTCATGGCTTTAATATAGATCCGTGCACCCGGGATAATAACGTCTGCCCGGTCAGGTTTCAAATAAAAGCGCTTCATGCGTTCTTCCAGGGGATAAGCAGCCAGTTCATCCCGGATTTTTTTTATTTTTTTCCGGCTTACCCATGTCCCGGGCCGGCCCTTGGCCAGCTTAAACAGCTGGTTGATGTTCCCGCCGCTGCCAATGGCCTCTACAGGTTCGTGTCCCTGGGTGATCTTTGTCAGCCAGGATTTCATAAGATCCCAGTCCTGCTGCCGTGCCCGGTTGTTAAGCAAACGGATGGTGCCCAGGTTAAAGGAACGGCTGTCCTGGACCTTGCCGTCACAGAACAACGTGATTTCGGTGCTGCCGCCACCCACATCCACAAATAAAGCAGCCTTTTCCGATGAGGTCATTATTTCGTGGCGGTTTTGGAAAAGATACCGGGCTTCCTGTCTGCCGTTGATAATTTCGATGTCAATCCCGGTCTGTTCCTTTATTCTGCGGCATACCTGCCTGCCGTTTTGGGCGGATCTCATGGCTGAAGTGGCACAGGCCTTGACCGCCACAGGCTGGTACGCATCAATGAGCTTTGCAAAACCACCTATGGTTTTTGTTAGTTTACAGGCCCGTTCATCCGAGATCGTACCCCGTAAAAAGGCGTCTTCACCTAAACGAATGGGCATGCGCATCCAGGAGATTTTTTTTACCCGAAGTCCGAACGCTTCTTCCGATACCATGGCTAAAAGCAGGCGGACGGCATTGGAACCGATGTCGATGGCGGCATATTTTGTCATTGAATCCATAATGATTGACATTCTAATTGAGTGACGTCATCATATCAAGGTGTAAAACAAAGATTAACAAGGATCTAACATGGTAAAAACTAAAAAGGTGAACACTTCTTTAAGGCTGGATAAAAAAGTGCTCAAGGACCTTAAAATCCTGGCCATTGAAAAAGAGACCAGTGTCCAGGGCATTATTGAAAAACTGATTCTTGAATACATTAAAAAGAATAAGGAAACATCGGAACAATGAATCTTCCTTCCCCACAAATTTTTATGCTGCCGGCCGGTATCAATGTCAAAAAGATAAATGATATACTCAAAGATGAAAATATCACCCTGGCAGGCAATACATGTGAGCCTGAGGAGGGGACGATTCTGGATAACTTTGATGCGGCGGTTTATAATTCGGGTGCCCTTTTAATCCAGGCTGAATCCGGTCTGATCAGGCTCTGCTGGTCAGGTGATTTAACGGTCCAGGCTGCACCGGAATCTGAATGGCGATTTGCCCGGGATCTTCCCCAAGGACCAGTCAGGGACCTGCTTTTGAATCTGTCTGCTTTGCGGGCATTTATGCCGGCAGGGCAGGTGACTATCATTCGGGATACATTAAGTGTTTTAGACGACGAGCAAAAAACCTGCTGCCGCGTTGAATCAATCACGTTGAGCCGTGGCAAGAAGGTCTGGTCCTGGCTCATGACCCGTCCCATGAGAGGCTACAGCGACAGCCATGCGCTGATTTGCGGTGTTTTGGAAAAAATGGAAAAAGCAGGGCTTCCGGCAGATGTTCTCAAACTCAGGATTTCAGATTACACATCCAAGCCGGATATTCACCTGTCTGAAAATGCCCCTGCCAGGACAACGCTTTGTACCATTGTGCAGAGCTTTTTGCAGGTGACACGCCGCAACGAACCCGGACTGATAGACGATATTGACACCGAATTTCTTCATCAGTGGCGGGTCAGTCTGCGCAAGGTACGTTCCGTGCTTACCCTGTTTAAAGGCGTGGTGGCCACCGAAACCCTTGACCAACTGAAACAGGATTTCAGGGATATTATGCAGGATACCAACATGATGCGGGACCGGGATGTTTATCTTTTATCCAGGGACGATTATTTTGCCCTGGTTCCCCCCCATGCCCATCCGGGCCTTGAACTGCTTTTTGAACTGCTGCAACAGGATCGGGATGAGGCTTTTGGAAAGGTTACGGCCATGCTTACGTCCAAGGCCTACAAAAAACAGATAAAATCTATTCAAAAGTTATTTGAGAATCCCCAAGACCTGCCCAAAGGCCCCAAGGCCGATGCCCCGTCAAAGGTTTTTGCCGCGGACCTTGTTTTGAAACGATATAAAAAGGTATGCAAGCTTGCCGGAACTATCACCGAAAAGACCCCGGATGAGACCATTCATGAACTGCGCATCCAGTGCAAAAAATTGCGATACCTGATTGAATCGGCCCAGCCCTTATTTGACGATAAACAGGTAAAGAGTTTGCTGAAAACCCTTAAAGGGTTGCAGGACCATCTGGGAAGTTTCAATGACCAGTCTGTCCAGCAGGCCACCCTCGCGCAGTGTCTTGACCGATATCCGGGGACCGGGCCCAATGCCAAAGCCCTGGCCGAAAGCATCGGGGCGTTGACGGCCATGCTTTACCGCAAACAGCTGGAAGAGCGCCGGATGATTATTGAAAACCTGTCTCAGCTTTACAATCCCGAGACACAGGGTGCCTTTAAGGCCCTGTTTGATTTAAAGCGCATTGCGGCAAACCCGAACCCTGAAACCGGTGAGCAAGACAAAAATCAGGTTGATTCATACGGAGATAAAAATTTATGAAACTTATTGCCTGCTATTCAAACAAAGGCGGTGTGGGAAAAACCGCTGCCTCGGTCAACCTTGCATATGCCAGCGCGTTAAGCGGTAATCGGACACTTTTGTGCGACCTTGATCCCCAGGGTGCCTCAGGTTTTTATTTTCGTGTGAAACCGTCGGAAAAACTCAAAAGCAATACCTTTTTTGAAGATACCAAAAAGTTTGCAGAAGCCATCAGAGAAAGTGATTTTCATAATCTGGACCTTTTGCCGGCCAACATGAGTTTCAGGGATTTTGATATTTTTCTGTCGCGGATGAAAAAGAGCCGCTCCAGGCTGAACAAGGCGTTGAAGCCGGTTGATGGCGAATATGACATTGTTATTTTGGACTGCCCCCCCAATATCTCCCTGCTTTCAGAAAATATATTCAAGGTGGCGGACCGCATTATGGTGCCGGTGATCCCCACCACCCTGTCCCAAAGAACCCTTGAACAACTGTATGCGTTTTTTAAAAAACAGGGATATAAGTCATCCAAAATCTTCCCGTTTTTTTCCATGGTTCAGCAAAGTAAATCCCTGCACCTTGAGATCATGGCAGAGATCCGGGCCGGACATGAGCAGGTGATGAATACCTGGATACCTTTTTCCACCCATATTGAGCGTATGGGTGTCCACAGGGCACCGGCCCTGTCCTATGCCGGGAAAGAAGAAGCTGTGGCAGCCTATGCACAATTGTGGCAGGAAATTCAGGTTTAAGGGAACAGCGTAAAATGAAAGAGATAGAACGAAAGTTTCTGCTGACAAAGATGCCGGAAATTGTTTTGAAATCCACAATCTGTATCCGGCAGGGCTATATTTCCAAATCCCGGGATTCTGTTGAGATCAGACTTCGCCAGAAAGGCGATGCATTTTTCATGACTTTTAAACGGGGCCAGGGACTTGTGCGGGATGAAGCGGAAATCAGGATCAATGAATCGGATTTTCATCATCTGTGGCCGTTGACCCAGGATCGCCAGGTGGAAAAACAACGGTCCAAAGCCATCCTTGAAAATGGCCTTACCGCAGAAATTGATGAATTTTCAGGTGCCCTTGAAGGCCTTTTTTTATGTGAGGTGGAATTTGGTGACGAAGCCCAGGCCAGGGACTTTGTTCCGCCCCAATGGTTTGGACCGGATGTGACGGAAGACAGTCGATATAAAAATAAAAGCCTTGCCGAAAACGGCATGCCCTAACCGACGCCTTCATTTTTCTGCCGGTTCAAGCCCCGGGCCATCTCTATTGCCTGGCCTTTTACCACAAATTCCTTCATCTGCATGGACGTATCTGAAAAATTCACATCCATGGACGTGGTTCCGCCTGCCGTAACGGTCACATTTTTGATATGTTAAAAATTTTTGATTGCCTGTGAAGTTTTCATAGGGTAAATATGTTAATACAATTCTTATTTTCTTAGTTTATATTTGCCTTAGGTTATTAATTCTTTGAAAAGTTATTTTTGTAACGTTAGGTAAAATAATTTGGAGTACATCATGTTCCCCGATGAACAAAAAAATTCCATAGAACGTGAGCCGACTCCGGCAAAACAACAAATGTCCACGCAGTTTGACCTGGATTCTTCGGAATT
>AMWB02038775.1_pt1 | contig 10692 bp, 12 predicted proteins | sample 200311 | NCBI WGS metagenome assembly AMWB02 (sample SAMN02737377, study PRJNA173069) | bioreactor metagenome | biome: anode biofilm in microbial fuel cells | place: USA: California | collected 2010-12-16 | reverse complement strand
CCGCCGGACCGGACGATCATAACCGTCCGGTCCGGCGCCCGCCTTTTTTTGACGCCGCTCACGCATACCCGCCGGTCACTCGATCCCGCCGGATCGATGATGATCGATCAAGAAATCCGCCACGATTTTCATGCCCTGCTCACGGCTGACGGCTTCTCCTGAAAGCCTGGCCTCTTCGACGCGCCGCAGGATGGATTTGAATGCCGGGCCGGGCGTAAGGCCGAATTCCAAAACCAGATCATTGCCGGTGATGAGCGGCTTCTGGATCATCCGTTGCTGAAATTCCGTTATATAGGTTCTCAACAATTCCTTGATAAATCCTGAAAACGCATCTGCATCCGATGCCGTCTCCAGGCGTCGCTTGCCCCGGTGATCGGCGAGGGCGTGAAGCAAAATCGGCGGCGTCAGCGCGCCGCACCGCATAAAAAACCGGGTGACCGGCCGCCGCGGGATGCCGTGCGGCAGATCGCCGTTTTGGCCGGCCATGATAAAAAGCTGGAGCGGGACGAGATGACGGCGGATGACCTCGCCCACGATCCGGCTTTCTCTTGAGGAAAATTTGAGTCTTGCGCCGATATTTTCAGCTATCTCCGCCCCTTTTCGTTCATGCCCATGAAATGTCGCCTCATCCGTTCTGGTCGCTTGACGGGTTGCCGGCTTGCCGATGTCGTGGAGAAGGGCGGATAATTTGAGCAGCACCGGCATATCGTCATCCATGCCGTCCACTTGGTCGGGTGTCCCCGGCGGGAGCATCTCCTTGTAGCGGCAGAGAATCGTTTCCATATGTCCGAATGTATGGAGCGTATGTTCCCAGGCATCGTAGTCGTGGTGCCTGTTCCGGCGGCAGCCTTTCAGCGCTTCAAGCTCGGGGATCACGGCAAAGAGCAGGGTGTCGCGGGCCATCCGTTCAAGCCAGGGGAAAGCGTGGGGGACGGCAAGAAGTTTGAAGAGCTCCAGGTGAATCCGCTCGCCGGCCACGAGGCGAATCAGCTTCGCATGGGTGTTGATGGCCAAAAGGGTCGCGGGATCGATGGTGAAATTCAGGAGCGCCGCCAGCCGATAGGCCCGGATGAGCCGCACGGGATCGTCGGCAAAGGCGCGTGAAGATACCATTCTGATCGTTTTTTTATGGAGATCCGCCCGTCCGCCGGTGAGGTCGACGATCTGTCCGGAAGCGAGGTGAATGGCGATGGCGTTGACGGTAAAATCCCGTTGCAGCAGGTCTGCTTCGATGGTGGATCCGTTGAGCGGCGAAATATCTATGGTCAGGCCGTCCGAGATGATCCGGATGATCTGCCGCCCGGGTCGGCCGAGATCGAACGCGTGGCCGCCGATTTTTCTGCAGAGGTTTTCAGCGAACCTTCGCATCGGCGGGAAGACCACGACATCGTAATCCCGGGGTCGGCGTCCGAGGATGCCGTCTCTCACGCAGCCGCCGACCAGATAGGCGTTTTTCGCACCGGGAACATCGGAGAAATCGTTTAAGGGAACGGGCGACATGGTGGGTGTTTTCCGATCGATCAGAGGATCTTTCGACATGGTTTCATGCAAACGACGTGGATGAATATTGATGAATATTATGGATGAACATTGCCTCGCTGATATGAGCCGATGATCTTCGTCACGGCAAAGGCATGCCCGAGGCTGAAAAAAGTCGCCGGCGGCGTACCGAAAACCCTTGACAGCCTCAAAGACATTGTATAATCATTTATCGATTACGGCACGCCTGCCTATTGGGAAAACACCTAAACTCTTCAACCATAGACCATAACCACAGAACGCCCATATTTCTCCTGTTACACCATGAAAACAATCTGAAAATTTCTGTGTGTGTCATGCCGTCTCTGCAGGCACGACGTGGTGTATTTCTCAAGTGCGCACAAGCTTTACGCAGTTTTATTGCCCAGATATAAACACATCGTAAGATTGGGTGGTCGGGGATGTTGTTGCCTTATTTTCGCCCAGCCAAACGCATATTCAATCCACCTATAACGGGGTAATGTCTGATGAACATCACTGAACTCAAAGAAAAGAAAATTAGTGAATTAACCCAGCTGGCCAGAGATTTCAAGATCGAAGGCGCCGCCGGCATGCGAAAGCAGGAACTGATTTTCGCGCTGCTGCAGGCGCAGATCGAAAAAAACGGCCTGATCTACGGCGAAGGCACGCTCGAGATCCTGCCCGACGGTTTCGGTTTTTTGCGGGCGCCCAATTACAACTATCTGCCGGGTCCCGACGATATTTACGTCTCTCCCTCACAGATCCGCCGCTTCAACCTGCGGACGGGGGATACGGTATCCGGCCAGATCCGTCAGCCCAAGGAATCCGAGCGGTATTTCGCCCTGCTGAAGGTCGAGGCCATCAACTATGAAGATCCCGAGGTCGCCCGGGAAAAAATCCTGTTCGACAACCTGACCCCCCTCTATCCCAACCGGAAAATCAATCTCGAGCATGACGGCGACAACTACTCGACCCGGATCATGGACCTGATGACGCCGATCGGCTTCGGCCAGCGCGGCCTGATCGTCTCGCCGCCCAGGTCGGGAAAGACGATGCTGCTCCAGTTCATCGCCAACAGCATCACCGCCAATCACAAGGAGATCGACCTTTTCGTCCTCCTGATCGACGAGCGGCCCGAGGAGGTGACCGACATGCAGCGCTCCGTCAAGGGTGAAGTGATCAGCTCGACCTTCGATGAGCCGGCCGAACGGCACGTTCAGGTGGCCGAGATGGTGATCGACAAAGCCAAGCGGCTGGTGGAGCACAAAAAGAACGTCGTCATCCTGCTCGACAGCATCACCCGCCTGGCCCGGGCCTACAACTCCGTCGTCCCGCCGAGCGGCAAGATCCTGTCCGGCGGTGTGGACTCGAACGCCCTCCAGCGCCCCAAACGCTTTTTCGGCGCGGCGCGCAATATCGAAGAGGGCGGCAGCTTGACAATCATCGCCACGGCGCTTATCGATACGGGAAGCCGGATGGACGAGGTTATTTTCGAGGAATTCAAGGGAACCGGCAACATGGAGCTTCAGCTCGACCGGCGCCTCGCGGACAAACGGATCTTTCCGGCCATCGATATCAAGAAATCGGGAACCCGGAAAGAAGAGCTCTTGATGGACAAAGACACGTTGAACCGCGTCTGGATCTTGAGAAAATTACTCTCATCCCTGAATCCTGTGGACAGTTTGGAATTTTTACTTGAAAAAATGCATGGAACGGATAATAATAAAGAGTTTCTAGATGCCATGAACACCTGAGGACGTTGCAAAACGCTGTCCGGCATCACCAAGCAAACGGGCATAGCACATAAAACTTATCGGATAAGAGGACGAAATTGCGATGAAGAAAGAAATTCACCCCGAATATAAAGAGACGGAAATCAAATGCGCCTGCGGATATGTCATGCCCGTGGGATCGACCAAATCGGATATTACCGTTGAAATCTGCTCGCAGTGTCATCCGTTTTTTACCGGGAAACAGAAACTGGTGGATACGGCGGGCCGGATCGAACGCTTCAGAAGAAAATACGAAAAATTCAACCAGAATCAATCCGGCCGGAATCAGACTGACCAGGAAAATGCATAGGCCAGGGAAATGCCTAGAACGGTTCGAGCGGGCGATTTTTAGAAGTATGACCATGAACGTCGGATGGACGTCGGGCCGGATGCGATATGTTTGACAGACTGGAAGGAATAGAAGAGCGCTTTTTGAATGTGGAAGCCCTCTTGAGCGACTCGAAAATCGTTCAGGATCGCGATGCATACCAACGGCTGATGCGGGAACATGCCGACCTCGGCAAGGTGGTGACGGTTTTCAGGGAATACAAGAAGACGCTTGCCGACCTGCATGACAGTATGGAACTGCTGAAGGACACCGACCCGGAAATCAAGGAACTGGCCCGGGACGAAATCCATCTGCTCAATCAGAAAAAAGAGCGTACCGAACTGGAGCTGAAGAAGCTCCTGATTCCCAAGGATCCCAACGACGACAAGAACGTGATCATTGAAATCCGCGCCGGCACGGGCGGCGAGGAGGCCGGTCTTTTTGCGGCCGATCTCTACCGGATGTACCAGCGGTACGCTGAAACCGCGGGGTGGCGGATCGAGATCATGAACCATCATACCACGGGCGTGGGCGGGCTCAAAGAGGTCGTCGCGCTCATCAAGGGCAAGGGTGTCTACAGCCGTCTGAAATACGAGAGCGGCACCCACCGGGTGCAGCGCGTCCCCGAAACGGAAACCCAGGGAAGGATTCATACCTCCGCCGTTACCGTTGCGGTGCTGCCCGAGGCCGAGGATGTCGATGTCCAGATCGACCCCAATGAAATCAAGGTGGACGTATACCGCTCGACCGGTCCGGGAGGACAGTCGGTCAATACCACCGATTCCGCGGTTCGCCTCACGCATCTGCCCACGGGGCTGGTGGTGACCTGCCAGGACGAGAAGTCCCAGCTCAAGAATAAAAACAAAGCCATGAAGGTGCTTCGGGCGCGCCTTCTCGACCGCATGATCCGTGAGCAGCAGGAAAAACGGTCCGAAGAGCGTAAAAGCCAGATCGGGAGTGGCGACCGGAGTGAACGGATCCGGACGTACAATTTTCCCCAGGGACGCTTTACGGACCATCGCATCGGCCTCACCCTGTATAAACTCGAGACGATCCTGCAGGGCGATCTCGACATGGTGATCGATGAACTGATAACCTCTTATCAGGCTCAGGCACTACAGCATGCAGAATCAAACGCAGACCCACGAGCCGCCATGGACTATTCTTAGCATCCTCAAGTGGACGACGTCTTACTTTAAATCCCGTCATATTGAAAATCCCAGAGCCTCCGCGGAGGTTCTTCTTGCACATGTGCTGGGGCTTGCGCGAATCGATCTTTACATCCGATACGACCTGCCTTTGAATCCGGACGAGCTCGCGCGGTTTAAATCCGCCGTCCGGCGCCGGGTCCGCCGGGAACCCGTTGCCTATATCGTGGGTGAAAAGGAGTTCTGGTCCCTGCCGATCACCGTGGCGCCGGATGTTCTGATTCCGCGGCCGGAAACCGAATGCCTGGTCGAGGCGGCACTGGCGCTTCTGCCGCCGTCTGACGGCAACGCAAGCGATACAAGGCCGCCGATCCGGATTTTAGATCTGGGTACGGGTTCCGGGGCAATCATTCTGGCCCTTGCCTCGGAACTGAAAACCGCCTTTCTGGCGGCATCGGATCGATCGACAAAGGCGCTCCGGATCGCGCAGCGGAATGCCCGCCGGCTGGGATTTGGTCACAGGATCCATTTTTTCTGCGGCGACTGGTTCGCGTGCATGCATACCGGAAGGCGGCAATTCGACATGATCGTCTCCAATCCGCCCTATATTCCAGCCTCGGAGATAGCGGGTCTTGCGCCCGAGGTTTCAAGGTACGAGCCCCGGAGGGCGCTGGACGGCGGTGCGGACGGGCTTGCCGCGATTTTCACCATCATTGACCGAGCCCCTGACTATCTGCGGCCGGGCGGCCGTCTTTTGCTCGAGATCGGCCATGACCAGCGGCCGGAGGTCGAAAGGAAGGTTGCGGGATCGACGGCTTATGTCGGAGTGGATTTCGGCCGGGATTACAGCGGATACGACCGCATCGCGAAGCTCGTGCGGAAATAAGCGCGCGGATGCTGTGCCCAAAACGTTTTGATGAAAAAAAAGTTGCGCATTGAAATTTAGTTTGTTACACTTTTCCGATTTCAAATCACACGTCTTTGGACCTGATGCCAGGTGCTTTTTCAAAAGTCGGCATCGGGGAAGAAAAAGGCGGTGGAAAAACCAACACCAAGGGAGAAAACATCAATGGCTTACGTTACCATGAAAGAGCTTCTCGAGGCAGGAGTTCACTTCGGTCATCAGACCAAACGCTGGAACCCGAAAATGAAGCCGTATATTTTCGGCGCCCGCAACGGCATTTACATCATCGATCTTCAAAAGACGGTCCGCATGTTCAGGACGGCCTATGACTTTATCCGCGACACGGTGGCAAACGGCCAATCGGTCCTGTTTGTCGGAACGAAAAAACAGGCCCGCGACGCGATCTATGAAGAAGCGAACCGCTGCGAAATGTTTTATGTTTTCAATCGTTGGCTGGGCGGTATGATGACCAATTTCCAGACAATCAAGCAGAGCATCGATCGTTTGAACCATCTGAACGAAATTCTGGGGGATGAGGAAATGAGCAACCTCTATACCAAAAAGGAACGCCTCCGTCTCGGCAAAGAGCGTCTCAAGCTCGACAGCAACCTGGGCGGCATCCGGAACATGACCCGTCTTCCGGGCGCCCTGTTCATCATCGACCCCAAAAACGAAGCCATCGCCGTCCGCGAGGCAAAGCGTCTGGGCATTCCCACCGTCGCCATTGTCGATACCAATTGTGATCCCGATGAGATCGATTACGTGATCCCTGGAAACGACGACGCTATCCGGGCCATTCGACTGGTCACCTCGAAAATGGCCGAGGCCTGCATGGAAGGCCGGGAGATCCTGTCGGAAAAACAGCTTGCCCAGGCCGAAGAGACCGATGAGGATCTCTCCGAGGTGACCGCAGCCAGCCAGGATCTGAAACCGGGGGAAAGAAAGGTGATCTCGAACGGCACGGACGGACCGGTCGTCGAGATTATCAAGCGGACGGCTGCGGAAGCCGCTGAAAAAGAGGATGCCGACGCCGAGAACGATGCCGTGGTTACAGGAGAATAATAATGTCAGAAATCAGCGCAGCAATGGTGAAACAGCTCCGGGAAAGAACCGGAGCCGGTATTATGGATTGCAAGGAAGCTCTGGGCGAATGCGGTGCCGATATGGACAAGGCCATTGACTTTTTGAGAAAAAAAGGTCTGGCCACGGCGCAGAAACGCGCCGGGCGCGCCATGAGTGAAGGGGTGATCGAATCGTATATCCACATGGGCGGTAAAATGGGCGTCATGGTCGAGGTCAACTGCGAAACCGACTTCGTCGCCAAAACCGACGATTTTAAAGAATTCGCCCGTAACATCGCCATGCATATCGCCGCCACGAATCCGGCCGGCATCGTGTCCGAGGACGTCCCGCCCGAGGTTCTTGCACGGGAAAAGGACATCTACCGCGCGCAGGCGCTTGAAACCGGCAAACCCGCATCGGTCGTGGACAAGATCATCGATGGAAAGGTGGCGAAATTTCTGAAGGAAGTGTGCCTGATGAACCAGGCCTATGTCAAAAATCCGGATATCACCATTGCCGACTACCTCAACGAGGTCATCGCCAAGACCGGTGAGAACATTGTCATCAAACGATTTGCCCGATTCCAGTTGGGGGAATGATATATTTTGACAACGCCAAGATACAAACGGATCTTGCTGAAATTGAGCGGCGAAGCCCTGATGGGTGATCAGGGCTTCGGCATTTCGCCGTCGGTGATCAAATATGTTGCCGCCGAAATCCGATCGATCGTCGATCTGGGGTGTGAATTGGCCGTTGTCGTCGGCGGCGGGAACATCTTCAGGGGAATCGCCGCCAGCTCTTTTAATATGGACCGCGCCTCCGCCGATCACATGGGGATGCTGGCCACGGTCATCAACAGCCTGGCGCTTCAGGACGCGCTCGAGAATGCGGGCGTTCATACCCGTGTTCAGACCGCTATTTCGATGCACGAGGTGGCCGAGCCGTACATCCTGAGGCGGGCGGTGCGTCATCTGGAAAAAGGGCGGGTGGTCATCTTTGCCGCCGGCACCGGCAATCCCTATTTTACCACGGATACGGCGGCCGTTTTGCGCGCCCAGGAGATCCATGCCGAGATCCTGATGAAGGCGACCAAGGTGGACGGCCTCTACGATTCGGATCCGGCGGTGAACGCGCACGCCGCTTTCATCAAGGAGATCAGCTATATGTCCGTACTGGAACGGCAGCTCAAGGTGATGGACATGACCGCCATCTCTCTTGCCATGGACAATGACCTTCCGCTGATCGTGTTCAACCTGAGCGATGAAGGAAGCATGCGGCGGGTGGTTTGCGGCGAGGCCGTCGGATCGAGAATCGACAATACGACGACTGCCGGAAAACGCCGGGAACTTCCGGCAGTCTTTCCCAATATCCATTAGTTTCCCGCCGTGTCGCCTGATCTCAGTCAATGATCTCAGTCTCTGGCCATGCCCCCATACCGAACATCTGAAAACCGAATGTAACCGACAGACCCGGCTCATGGGCCGTATCCGAAGCCCATGAACCATGCATTGGGAGAATATCTATGCTCGAGTCTACCTATCAGGAAACCCGGGAGAGGATGAAGAAAACCATCGACTCCCTGAAACACGATCTTCAAAGAGTCCGCACCGGACGGGCATCCCTTTCCCTGCTCGACGGCATCAGAGCGGACTATTACGGCACGCCGACCCCGATCGCCCAGATGGCGTCGCTCTCGGTTCCCGAGAGCCGCCTGATCATCATCCAGCCGTGGGACGTATCGGCGATCCGGGAGATCGAAAAAGCGATTCTGAAATCCGATCTGGGGCTGACCCCCGCCAACGACGGAAAAATCATCCGGATTGCCATTCCTCCCCTGACGGAGCAGCGGCGCAAGGAGCTGGCGAAGATCGTCAACAAGACCTGCGAAGAGTTCAAGGTGGCCATCCGCAATATCCGAAGGGATGCAAACGAGCTGATCAAGGGATTCAAAAAAGACGGAGACGTTTCCGAGGACGACGCGTTCAAGGCCCAGGACCAGATTCAGAAGATCACCGACGAATACATCAAGAAGGTTGACGAGATCTACAGGGATAAAGAGAAAGAGATCCTTGAATTTTAATTCTGCGCGTTCTGATTCCTTCGTGATCCAAAACGGCCTCGACCCCGAGAGAATGCCGACCCATATCGCCATGATCATGGACGGCAACGGCCGGTGGGCGAAAAAACGTCTGCTGAACCGCGTCAAGGGTCATGAGAAGGGTGCGGATGTCGTCAGGGAGATGGTGCGCACCTGCCGCCGCCTGGGGGTTTCCGTATTGACCCTCTATGCGTTTTCCACCGAGAACTGGGGACGCCCCAAGACGGAGGTCGGCGCCCTGATGTTTCTTCTGCGGAAATTCCTTGTATCCGAGCTGGGAGAGCTGGTCGACAACAATATCCGCTTCAATACCATCGGCCAGACCGGGGATCTTCCCGAGGACGTGCGCCGGTCGATCGATGATGTCAAGAGGCGAACCGGTTCAAACGACGGCATGGTGCTCAATCTGGCCTTGAGCTACGGGGGGCGGGCCGAACTCGTCCGGATGGTGAAACAGGTGTCGGAAGATGTGCGGGCGGGGCTGTTTTCGCCCGATGATATTACCGAAGAGACCGTTGCCGATCATCTTTACACCCGGGGAATGGCCGATCCGGATATCCTGATCCGCACCAGCGGAGAGATGCGGGTCAGCAATTTCCTGCTGTGGCAAATTGCCTATGCGGAGCTCTTCTTTACCCCGACGCTCTGGCCCGATTTCGGTGCGGCGGAACTGATCCGGATCCTGAAGGATTTTCAGGGCCGCGACCGCCGGTTCGGTCGGGTGGACTGAGCGTTGCGGCATTCCCGGGTCGCCGCCTTATGAAGGTTTTCCATCAAACCCTTGCCTCTTTGTATCCGGAGCAATCAATGCATGTAAAACGCTGGATCACCGGACTGGTCGCCCTTCCGTTTCTCGTTTATCCGATCTATGCTGGCGGCACGCCCTTTGCGGTATTCGTCGCGGTCGCAAGTATCGTTGCGCTGTGGGAATATTATAAGATCGTCTTTGCCGCATCCGATGGTGGCATCGACGGCACCGGCCGGCGTCCGGCCGTCATTCCCGTGATCGGCCTCATCACCGCACCGGCCATGGTCTGGACCGCGCATCGATTCTCCATGGAGCTGGTCGTCTGCCTCATCATCGTGCATCTGATCGTGTGCGCCTTTTTTTCGTTCCTACGGTTCAAAACGGATCGGCAGGTCACCCGGACCGTCGTGACGGGGGGGCAGGCACTGATCTATATTCCCCTGACGCTCGCTTTTGCCGTGTTGATCCGGGACGGCGCAGACGGCATGCGATGGCTTTTTTTCGTCCTGGCGATCGTTTTTGCAGGCGATATCGGCGCGCTGTACGCCGGCACCTACCTGGGGCGCCACAAACTGTGTCCTGCGGTCAGCCCGGGAAAGACGATCGAGGGGTCGTTGGGCGGGCTTGCCGGCAACGTGGTCGTCGGGGCCTTGGTCAAGCTGATCTTTTTCCCCCGCCTGCCGTGGAAGGAGAGCCTGGTCTTTTTTCTTGCTCTGGGCATCGCGGGCCAGATTGGGGATCTGTACGAGTCGCAATTCAAGCGCGCCGCGGGCGTCAAGGATTCCGGGGTCATCCTGCCGGGGCACGGCGGCCTGCTCGACCGCATCGATGCCCTTCTGTTCGCGCTGCCGGTGGCCTATTTTTTCAAAAAATTTATTTTGTGGGTATAATGCATCCAACCCCACCCGTCAGCGGATGACCGAAAAGGTGACATGAAACGATTATCCATACTGGGATCCACCGGATCCATCGGCCGCAATGTGTTGAATATCGTCCAGATGTTTCCGGAGCGCTTTCAGGTCGAGGCGCTGACGGCCAAGGACAATGTCATGCTTCTGGCCGCCCAGATCGAACGGTTCCGTCCGCGAATCGCGGTGGTATTCGACGGCCGGCGGGCAAAAGAGCTGTCGCA
>AMWB02027483.1_pt1 | contig 10694 bp, 9 predicted proteins | sample 200311 | NCBI WGS metagenome assembly AMWB02 (sample SAMN02737377, study PRJNA173069) | bioreactor metagenome | biome: anode biofilm in microbial fuel cells | place: USA: California | collected 2010-12-16 | reverse complement strand
CACGCGCAAGCGGCGAGAGGGGCCAGGCCCTGCTGGCGGAGGCGGTAAACGCTTTTAATCTTGCATTGGAAATTAGAACATATGAAACGCTCCCACCGCAATGGGCACAAACCAAGTATAACTTAGGAAAGGCATATTGTTTATTGGGAAAATGGCAGAAAGCCGCCGACTGTTATACCGATTGCCTAAAGGTATCTCCGGATGACCGGGAAATCATTTATGATCTCAGCCTCATTTATCACGATCGTTTATTCGATTTTGAAAAAGCGTACGAACTGGACACCCGTCTCATAGAAAACCCGGGCCTTAAAGAGTTGAGCACGTCGATGAATTACCTTGAAAAAAAATTCACCACCGGCCGTTTTGAGGATATGGAAAAACAGATATCCCAATTGCATTTGAAAATTAATCGTGGTGATGAGTACTACACTATATTAATGGTTTTTGATATCGCATGCGGCCTTGTGAGAAACAACAAAACGCAAATTTCCGGAAAACTGGCTGAGCTGATTTCATACGTTGAAAATCAACCGGCAGAGTTCAACCTTGGGTGGACTTTTGATGGTACAAAACATTTTATTGACACATCACAACATATTCAGGATAGTGACCGGCAAGGGCTTGTCTCCTTTTTTTCCGCCTTGGAGGGAAAAAACCGGGATGCCATACTGGAAAAGCTGCGGCAGTTAAACTAGTGCCTGGACGGAAACATGCCCGGGGAAGGCACAAAATAATTTAAAACCGGTTGATACTCGCGTATGTAAGGTTACATGTTGCTCATTTCATAACGTCAAAGGCGTGATGGATAACGCCCTCTTCTTTGATGAATGAGATCCACGAAGAACGCAAGCAAGGCTTTGTCTTGATTTTTCCAAGGCATCATCTGACGCGCAGCCAGATCGCCGTAGGGGCCGACTATCGGACGGGACTGGCTCAGGCCCACTTCGGTCCCGTAATAAATAATCGGTGGGTGTTTCTGCCGAAATTGGAGTTGCGCACCCAGTCGAAGTCGTTCCTTTTTGTTCTTGGCTTCATACAAAAAGCGATTCATGTCGTGGTTGTCTAAAAAGGCCGGGAGGACGCATTTTGCGGGGAACTTCGCGTGGTGGGCATTGAGTAGCGCTTGGGCGATCTCGATAGAGGGCTCCCTTTCCGGATGGGCCACGTATGCCTTGGCTATGCGCTGAAACTCAAAGTCCAGAAGGCCGTCCAAAACTTGGACGTATTCCCGCATGACCCCGCCGCAGTCTGGTCTTCCAAGTTGCGAACGCAGCCAATGCCAATGTTTGCGAGGAATTTTCAATGTCTTTAGCTCGTTGTAGCGGATGCCCATCATTGTGGCTTCGCCCAACAGGAAGGTCGATGGACTATGCTGCTTGACCGCGTCTCGAAACGCACGCCAAAACCCCAAAGAAGGCCCAAGTACATGGTCCAAACGAAACCCGTCCACCCCCAGGTCTATCCAGCGCAGCGCGGTAGTGATCATATATTCACGCGCCTCCGGATGGTCGAGATTCAGTTTGGGCAATTCCTTGAAACCAAGGAAGCTAAGGTAGTTTCCGTGTGCATCGAATGAGAACCAGTCACGATAGCGGCTGCGTTTTGAGGCTGCAGCCTGCAAAAAAAACGGATGGGTGCGATGCACATGGTTAGGGACCCAGTCCAGGATGATCCGGATATCCGGTTTTACGGCTTGGATCAATGCGTCAAAGGCGGCCATGCCCCCGAACCGCTGGTCTACATCTTCATAGTCGGTGACGTGATAGCCATGGTAGGCGGCAGTGCAATTGATGGGAGAGAGCCAGAGCGCTGTGATGCCGAGGTCACGCAGATAGTCTAAGCTGTCAGTCACCCCGGCCAGATTTCCGCCGCAGAAAACCGGTTCGGCCGGATCACCCAACAGTGGCGCGTCACCGCCGCGACGGAAGCGGTCTACCAGAACATGGTAAAAAACGGCGTCATGCCACCAATCCGGACCTTTGCCTGTCGGCTCGTGTATATCAGCGGTCATCGCGCGGGCAGCATCGCTATGCCTGCTCCGGCAGGGCCAAGTTGATATCGGCCTCTTGGATCTTCCTGAACTTCTTGCGCGCCGCCTCCAGGTACGTCACGAGGCCTTTGTCATCCAACGGCTCCAGCAGTTCCAACCCTTCCAGAAATTCAAGACGCCAATGGAATAAATCCAGGCCGATCCCACAGCAAACAGTGAAACGCGATCCAGGTTTAATGGCCGTGTTGAGCACCGTGAGCACAACCAGTAATATGCTCAAGTATGGCGCAATCTCAAGTATCGATAGGGAAAATGCGGGGATCTCCTCCCCTTTGTTCATTGCAACCGCAATAATTGCACTGAATATTGGAATGGTAATAAGCAAGACATAGCCGCTCACCTTGTACCACCAGATTTTGGAAAGGATTTTCTGGTTGTTATATTCAAATGAATCCGCAAGTTCCTTAAGAGATGGGATATCATTGTCATATCCTCGTCTGTTGAGGACTATTTTTGCCACATGGTATAAATGCTCGTTTTTCTTTTTTCCAGCAGAGTCACATGTATTGTTACTCATATCTCTTCTCCTTTGTTGATATCCAGAGAACGTTTGAATTTAGCCGGCGCGGCACATATTTTGTAAACATATTTTGTAATGAGTTCATTGCTTTCTTTGCCCCTTTCTATTTTTGTCTCCTGTTTTACATGGATGCCATGGTCCATTTGATCACAGAGTCCACAATGGTGATGCACAGGGCAGCGATAAACGTTGTGAAAAAATCTTTAATTTCAAAATCATCGAGCATTTTATTGGTGAGCCAGAGCAACACGGCATTGATCACCAGTTTGAACAGCCCGAATGTGATGATGATAAAAGGAAGAGATAAAAGAATCAGCAGCCAACCAAAGAAAAAATTGATCAGGCTGTAGACAATGGCCACCCAAATGGCTGTTCCAAAATGTTTAACCCGGATACCGGGTAAAAAATTAGCCACCAGAAATACCGCGACGCTTAGAATCAGAATGTTGATCAACATTGACATTTTCTCCTTTTTTATAACAGCCATGGGCTGACCTGACATATCAACTGCCAGGCATAGCCCACAACAACGCTTGAAAGATCTGAGTAACTTACCCAGACGTTATTATAAAAAAACCCCCAGGTATTGTAACCCATACTTTCAGGCCGTGGAAAGAATTTTTATCAAATTTCACGGCTGCCGGATTAAGAGTAACAGCCATGAGCCTGATCCGGTCTGTCTGCGCCTATACTAAATCCCCAGAAAAGATAAAGTTAATTTAACAACTTGTTGAGATTTTCATATAAACAGGAAAACAGGCACCAATTTTTGATCATTCAATTGAATTCACTATTATTATTTGCTATAGTTTTTCACCCATAGAGGGTTGTTTTTCTTTGGCAAATATTATACCAAATATAATCAAGATGTTATAGAAACAGTACCCTAAGGGAATAAGGCGTAAACCATGAGGAAACTGTCTGACATTATCAAGGGAAAAACAGATATCCAGGTGATCATGGGAACCCACGACAACCATTAATATGCTGATTGTTCACCTTTAACTGTATTTAAGAAAGGAAACGACATGGCAGAAACTGTCATCAAACTGGGCCGGAAGGAAAAGGCCTCAACTTTTATCGACAAGGTTAAAGAGATTCTGCCCGAGGGCGGAAATCTTAATGCCTGCCTGACATGTGGCGCCTGCGCATCAGGCTGCCCGGCCACCGGGTTGGCAGATATGGACCCCAGAAAATTTCTCCGCATGGCTGCCCTGGGGATGGATGAGGAAATTGCTGCATCGAACTGGCCCTGGATGTGCACCATGTGCATGCGCTGCATTTATGTCTGTCCCATGAAGATTGATATTCCCCAGCTTATTTTCAACGCCCGGACATTACGGCCCAGAGAAGAACGGCCTAAAGGCATCTTGGGCTCATGTGACATGGCATTGAGAAATGACACCACCTCTGCCATGGGCACCAGCGAAGAAGACTTTGAATTCGTTGTGAATGATGTCCTGGAAGAGTACCGGGAGAACCAACCCGAATTTGCCGAGATGGAAGCACCCATTGACAAGGAAGGCGCAGAATTTTTCCTGAATCAGAACTCCAGGGAACCCAACACGGAACCCGACGAGATGGCACCCTTGTGGAAAATTCTTCATCTTGTAGGCGCCAACTGGACTTATGGATCCAAAGGCTGGGCCGGAGAAAACTACTGCATGTTCCTGGCCGATGACGACTCCTGGAAAAAAGTAACAAAAACTTCAGTTGACCAGGCCAATACACTGGGGGTTAAGACGTTCCTAAACACCGAGTGAGGGCACGTAACATTCTCAGTCCGGGCCGGACTGAAAAAATTCAACCTGGAACATAACTTTGAAGTAAAAAACATTTACGAATACTATGCCAAATGGATACGTGAAGGCAAACTCAAGGTTAACTCCGACTGGAACAAAGACCTGAAAATTAAATTCACGGTTCAAGACCCCTGCCAGATTGTAAGGAAAAGCTATGGTGACCCCATTGCCGAAGACCTGAGGTTTGTGGTGAAATCCATTGTCGGCGAAGAAAACTTCATCGACATGCAGCCCAATCGTTCCAACAACTATTGTTGCGGCGGCGGCGGCGGATTCCTCCAGTCCGGATTCAAAGAAGAACGCCTGGCTTATGGCAAAATTAAAGACGACCAGATCAAGGCCACCGGCGCAGACTACTGCATCGCCGGCTGCCACAACTGTCACGCCCAGATCCATGAGCTCAGCCACCATTATGGCGGCAATTACGGTGTGGTTCACCTGTGGACCCTGATTTGCCTCTCTTTGGGCATTCTCGGACCCAATGAAAGGGAATACTTGGGAGATGAACTTAAAGAAGTAAACGTCTTCCACCCTGAAACCGCCATGGAGTAGAATCCTGTTTGAGCAAATACAGGGCCGGCAGCAGACTTAATACTGCCGGCCCTTTTTTGTTTGTAACAATCAATACCGGTCATTAACAAATCCATCCTCGGGTTGACAAATTGCCTAATCAGCTATAATAGTTGCCATTTTTCTATGTTTAAAAAGGAAACCAATCTCGTGGAAACCCTTTGCCGGGAACAAACCGCCCCGGAAGATGAAAACCAGATACTTGAAAACATTGACCGCTGCATCCGTGTACTACAAACCTTGGCGAACCGGTCTGAGCTTTTGGCAAAAATTTCCGAATCCGACCGCATTGCTTTGATTAAGGCAGCCGGCAAAATATCCCGGCCGGACAAAGCTGAAATAAAAAAGCGCAACAAGGATAAAAAACGGCAAATACGCTTAGCCGTTGTGACAAAAGAGCGACAGATGAGAGCGCAAACAGGGATCAGAAAGGCCAGGGAAGCCTCCGTATTCTCGGCGCCCCCCCGGCTTGAAGGCCCTGCGGTTGAAAGCCCTAAAGCGGCAGAACTCCTCAATTCCCCCCGCAACTGCTATGTATGCAAAGCGGAATTTACATTGCTTCACCATTTTTATGACAGCATGTGTCCTGAATGTGCACAACTCAATTACCAAAAGCGGTTCCAGACCGCATCCCTTGAAGGACAGATTGCCGTCATCACAGGCTCCAGGCTTAAAATCGGATACCAGGCCACCTTGATGATGCTTAAAGCCGGGGCCAGGGTAATCGCCACCACACGCTTTCCCAAGGATTCCGCGTTAAGATTTTCCAAAGAACCTGATTTTGACCAATGGGGGCACAGGCTCCATATCTACGGGCTGGATCTGCGCCATATTCCCAGCGTGGAGCTATTTTGTGATCATGTTAAACAGACATACCAACGCCTTGATATTTTGATCAATAATGCGGCCCAGACTGTCCGACGCCCACCCGGATTTTATGCCCATCTGATGGAGACCGAACAAAAAGACATTTCATCTTTATCCCCTGAAGCGGCCATGCTCTTAGGCCATTACCGGGACTGCCTGGCCCAGGTTACAACACAGATCCCCCCTGCCGTGGGTGAAAAAGAGGTGCTGCCGGTCTCCTGGAACGGCACAGCCCCCGGCATCGGGTTGCGGCAGTCTGCCCAACTCTCCCAGATCCCCTACGCCTATGACCACAGTATAAATACGCCCGAGGTATTTCCGGAAAAGCTTCTGGATGCCGATCTTCAGCAGGTGGATCTTCGAAAAACCAACTCCTGGCGGCTGAAACTGGGAGAAATTGAGACTGCGGAGATGCTGGAAATTCAGCTGGTCAACAATGTGGCCCCCTTTGTTCTGTGCAACCGTCTGGCCCAGATGATGAAAGCAGACATTACCGGTCAAAAACACATTGTCAATGTCTCGGCCATGGAAGGCAAATTCCTGCGTTTTAAAAAAGGCAGCCGTCATCCGCATACCAATATGGCCAAAGCAGCGCTAAACATGCTCACGCACACGGCTGCCGAGGATCTTGCCAAATACGGCATTTATATGAATGCCGTGGATACCGGCTGGGTCACGGATGAGGATCCGGCACGCCTTGCCCAATTAAAACAGGAACGCCACGATTTTCAGCCCCCGTTGGATATTGTGGATGGCGCAGCCCGGATCTGCGATCCTTTTTTCCACGGCATTTTAACTGGAAAACACTGGTGTGGAAAATTTTTAAAGGATTATTTTCCCATAGACTGGTAGCGTTACTGTTTCCTGGGGAGACTGCTGAGTATAAGGCCCTGGGGCAGACTTTCCCCAAAAATGGACGCTTCATCGGCTGATTCAATGGGCACAACGGTCTGAATCATATCCAATGACTTTTTAGGCGCCTGCATCTGTTCAAGCCACGGAACCATTATTTGAATAATATCCAGGGAAACATCACGCGTTCGATCTCCGGTTTTCCTAAGAATCTGGGCCAAGGCAGCAGCGATCTGATCCGTGGGATTCCACCGGATCTTGATCAATTTTTTTGTCCACCGCTCCACCTCTTTTGCAGGGACAACTCTATCCACAGAACCGTAAAGAAGCTCCCTGGCGCCAAGTCGAGACAAGGCCCAAAACATTTGATGCGGGGTTTTGTCGGGTTTCAACTGTGGGATCAGCTTTTGTGACAAAGCGATTTTGTCCTTTATCAACAAGCGCTCCATATTTGCTGCAGCCATCCACACTTCAGTCATCTCCTGCTTAGGTACTTTTTTCCCGGCACCGTTATTCGCCAATAAATAGCCGGAAACATCCTGAAAAAATTGCCGCTGTTGGCCGGCAGTCAGCCCCCCTGCAATTCGGCGGCAAAATATCCACCATTCAACGGCATTTTGCTTTGCTTTAGGGAAAACGCTTCGTTGTAAATAAACCTTCCACAATTTTGGCATACGCGCTTCATCAAAGGCATCACCAAAGCCAGGTCTCATACAAAACCCGGTCAGGTTTAACCATCGAATTTCATGCTCCGGGCTATTTTCCCGCCATCTGACATTTTCAATCAGATGATCTGCCACGGCTCTCAGGAAGGATAACGGCCATCTATTTTTCTTTGTCTCAACCAGCGTTTCTATATTTTTTACAACGGAAGATAACCGGGCGTTGTCGGCAGATCCGGAAAAGGCATCCGTCAACAGATTGCGGACATTATTTACCGTATCATCATCATACACTTCACTCTCGTCGGTTTCACCGGCTTGGGGTTCCCGCAATTGAAACTGAAGTTTCCAACGATGGGAGGATACGCTTGAGCGGCACCACATCGCAAGGGTTCCCATCTCGGTATATTCAGCCTCAACCTTAACCGGAATCCGTTTTGAGTCCCCTTTTTTTCCAAATTTAATAACGGTCTTGAGAGGCGGCAGCGGTGTCAGGGAGTCATCAACCTGCAGTATCTCCCCACTTTTATCACCGGATCTGAAACTGGAGCTATACATTGAAAAAAGAACCGGTTGGTTGGTTACGACCTCAAATTCCATCTCCGGCAACTGGATCAAAGAGCCCTCATCCAGGCCACGCTCCACAATGCACAGTACGTTTTCACAGGTTGCCCCGTTGGTTTCACCCTTTTTATGTTCATTGGGGGAACGATCTGTATTCCGGAGAGTGTCCGAAGCAATTCCGATATAATAACTTCTGGGGCTGCCGCTGCCGACACGCACGCCGACACCCTGCTTGACAAGACCATAATAAGAGGCCCCCAGGGCAACAGAAAGATCCGGATCACTGTTGTCCAGCATCACCGGCAACGCCTGATCCTCACAGGAAAACCATTTTCGAATAGCCGACCTGATTTTGTTCTGAAACACGGATGGTTTCAGTGATCCGCCATTAAACAAAATGTGATCAGGTATGGGCTCTTTACCCAGAGTCTCTTTAATACTGTTACGATGGCGCTCTAAAAACCATCCGATATGACGGGTTATTGCAGGCTCCTGCTCATACGGAAGACCAAATTCTGCCATTGCTTTTCCTGCTTTTTTAGGATTGGCAATGCTGGGCTCAACCTCTGGGAAAAAGCCGTTGCACAAGATCTCTTCCAGCTCATTTTTTTCCAGATCTGCCGACAATGTATTGGCTATAAGAGAGCGGCCCTCACCCCTTAAGACAATTCTAACCCGGTTTTCATCACCCTTTTTATCACTGTCCGAACAAAGAAGCTTTTCTTTTGCGGCCCGGCATTTGTAACTCAGTGTTTTCCATTGATCCGGTGTAAGGTTTGCTTTTTGGGTAAATTTTGATGCGACATAACGGGCCAGCATCAGGTCTATATTGTCTCCGCCTAAAATGAGGTGATCCCCGACAGCCACCCGCTCAAACCGGGGACTGCCCTGGGACTCTTTCAATGAGATCAAGGTGAAGTCGGTGGTTCCTCCCCCCACATCACACACAAGGATCAGATCATCGGTCTTGACATGGGACTGCCAGTCATTCTCATGGCGTGTCACCCATGCATAAAAGGCGGCAAGGGGCTCTTCGAGCAGTGTTATATTGTTGCCAAACCCGGCGTCTCTTGCGGCCTTCAGGGTATATTCACGGGCCGCTTCATCAAATGATGCAGGAACGGTGATGACCGTAAATTGATTTTCAAGAAACAAATCCTCATCTTTAACAAAGTGATTCCACGCTTTTCGAATATGTCTCAAATATTCACTGGTCGCTTTGACCGGGGAAATCTTCTCCACATTCTGGGATCCCCACGGCAGAATCGGCGCTTCACGGTCGGCCCGGGAATGACACAGCCAGCTTTTTGCAGATGAAACCAGCCGGGAAGGAATTTGTGAGCCATGCTCCCTTGCAAACAGACCGGCAAACAGGTCGTTTTCCTTTTTCCATGGATGCGTTAGTGCATCTTTGGAAACATCATACTCACCCGGAATATATAAAAAAGAGGGCAGCACTGAGACAGGGGAAAACTCGCCCGGCCCGGTTAATTGTGGCACCTTGAACACTTTTATTTCATTGTCAATGCCGACACCGGTTCCCTTTGTGTCCATGCAGGTCAGATCAGCATATGATACCGCCGAATTGGTAGTCCCCAGATCAATCCCGACCACGTATCTTTTATCTTGAAAATCCACTATAAGCTCCTACCCGCCACTACGCCTTGGGCCTTACATTCAACTCCAAACGCCATTTGCGATCATCATCCCGTGAACAGGCCCAAAATTCGAGCGTGCCGATCTCGGTTACCTTGACTTCAAAGGTGACAGGTATAAATCCTTCATCCGTTCCCGTTCTGTCCAGCTCTGTTTCAATGGAGGTTAACGCCGTGATCCCCATATCATCCCAATTATCGATCACATCTCCGAGCTGATCATCATGGCGATTGGGCGAACTCATGATATCAAAAGTGACTTTCTCGCCGACAACCAGATTAAACAGGCGATCCTTGCTTTCTGCATGGCTCCCGTCTTCCATGCCAAAGGGGGCAATGCAAAGGGCTCTGGTCGGCATGGCAAGCCCTGGGATGGCGGGCATGGCCGCTTCAATAGCCATATAGTAGGACATACCCAGCCCACCGCGTATTTTAATTCCATCTCCCCGGGCGGCCTGACCATAATAAGAGGCACCCCAAGCCACGGAAAGATCATAGTCAACAGCATTGATTTCCCGAATCTCTCCGCCCCCGGATGCACTGTGCCATTGTTTCAGGACACTTAAAACCCGTTCTCTGATCATAGGGGACTTCATGACGCCACCGTTAAAAATAACCGCCGTCGGCAGCCTTGGATTGCCATGATCGTCTGTGTGAAAAGATATAAATTGGGCCAAATGCCGTGTGATGGCAGGATCGGATTCGTAGGAAAGACCAAACTCTTTGATGCCTGCAGCACTGCTTGCCGCAGGTTTGTCATCCAGGCTGCATACCGGGAAAAAACCATCCAGCACGACCTGCTGTATATCTGCCAGTTTCAAGCTCAGTTTGATCGTTCCTTTAATCAGGCCGGACCCTCTTCCCAGAACCGTTACGGGATATTCATCGGCACCCTGGGATGAAAACAATTCCTCTTTTGCTTTTCTGCAGGAGTGAACAAGCCCTCGCATCTGCCAGGCGTCCAGCTTCTGATTTTTTTCCCGAAGCTTTGCCGCAAGAAAGTATGAGAGTGTTAAATCCAGATTGTCCCCCCCGACAAGAAGATGATTGCCCACAGCCACACGCGCAAGGTTTAAAAGGCCGTCTGCCCCCTCATTCACCTCAATGAGGCTAAAATCGCTGGTACCGCCGCCGATATCACAGACCAGGACA
>AMWB02160024.1_pt1 | contig 10699 bp, 8 predicted proteins | sample 200311 | NCBI WGS metagenome assembly AMWB02 (sample SAMN02737377, study PRJNA173069) | bioreactor metagenome | biome: anode biofilm in microbial fuel cells | place: USA: California | collected 2010-12-16 | reverse complement strand
CCGCTCGGAGCGATGTACTGCATCAGGCCGACCGTAGAAAGATTGATCCGCCGGGCACCGAGGTTGAAGAACAGCAGCGGGACCGCCGTAACAACGCCGGTGCCGATCAGAAGGGCATCCAGCGCTCCGCCGAACTGGAACAACGCGCCGGTCCCCTGGCTTTCGAGATAGACGAGGTAGGCGATGCCGGGAGCCGTCAGCAGCAACGTTTCGACGGTGAGGCCGACCAGGGAACTCACCGGGGCCACCTTCCGGATCAGGCCGTACAACCCGAATGTGAGCCCGAGCGTCAATGCGATCCAGGGCAGTTCGCCGTAGGACACCGTGCGATAGACGACGGCCGCACAGGCCAGCAGTACGGCCAACGCCTGGGGCCGCCGTAAACGCTCCTTCAGAAAGACCATGCCGAGCAGCACGTTCACGAGCGGGTTGATGTAATAGCCGAGGCTGGCCTGCAGCATGAAGCCGGCGTTGACCGCCCAAATGTAAAGCAGCCAGTTGCAGCTCACGAGGAGGGTGGTCAACGCGAGGATCAGCAGCGGGCGGGGCGTTTTCAGTACGTCCTTTAATTCGCCCCAGCGGCGCTGCACCAGCGTGAGTGCCACCAGGAACAGGAACGACCAAACCACGCGATGGGTGACGATCTCCAACGCCGGCACCGACTGCATGGCCTTCCAGTAGACCGGGCTCAAGCCCCAGATCAGAAAAGCGGAGCCGGCGTACAAAACGCCGGCCGCGGTTTCATGGCGCGTTTTCGCCAGCGATGGTTTTTCAGGTTTCATTTCAACGCAGGACGCGGTCCGCCAACGCCGGAAACTCCGTCCGCGCCTTGGCGGCTTCCCGGGTGTCGATCTCGGCTGTGATCATTTCGCTGTGTTCACCGCCTTCGGCCAGCACCCTTCCCCAAGGATCCACGACCTGTTGTGGCCGCCGTAGCGTTTTCCGATATTTTCGCCGGCACAGTTGCAGGAAATCAGGAAGGCCAGGTTTTCATGCGCCCGGGCACGGTTGAAGAGCCGCCAGGCTTCGATGCGCGCCAGCGGCCACGCAGACGGAATAAGGAAAATCTCCGCGCCGCGATCCACCATGCACCGGAACAGCTCGGGAAAGCGCAGGTCGTAGCAGGTGGAAAACCCGACCCGTCCCCACGGGGTGTCGGCCACGACGATCTCCTGACCAGGAGTCAACAGCCGGGTTTCATCCGACTGGTACCCGAACAGGTGGATCTTGCGGTAGCGGGCGATGATTTCGCCGCCGGGGCCGATGAAGACGGTCGTGTTGAAGAGGCCGGCACCATCGCGCTCGACCAGACTGCCCATGACCAAGTGGCAGCGTCGCTCGCGCGCCTTCTGTCTGAAGGCGGTCACGGTGGGCCCGTCCAGCGGCTCGCTGTCGGCCGCGTAACGGTCGAAGCAGAAGAAGCCGCAGGTCCAAATCTCCGGCAGCAGAATGAGATCGACCACGGGCGTCTGGTCAAGCCTGGCGAGGGCGCATTCGATATTCTGCGCTTTGGTGCGATCGCCCATTTCCAACTGGATGCTGGCTACTTTCATCGACCCCCTACCTCATCCCAAAATGTGGCTCAGCATATCCCAGGGCATGGGGAGGGTCAACCTCATCCCGGCAGGCAATCCGTAATTCTGTTTTCAATTCCCGCGTCTATGATAGGATGTCGCTCCCATGAGGAACCGGAATGGACAGAGCCGCAACCATAGAATCGATGTCAAGCACCTCTTGAACGGGATGAAGCTGGAAGCGGTCGTGCGCGCCCTGAAACGCAGCGGAGCCCGGCTTTCCCCAGAGACTCTTGCGCCGATGGTCGCGAACTATGAAACCCGCAGCCGGGACCTGCTGGCAGCCGGAGAAATCGGAGAATCCCGACGCCTGGCCCGCCGGGCGGCGGCGCTAAACGGCCTTCTCGCCCACGGGCCGGTCCCCGCACGGATGGTGGCCGAGATCGAATTGCCCGTTGGATACAACGGCAAAATCCTGATGATAGCGCTCAACGGGGGAGGATTTGCCGACACGGCCTGCCTGCGCTCAGGGGACGACTGGCACCGCGAGATCCTGCGCAACACCCGGGCTGAGTTAATGGATCTCGGCTTTGTCCACACGCGCGTCGATCCCCTGGGAGGGGCCTACGCCCGCTTCGAACCCGACGGCGCCATCGTCATCTGGGGAACCAGCGACGAATACGGCTGCTGCGACAAGCAGGAAGCAGCCCGGATGACTGCCCGGACTTATCCCGGCCGGCCGGTCCGAATTGAAGAATAGACAGAGAATATAAGCTATCCTGGCCGTGGCATCGGCCTCCTTCAGCGTAATGCCCTGAAGAACGCTCTTATTTCAGCGGCCAGTGCCTCCGGTTGCTCCAGCGCAGCGAAGTGACCGCCTTTCGGCATCACCGTCCAGCGTCGGATGTCGGTGTACATGCGCTCGCCCATAGAGCGCGGGGGGCGCAGGATCTCTTTGGGAAACTCGACATAGCCGGTCGGCACATCAACCGTCGAACCGGCCGGGATCGGCCATGGCCCGTGCATGCGGGCGTAGTAGGGCCAGAATGATGAGCCGATAGCGCCGGTCACCCAATACAGCATGATGCCGGTAAGCATCTCGTCCCGGGTGAGCGCATTCTCGGGGTTCCCGTCACAGTCGGTCCAGGTTCGGAATTTCTCCAACAACCACGCCGCAAGACCGGCCGGGGAATCGGTAAGAGCGAAGGCCAGCGTGGTCGGCCGGGTGCCTTGGATCCACTGGTAGCCAGTTTCCTCCTTGAGAAAATGGTTAAGCTGCTCGAGAAATACCTTCTCCTCGGGCGTGAGGGCGTCCACCATCTTCGGGTCGCGCCGCACCGCAAGCAAGTTGAGGTGAATTCCAATCATGCGATCGGGAAAAGCGAAACCCAACCGCGAAGCGACAAAAGCGCCCCAGTCGCCGCCCTGAGCGCCGAAGCGCTGGTATCCGATCACGTCCGTCATCAACGCCGCGAATGTCTCGGCGATATCTTCAATGCTGAAGCGCCGCTGGCCCGGTTTGAACGAAAACACGTAACCCGGAAGTGAGGGCGCGATCACGCTGAAGGCATCAGCCGGATCCCCGCCGAAACGCGCGGGATCGGTAAGCATGGGCAGTAACTTTTGAAACTCCATCACCGACCCGGGCCAGCCGTGGCACAACAGGAGCGGCATCGGGTTGGGTCCTTTGCCCTCTTCATGGATAAAATGAACGTCAATTCCGGCAAGCGGAACGGTGAACTGGCGAAATGCGTTGAGTTGGGCCTCTTGTGCGCGCCAGTCGTAGCCGTCGAGCCAGTATGCGAGCAGTTTTTTTAAATAAGCGACACTTGTTCCGGTGGACCAGGGATCCAGTGGCGGTTCATCCGGGAGCCGCGTGTTCAATAAACGCTGCCGTAGGTCTTCCAGGACGGGCTCGGGTACCGAAAGCTTGAAAGGACGTAAGGCGTTGTCTGGCATAATGCCGTCTCAGTTTAAATTGCCGGTCGATGAAATTGAACAGTTAACTCACGACCGAGCCTCACGACTTCTCTTGCAAGTATCTCGAAATCATCTTTCTGGCTGCGATGATTTGCAATAGCGACACGCAAACAGTACTGGCCGTGTAAGGTGGTGTAAGAAGGCGCCGCAATCCCACGCTCCTGCAGTTGTATCAAAATCTCCTTGTTCAGAGCGTTCAGAGCCGTGTTAGCCATCCCGCCTGGATTGAATCGAAAACACACAATGTCCAAACTAATTGGGGCCAAAAGTTCCATGGCCGGTTCATGTTCGATCAACTTCCCAAAGTATTTTGCCTGTTCGACGTTACGCGCCATCATCCGCCCGAATCGCTCGAGACCATGCTCTTTGATCGACATCCACACCTTGAGCGCACGAAACTGACGCGACAACTGCAACCCCAAGTCGCTGAACCAGAGATTCCCTGCGGCTAACCCGCGTAATTCATGCACCAGGTATTCCGGCGTCAGTGAAAACGTTTGTCGATGGGCCTCAGCATGCCGCACCAGCACACAGCCGGCCTCAAACGGGATGTGCATCCATTTGTGGAGATCCAGCGCTATAGAATCGGCTCTCTCGATTCCTAAAAGTTGGCGCTTTACATTCTCGGCGAGCACAGCCACAGCCCCAATGGCACCATCCACGTGAAACCAAAGCTGTTCACGTTTGCATAAGTCGGATAGCGCATTCAGATCATCAACCGCTCCGGTATTCACGGTACCCGCACTGCCAATAATGCAAATTGGCCGGCAACCCGCCGCACGGTCTGCCGACAGGGCCGCTTCCAGTGCATCCAGGTCGATCGTGAAATCGTCCTTTACGGGCACCTTTCTGAGACTGCTGCTGCCGAGCCCAAGCAGTTCAACAGCCTTCTGGTTGCAGCTGTGTATTTCAGTAGAGGCATACACCGTGAAGGGTTGTGGAGCCGCTTTCAAACCAAGCTCTCGAACATTGAACCCTGCTTGAGTATTTCGGGCAACGGCGATTCCGATAAAGTTGGCCATAGAACCACCGCTAACCAGCAATCCGCTGGAATCCGGCGGGAAGCCCAGGATGGCCTTCATCCAGTTGACGACCTGCCCCTCAACCAAATTGGCCACGTGATTGCCCCCGCCGAGGTTGGCATTCATGATCGCGGCCATGAAATCCGCCAGAGCGCCAAATATCGTTCCGTTGCCCATATACCAGGCCCAGAATCGGGGGTGAATATTGCCCATTGGGTAGGGGAATATATTCTCCAGAAATTCCTGATACACCGCATCGGCGCCGGCAGGTTTTTCAGGAGCCGGAGCATCGAATCGGGCGGCGACATCATCCGGTACTGGCTTCCATACGGGGCGTTCGCGAACCGTTTCAAGATATGTGATGGCATCATCAACCATGCGGTGTGCCAAAGCGCGCATTTCATTCCAGTCATCTGGATCAAGCGTTTCATACGGATTTCGGGTTGTCATGCAGTTCCTTCCTCGCGAAGGAGATCCAACAAATCTTTATGGCTGAAATGAGGCTGGGGCAGCGAGTTCATATCCTGCCCCAGTCAGCATGATTTTGATAGATTCGGCCGGGATGGCTGAGATCGATTACCAGAAGATCCTTATTTCAGAAGGTGGGCGGCCATGGTCTTGCCATACTGCCTTACCGTCTCGGAGCCAAACCGGGAAACGGGCACACTGGTCACCCGTTCTCTGAAAAGAAAAACGTCCACTTCCGGCAGCTGTTCCTGCAGTGCGAAGGCCAGCGGAAGTCCGTTTTCAAGAATCTCCAGGGCGTGCGAGTTTCCGGCGATCATATTGAGCCCCAGCTCTCTTGCGGTCTGCACAAGCGGGTGATCGGCTTTGACCCGGCTAATGGACACGATGGCAGTATCGATTTCCGGGTGCTCGCGTTTCACCTGACGCAGGTGGTCCGGCGTAAAGCCGGTGTGCGGAAAGAAATGGACCACAAAATTCACTCGGGCGTCACGGCTGCCGCAAAGGACCTGAGGAGAGACCGCAATGCAGGTTTCATTGATCTCCGTGCATTCCCGTTCGCGCCGCTCCAGCTCAAGGAAGGACTCTTCTTTTTCGAAATCACAAAACCTTCCCAGCCGCTCCAGGATGTCCCGCACCGTCCTGACTTCCTCTAAGACCTTGCCGACAAACATGATGTTGCCGGGCAACCCGCTGTAGGCAATCTCCACCCGAAAGGGTTTGTGCCCGTGGATATAAGCAATGCCGGGATGGCGTCCGTGAAATGCCTCGTGTGCCTCAAAAACCGCAAGATGGTAGAGGCCGACATACCCTCTCAGGGGCACCCCGCCGGAGCTGGCTGCATCCGCCACCGGGTGATGGCACACAATGGCGTCCACGCCGGTGGCGCCGGCCAGCTCTATCTGGCTTTCGGTGAGCGTCATGCTGACAGCCAGTTTGTGAACCGGTTTCTCCGAGCTACCGACCACCAACCCCGGCGTCTCGGCCACCGCCTTGCCGGGCAGATGGGAGGTTTTAACAACAACGAAAGGATTGCCTTGACCGAAGGCATCCTCGGCCCTTTTGATGAGCCGGCCCCCACAAATCTTATCCAGTGCGCTTAATACATCTGCCACGGTGACATTCCTGGGTGACATGGATGGGTTCTCCCTCCTGCCCCGGCGGCACTCCCTTTGGAACGAAGTGCCGCCTTATGAGAATTATTCAGTTGGTCGCCGACTGCGGCGTGTCGTCATAAAGATCAAAAAACTTCTTTATGACCTCATCCGGAGCGGGTTTGGTCACCAGACTGACCACGACGAAAAGGATCACGCCCAAAATCATGGCCCAGACCCCGTTGTGGATGCCTTGGATCGGCATGACAATGACCTTCATCCAGAGCAGGATAAGATACGCCTCCGATGCCAGCATTGAGACGATGGCGCCCGCCTTGGTGGCCCGCTTCCAGTAGAGCCCGCCAGCTAGAACGACCAGCACCTGAAGCATGATAGGCCCTGAAGCTTCAATCAGTAGTCCAACCAGCGTCTTGGGGCCCCAGAAGACAAAGGCCAACGAGCCCGCCACGACGATCACGGTGATGACCCGGCTGACGGTGGACATGCGCGACTCGGTGCCTCCATTAGGGTCGACGAAGCGAATCCACAAGTCCCGCACGAGTATGGAGGAAATGCTGAGAACCATGCCCGACACGGTCGACATGATGGCGGCCAGAATCGCAAGCAGAATGATCACTGCCATCGTGGGTGAAAGCAGATCGTTCATCATCATCGGAAAGATGAGGTCGGCATTTTTCAGGTCCGGGTATTGAACCCGGCCAGCCAGCCCCAGGAACACCGGCGGGATGTTGACGAAAAGCGCGGAGACCGGAAAGACCACCGCAAGCGTCTTGATGGTCTTAAGACTGCGGGTGGCGTACATCCGCTGGGAGATCTGCGGCCATGCAAACCCTCCCATGCCGATGACCATGCAAGTTGTTAGGACCATCATGGGCGACCAAACCCCCGCCGGCCCGGGAAACTGCGTAAGCGCTGGATTGATGGCCGTGGCCTTAGCGATCACCCCTCCAAAACCGCCACCCACCTTTTCCACGATGACCCAGGTCGCACCCAGCATCCCCACCAGCATGATGATGGACTGAACCACATCATTATAAATGACGGACCGAAATCCTCCAAGTATGACGTACACCAGCACCACGAGGGTGATATAGGTGAGGCCAGTCTCAAATGAAATCATATCTTTTGTAACGCCTTGCAGGGTGAGCCCGGCTCCACGGATCTGGAGTCCGAGGTATGGCAGAAGAGAGGCGACGCTAATGATCATGGCTATCATACAGACGGCATTGGAGCGGTAACGCTCGGCGAAGAGGTCGGTGGCATTGATGAAACCGAACTTCTTGCCCACCGCCCACATCCGGCTGCCAATGAAATACATGCAGGCGGCGTTAAGCACGATGTTGCCGGTGATGCCGAAAAAGGAAACGCCGTTGCGATAGTAAGCGCCCGGGAGACCGATGTAGGAAAAGGCACTGAACAGCGTCGACCAAGTGGCGCACAAGACAAAAAAGAGGCCCAGGGAGCGGCCGCCCAAAAAGAAGTCCTCCATGGTGGGACGACGGGCCTTGCCGAAGCCCCACAACCCGATAGCGAAGCAAACCAGCGTGTAAAGTGCAACACCGACATAGACGATGGTTGGGCTCATGGTTTCACCTCCTTCTTGAGGCTGCGGAGGAAGTCCGCTTCATCCTCGACCCGACCGTGAAAGCGGGTGAAAAAGGCGAGATAGCCGAGCAGAACCACAAATCCCAATTGGACCAGAATCAAGTAAAACATGGGGGCAGGAAGAAATCCGAGGTATAGCGGCTCCCCGACCTTCTGCCAGGGGCAGGCGAGCCCGACAAAGAGAAAAACATAGATGATCAGCACCACCACTTTCATCCCTTTTCCCATGATTCCCCTCCATCAGCAATGGGTTCACTTCACACAACTCGACAGCCTTCTTAAACCATACTTCGTTAAGCCACCAGGCAAAGCCGACCGCATGAGCCCAAATCATTGGTCCCCTGCTGAACCAAACCCGACCACCGGCGGAGCCGGTTGCTTGGATTCGTGAGCGGCTTCAAGCTCGCAGGGTTATGCGCGCGGGATAATCATTCAAATTCAATCGGTTGTCAATATTGATGAACCCAGCTCCAATTTTATTTCCGGAGCCGGGCTTCGAGGACAATGTACAAAAACAGTTAAAATATCGGATGCCCGACAGCGTGCGGTTTTATGCCTCAAACGAACCATGTAGCGAGCGGAAGATATCGGGGATTAGCGGATCAAAGGCAAGCCTCGCCAAATGGCTGGCGTGGTAAATGGCCGAAAAGCGTTTAACCGCTCAAGATTTGAAATGGATTGCCGCGATCACGGGAATGGCGGCTCGGCGATTGATCCGATGAAATCGTGCCGCCTATTTCTAATAGCTCCCGCCTCTTTCGACCTCGCCGATGGCCTGATCGAGGATGTCCAACGCGCGGTCCATCTCCTCCGGCGTGATCACCAGGGCCGGTCTCAGCGTCAGGACATTGCCGTCGATGGTCTTGAACGAAAGGCCCCGCTCCAGGCACTTGAACATGACGATTTCGGCCTCGTCCACCGCGCGCTCCTTGGTCGTGCGGTCCTTGACCAGGTCGATGCCGATGTGCAGCCCCAACCCGGCGACGTGGCCGATCAGGGGGTGCCGGTCCTTCATCTCGTTCAGGCGCTCAAGGGTGTAGGCACCCAGCCGCGCGCTGTGCTCAACGAGCCGCTCACTCTCGATGACCCCGATCTCCGCCAGCGCGGCCGCCGCGCAGAGCGCGTTCTTCTCGTGCGTGTAATGGCCGATGGAGCGGTGCATCAGGGTGTTGTATCTCTCGTGAGTGACGATCCCCGCAAACGGCACCAGTCCGCCGCCCAGGGATTTGCCGAGCACGAGCACATCCGGCGTCACGTAGTGCTCGCAGGCGAACATCTTGCCGGTGCGGCCGAAACCCTCGATGATCTCGTCGAAAACGAGCAGTGCCCCGTAACGGTCGCACAAGGCGCGCACGCCCTCCCAGTAGCGCTTGGAGGGGATGACGGGGGTCGCCGAGATGGGCTCGGCGATGACGGCCGACATCTCCGGTTCGCGCGCGAGCACGTGCTCGATCTGTCGCAGGCATTCGGCATCCACATCTGCTTCCCGCGTGAATGCCCAGGGGTTGCGATAGTAGTTGGGAAAATCCACGTGGAAGGCACCCGGCAGCAGGGGGCCGATCCCGCCGTGGAAGTGCTCTTCGCCGCCGACGCCTGCCGCGGCAAACCCCGCCCCGTGAAAGGAGTCCCAGAAGGAGACGGTCTTGAATCGACCGGTCACCTGGCGGGCCAGCGTCAAAGCCATCTCGATCGCCTCCGAACCGCCGGGGCAGAACAGACTGCGGCAGAGCCCGCCGGGAGTGATTTCCGCGAGTTTCTTGGCGAGCCGGATGGCGGGGATATTCGTGTAGCGGCGCGGGCAGAACGTAAGCCCTTCGTCCAACTGGCGCCGGACGGCCGCGACGACAGCCGGGTGGTTGAAACCCGCGTTGTGGACGCCGTTGCCGTGCATGTCGATATAAGATCGACCCTCCAAGTCGCGGATACAGGCGCCCTCGGCGCCTGAGATCACATTGAGCACCGGCGTCGAGAGGCTCTGGTGCAGGAAGTAGCGGCAATCCTCATCGAACCATTTACGGGACTCGACCGGCAGGTTGCGCTCCCAGTAGCGCTGGCGGTTGGGGGTGGTGTTGACGTCCCCCTGCTCCCGCTGCATGCGCGGGTCGTCCGGTGAAGGTGTCTTGGGCATGCTGAATTCCTTTTGAGGAGGTCGATTTCAAAATCCCCCTGCCACCTTTGCCACAGGAGGGAAAGAGGAAGGAGAATGGGTGCAGTCCGACTTCAGTACTGAAAAAATGAGGCCGCCACCCATCATTCGCGTCGCTTGAGATTCTTAACCGCGGCGGCCCGGCATCCAGCCATAGTCTAATGGGGCCGCCACGTTCCGGCAAGCGAAAAAATGTAATCGCTGGAATGACCGCAGATTATCGAACGCATAAAAAAGTTTCTTTTGACATTCCGACGACCGCCTAAATATAAAGTAGCCAAGTTTCTGGTTGTCCGGTTCACGGTTGGGGGAAGAATGAAAAATCTGTTGAACCGTGAACCACTGAACCGCTGAACCAAATTCTTTATGGAAAACCCATCTGATGGACAAACTGCTCAAATCCGAAGGCGACATCAATATCTCCCCGCGGCGGGTGCAATGGCAAAACGACCAACTCGATGCCGCCACCCGCGCCCTGCTGGATGAGGACGCCCGTTTTTTCCTGCGGCAGTCCCTTTCGACCCCTTGTCTGAACGCCATGACCGCCTGCGGGGGGATCTACATCGAGGACGCCCAGGGCCGGCGCTACATGGATTTTCACGGCAACAACGTGCATCAAGTCGGCTTCGGCAACCCCGAGGTCATCGCTGCCATCAAGCGCCAGCTCGATGAGCTGTCGTTCTGCACGCGACGCTACACCAACCGTACGGCCGTGGACCTGGCCCGGAAGCTTGCCGAAATCGCGCCCGGCCGACTCAAGAAATCCCTCTTTTGCCCCGGCGGCGCCGAGGCGATCGGCATCGCCCTGAAGCTGGCGCGCCTGGCCACCGGCCGCCATAAAACGATCTCGAT
>AMWB02029092.1_pt1 | contig 10701 bp, 8 predicted proteins | sample 200311 | NCBI WGS metagenome assembly AMWB02 (sample SAMN02737377, study PRJNA173069) | bioreactor metagenome | biome: anode biofilm in microbial fuel cells | place: USA: California | collected 2010-12-16 | reverse complement strand
AATCCCCTGTCGTTCCTGTACAGAACGCCGAGATGCAGATCCTTAACAGGGCTGTAACCTAACCCGGCGGAAAAGAGCGGCTGGAATTGCTTGAGACCGGGCGCATTGTCGGGCACTGATTTGAAATTGTATTCCGCATAAATCTGATGCTTTTCGAAATCTGGTGAAGCAGGATTCAATGCCGATGACAAAAGGCTTCCTTTCGAACCTATACCCGTAAAACCCCTTCCGGCATTTTCAACGGACTGAAAATTCAGAGTATAATGGTCTATCAGAGTAGCCAGCAAACTTCCGTTTGGTATCTGGGGATACGAAATTCCGCATAATAAAAACAAGAGACTAACAGTAAGAAGTGTTTTTTTCATATAAGATTTATTTTGATTTTCGCTCTTGCAAAATGATATCGTCCCGTAAAATACCTGAAACCTTTCTCGGGGAAAAAACAACGATTGTGAATTTCAGATAAAAAAAAGAAAATAGTAAATGTTATTTATTGCTAATTTTATATTAATCTGAACAAATAGCAATACATTAAAACCTTAGCGCGCGGCATTTGTTAATATTTGTTTATTGACAATTTGAATAATACTTCATAACTTGAATTTTTAAAATTAAAATGGAGAGTGAAATGAAAGTGCTCTTAAAATCTTTACTGTCTGTATCCATACTTTTCTTAATCGCTGTTTTCATTTCGGGCTGCGTTAACCTCGACCAGAAGACTGTACTGAAAACCGACGGTTCCGGTTCCATGAAAATTAAATACTGGACGAAGTCATCAAACGTAACGGGCGATGAACTTTCCGGATTCGGTTTCACAGAAGAAAAGGTAAAATCAAATTATACTTCATCCAATACAGAACCGTCCGCGATAGTGGTCAAGAAGAATCAGACAACTGATTCCCTTTCGGAAGTATCGCTTGAACTGAAATTTAAAGATCTCAACAAACTTTCAGAAGCGAAAGCCTTCAACAAGGTGAAAGCCAGCTGGGTACAGGGCAAAGAAGGAATGGACTTCAAGTATATTCTCCTCAACGATTCAGCGAACGCCAAGAACATGGGAATGAACGAATACAAACTTACGTATGAATTCGAATTCCCGGGCGAAATCCTAAACACGAACGGCAACAAAGAAGGTCAGGTAGTTAAATGGAACAAAACAGTTGCAGACCTCGTTAAGGACGTCGAATTAACCGCAACGGTAAAAGCCGGCGGAAAGAAATGCGGTCTGTTCGGTCTGGAACTTCCGGTAATATTCCTCCTCGGAATGGGATTGATTTACCTCAAAAGGAAAAAATAAAACCGGATTTGAACGATTTTAAAGGCTGTCACCGACAGCCTTTTTTTATTCATCAATTCTTATTCAGATATAATAATTATTCACCTGAAAATCCGCCTGGCTGTTACCTATTTCTAAATTGAAGTAAGCGGCGCTTTTTAATATATTTGAACACAATGAAGAGGCTTTTCATAATAATAATCCTGATGATATCGTACACTTACGCGTTTGGATACGATTTCGGAAAAATCGATAGTCTAATCGAAAATTCGATATCAAAAAGATACTTCCCGGGCGCGCAGTTGATAATAGGAACTTCCGGAAATATTCTCTACGAGAAATACTACGGCAGATTCACATACGAACAGGACTCAAGAGCAGTCGATTCATACAGCATTTACGACCTCGCATCGGTAACGAAAGCGGTGGCGACGACATCGGCTATAATGAAACTATACGACGAAAACAGAATAAAACTCGACGACAGGGTCTCGGATTACATTCCTGAATTCGCCTCGAATGATAAAGGTAACATAACAATACTGAACCTCCTTCTTCATAATTCCGGACTGAAGGCTTGGATACCGTTTTACAAGACCTGCTCGTGCAAGGAAGACGTGCTGAAAACGATATGCGAACTGCCTCTCGAATACAAAACCGGCTCGTCGTACCTTTACAGTGACATAAATTTCATACTTCTTGGAATAATAGCCGAAAAAATAGCCGGAGCATCTCTGGCGGATTTCTGCAGAGACAGCATTTTCTATCCTCTCGGGATGGAAGTAACGGGCTTCACTCCTCCCGACAGGCTTAAAGAATTCACCGCGCCGACGGAATATGATTCGAACTGGAGACACAGGCAATTATGCGGCGAGGTTCACGACGAAGCCGCGGCGCTGATAGGCGGTGTTTCGGGAAACGCGGGATTGTTCTCGCGCGCGAGGGATTTATACACATTCGTGAGGATGCTGGCAAACGGAGGCAAGTACTACAATCCTTATACGCGCGGCCTTAGAGAAGAAAGAATGTTCACGGAAACGACCGTTAATCTGTTTCTTAAAAAATACGAAGCGCTTGATTACGCAAACACCCGCGCTCTCGGCTGGGACACGAAGCAGCCCCCTATCGGAAGTTACCGCTCTCAATGCGGCGAACTGATTTCCGAAAACTGCTTCGGGCACACGGGCTATACGGGTACAAGCATTTGGTGCGATAAAGAGAAGGATATTATAATTATATTCCTGACGAACAGGGTTTATCCGTCAAGAAACAACGACGGAATCAAAGAAGTAAGACCTGAACTACACAACTTAACAATACAAACATTAACAAATAAATAAACAAAATTATGTCAATCTCAAAATTCAAGAACGAACCGTTTACAGATTTCACCGACAAGAAAAACAGAAAAGCATTCGAGCATGCTCTCGAAGACGTAAAATCAAGATTTACGAAAGAATTCCCGCTCGTAATTGGCGGCGAGAAAATATACACTGAAGAAAAACTGTATTCATACAATCCTTCGAATCCCGAACAGATAGTGGGCACATTCCAGAAAGCGTCCGTTGAAATCGCCCTCAAGGCAGTAGAAACGGCGCACGCTAAATTCGACGAATGGAAAAGGGTTTCACCCAAGAAAAGAGCCGAATTCCTTTTCAAGGCGGCGAAGATAATGCGCAAGAGAAAACATATATTCTCCGCGATGATGGTTTACGAAGAAGGCAAGAACTGGGCGGAAGCCGACGGCGACACAGCCGAAGCGATTGATTTTCTCGAATACTACGCGCGCGAGATGCACAGGTACAGCGGAGAACAGCCCGTCGTGAAATATCCGGGCGAAAAGAACAAGGTTGAATACCATTCTCTCGGCGTTGGTCTCGTGATTCCTCCGTGGAACTTCCCTCTCGCCATACTCGTCGGTATGACGACAGCGTCGATTGTTACGGGAAACACAGTAGTCCTCAAGCCATCGAGCGACTCCCCCGCTATCGCGCAGATGTTCGTCGAACTTATGGAAGAGATTAAACTGCCGAAAGGCGTTTTGAATTTCGTAACGGGCGGAGGCGGTTCAATAGGCGACGCGCTCGTTCAGCACCACCTGACAAGATTCATTTCGTTCACGGGCTCAATGGAAGTCGGTCTGAGAATTAACGAACTCGCGGCAAAAGCGCAGCCCGGACAAATCTGGATTAAGAGAGTCATCGCTGAAATGGGCGGCAAGGACGCTATTATAGTCGATAAGGAACTTCATAGTTTCGACGACGCTGTCCTCGGCACTATTCAGTCCGCATTCGGATTCCAGGGGCAAAAGTGTTCAGCCTGCTCGAGAGTAATAGTTGACGAGAACATTTACGACAGGTTCTGCGAAGCCCTCGTCGAAAGAGCGTCGGCTTTGAGAGTCGGTCCCGCGGATACAAACCCGAACCTCGGACCCGTGATCAACAGTAAATCGAAAGAAAGAATAATGCAGTACATAGCGACTGCGGTATCCGAAGGCGGAGATGTGATACACGGCGGAAACGAACTGCCGGGCGGACATTTCATCGAGCCGACAATCATACGCGACGTAAAGCCGACTGACACGATAGCGCAGGAAGAAATCTTCGGACCGGTTCTCGCGGTAATAAAATCCCCGAATTTCGACGAATCACTGAAAATCGCGAACGGAACCAAATTTGGCCTCACCGGCGCGGCGTACTCAAAGAACAAGAAGAAAATCGCGAAAGCGGATGAAGAATTTTTCGTTGGAAATTTGTATCTTAACAGGAAATGCACCGGAGCCCTCGTGGGCGTCCACCCGTTCGGCGGTTTCAACATGAGCGGAACGGATTCGAAAGCAGGCGGAAGAGACTATCTGCTTCTCTTCATGCAGGCGAAATCAACAAGCAAAAAAATTATTAAATAAATGAACTATATAAAATTTATCGCCGCCGCCGCGGTATTGTTCGGGATACTAAGCTGCAGCAAGGTATCCGAAAAGGTAGAAGAGAAAGTGAATAAAAAAATTGACGAGACAATCGACAAGAGCCTTCAGAAGGTCGATTCCGCGATGAACAAGATAAATACGGATTCGCTCAAGAAGGTAATGGATAAAATCGATTCGCTTTCAAAAAAATTCGATAAAGACGATAACAAATAAAAACAATAATTAATGAAAATACACGAATATCAGGCAAAGGCGATACTTAAAAAATACGGCGTTGCCGTACAGGACGGCGTCGCCATAAAATCAATCGATGAATTCGATAACGCCGTTAACTCGCTCAGAGAAAGAGGCGTAACGCAGTTCGCCGTGAAATCGCAGATACATGCAGGCGGCAGAGGAAAAGGAATTGTATATAACAAGAACAACCGCTCCGAAGTAGTGGTTAACGGAGGCGTAAAGTTCTTCGGCTCGAACGTCGAAGGCGCAAAGGAATTCGCTTCTAAAGTGCTCGGCAACATTCTCGTCACGCACCAGTCGGGCGCCGAGGGAAAGCAAGTACAGACTATGTTCATCGCCGAAGGTCTCGATTACAAGAAGGAACTCTACCTCGGAATTCTCCTCGACAGGACAAATTCCAAGGACGTCATTATGGCGTCAACCGAAGGCGGCGTCGAGATTGAGAAAGTCGCGGCGGAAACTCCCGAGAAGATAATTAAGGTCTGTATTGAGCCGTCGATCGGACTTCAGAGTTTTCAGGCAAGAGAACTCGCATTCGGACTCGGTCTGGAAGGCAGCGCTTTCAAGGATTTCACGAAATTCATAATGACTCTTTACAAGGCATACTGCGAATCCGACGCGTCTCTGCTCGAAATCAATCCTCTCATAATCACGAATGACGACAGGATAGTCGCCCTCGACGCGAAGTTAAATCTTGACGACAACGCGCTTATGAGGCACAAAGATTTCGAAGCGCTACGCGACCTTAACGAAGAAGACCCTCTCGAAATTGAAGCGTCGAAATACAATCTCAATTACATAAAACTCGACGGCAATGTAGGTTGCATGGTCAACGGCGCGGGACTCGCGATGGGAACGATGGACCTTATAAAACTCGCGGGCGGCGAACCCGCCAACTTCCTCGACGTGGGCGGATCGGCATCGGCTGAAACAGTAGAGAACGGATTCAGGATTATACTAACCGACCCGAACGTCAAAGCGATTCTGATAAATATTTTCGGTGGTATAGTCAGGTGCGACCGCGTAGCTAACGGCGTCGTTCAGGCATCAAGAAATCTTAACCTGAACATTCCTGTCGTCGTAAGACTGCAGGGAACAAACGCGGAGGAGGCGAGACAGATACTGAATGATTCGGGTCTGAACCTGATTCCCGCGGATACTTTGCAGGACGCGGCGGATAAGGTAACGCAGGCACTGGCTAAGTAAACATTAACTTACATTTTTTTACCGGGGAAAGGAAGAAGTCTCTTCTCTTTCCCCTTTTGATTGAAAACAAAAATTTATGTCATACAAAAACATTTTATTCGACGATTCACTTACATACGACGACGTGTCGCTGCTCCCCAACCAGATATCGTCGGTCAAGCACCGCGCCGACTGCGATACATCTGTAGAGTTTTGCGGAGTCAAACTCGCGGTTCCCATTATCGCGTCTCCGATGAACACGGTCTGCGGCGGCAGGATGGCGAAATCACTTTCGGAACTGAACTGTCTCGGAGTCATACACAGATTCAATTCGGCGGACGAGCAGATATCGGAGTTCGCCGATAATGAAATGCTCGAAACCGATTTAAAAGCCGCTGCAATCGGAATAAATTCGGATACGGAAATCGACCGTCTGAAAAAACTCGCGGACTACGGCGTTAAGATAATCTGCATCGACATTGCCAACGGCGGCTCCAAGATGATTGAACGTTTTCTGAATGAAATCAGGCCTATTGTGGGTAAGTATAAACTCAAAATTATCGCGGGTAACGTCGCGAGTTCAGAAACAACAGAATTCCTGATTAATCTCGGCGTCGACGCGATTCGCGTCGGTATTGGAAACGGAGCAATGTGCTCTACATCAATAAAATCTGGTATCGGAATCGGTCAGGTTGACGCGATAGTTCGCGCGCTTTCCGCAAGGGACAAGATGAAAAGCGGCGTGAAAATAATCGCCGACGGCGGCATAAGCAACCCCGGCGCGATGTGCAAGGCAATCGCTCTCGGCTGCGACGCGGTAATGTTCGGACGCGTGCTGGCGGGTACGGAAGAAGCGCCAGGCGACGTTATTAAATATAACAACCAGCGATGGAAAAAATACTGCGGAAGCGCCTCATTTGCCGTGAAACAGGAGAATAAGAACTACATAGAAGGCGAAGAATCGCTCGTTCCATACAAAGGAAACGTATCAAAACTCATAAAAGAATACCGCGAAGGGCTTCAGTCGTCAATGAGTTATCTGAATTCCCTTACAATCAATGAATATCAGCAAAAAGCCACTTTTGTAAAACTGACGAGCCATTCTTTCCTTGAAAGAAAACCTCAGGTCGAAAATGGTTAGAATTCTCTGGTTCAGAAAGAACCTGCGCATTTCTGATAACAGGGTTCTCAAGGTTTTTCTGGATGAAATCAACCCGGGCGACAGGTACTTATTCCTATACATAAAGAACGAAAATACATTCAGGTATTTCGGCGAGAAGCGTGTTCGCTTTCTCAACCAGTGCCTCGATGAATTAAAGAATCAGCTGAAAGACAAAGGATTTAACCTACATATTTTTAAGGGTGATAGCCTGAATGTTTTTAAGCAAATAATACAATCTGATACTAAGGTCTATGCTGACTGTCAAATCGAACCTTATTGCATAAACAGAGACGAAAGGGTCACGGCTTTTCTCAGGGCAATGAATTCCAAACTGATTACCATCGATGACTCGACTTTGTTCGAATCTGGTGAGGTTCTTAAGCCTGACGGAAAACCTTACACAGTGTTTACGCCTTTTAGAAAACGATGCGAATTACTTATTAGTGAAAAGCATTGGTCGGAAGAATCCTGTGATTTTGCAAAACTCGCTCACTGCAAAGAGTTCAAGACTAATGCTGTTGAGAATTACGAATTCCGGACAAATATTGAAGGATTTATCAAAGGCGGGCGGACGGAAGGGCTTAGACTCCTGAAATCTTTCGAAAGAAAAGGAATTGAAAAATACAATACGCTTCGCGACTTCCCTGCCGAAAACGGTACGAGCCGGTTATCTCCCCACTTGCATTTTGGAACGGTGAGCATCAGGGAATGTTACAGAACCGCTCTCGGAAAACTTGAAACGGCGGACGACAAGGACGAAGTCCGGACCTGGATAAACGAACTCCTCTGGCGCGAGTTTTATTACAACATTTCACATCATTTCCCTTACATAATAGACGGAGCATTCAAACGGCAGTATGACAAAATAAAATGGTCTTACGATGAAGATTTGTTCGGAAAATGGCGCGATGGAAAGACGGGTTACCCGATAGTTGATGCGGGTATGAGACAGTTGGTAAAAGAAGGCTGGATGCATAACCGTCTTCGAATGATAACCGCGATGTTTCTCACGAAGGACCTCTTTATCGACTGGAAACTCGGCGAGAAATTTTTCGCGGAACACCTGATAGACCTCGATTTCTCTTCCAACAACGGCGGATGGCAGTGGAGCGCGTCAACAGGATGCGACGCCCAGCCGTATTTCAGAATTTTCAATCCGTATCTTCAAAGCACGAAGTTCGACCCTGAAGGAAAATATATAAAGCAATACGTTCCTGAACTTAAAAACGTGCCGCCGAAGTACATACATAATCCTTCATTGATGCCTGATGAAATGCAGAATAAACTCGGAGTCATATTAGGCAGGGACTATCCCCTGCCTGTTGTCGGGCATTCAAAAGCGAAAGACAGAATTATGAAAGAGTTCAGGTCCTTGTAATCTCTGAGAACATTATCATCCATTTAATCGAACGAATATTATTCAGGATTGTGTACAAATTAAACCGTTTCAACGATTTAATATTATGATTAAATTTGTAAGATTTAATAAAAAAAGAAAATTCGGAATAACAAAATGAGAAAAAAAATTGTAGCAGGCAACTGGAAAATGAACAAGACTTTCGAAGAATCGAAAGCATTAATGAACGAATTAAAAGCGAAACTCGGAAAGGAAACTTCCGAAAAAGTTGAAACAATAGTATGCCCGCCATTTTTATGCGTTCCGGCGGCTAATGAAATATTTCAGGGCACAAACATCAGATTCGGCGGACAGAACATTCATTTCAAGGATGACGGCGCTTACACGGGAGAAATATCTGCATCGATGCTGAAGGCAATCGGCTGCGATTACGTCATACTCGGGCACAGCGAGCGCAGGCAGTACTTCCACGAAACAAACCATCTGATAAATTTTAAAGTATTGAAGGCTCTCGAAAAAGGGCTGAAACCGATTTTATGTGTCGGCGAAACTCTCGAACAGCGCGAACAGGGCGTCGAGAAAAAAATCGTCGACGAGCAGGTTACTCTTTGCTTAAAAGACGTATGCGCCGCGGATATGGAAAATGTGGTAATCGCTTATGAACCCGTCTGGGCAATCGGCACGGGCAAGACCGCAACGCCTGAACAGGCGGAAGAAATGCACGTCGCAATAAGAAAATCGCTCGAAAACCTTTACAACGCCACGGTGGCGGGCAGGACGAGAATACTCTACGGCGGCAGCATGAACGACAAGAACGCTAAAGACCTGCTGGGCAAGAACAACATTGACGGCGGACTTATCGGTGGCGCGGCTCTGAAAGCCGACAGTTTCATTGCGATAATTGAAGCGGCGAAATAATTGTCAACATATATATATAAAGAAAAGCCCCTCATTTGAGGGGCTTTTCATATAAATAATAACTTTATATTTTTAACTGCAATTTTGAAATTTCAATTTTGCATTTTCAACTATTTTACCAGCATCATCTTCTTTGTTTCGGTGAATCCTTCCGATTTAAGAGTATAGAAATAGACTCCGCTGGAAAGTACACTGCCGTTGATTTCCGCGTTGTAATACCCTGCCGTCACGTAGCCGTCAAGATACGTATCGACGAGTTTACCCGTCACGTCATATATTTTAAGGCTCGCGTTCCCGTTCTTCGGAATCGAGAATTTTATGTTTGTTACGGGATTGAAAGGATTCGGATAGTTCTGACCGAGTTCGAAACTGACCGGCACTTCAGGCTGTCCGTTTATTCCCGTAATCGTAATTCCCGTCTGAATCGACTGCTGAATCTCGGCCGTGTATATCGGCGAAGCATCCTTGTAAACGAAAATAATCAGTTTGCAGTTTGCTTCAAGCCAGCCCGCGCCGAGAGTCGTGCTGAAAGTCTTGTTTATGACCTGTCCGTTTGTCCAGGTGCCGCCCGTGTTAACGTTCTCTCCTGTAGCCGTATTTACCATGTTTCTCGCCACCCACTTATGTACATAAGAAGAACCGCCCGTGCAGTAAGAGTTACCCGACTGGTTGTAAACGAGATTATCCTCTGTGATGACGTAATTAATTTTGTATTGTCCCGTCAGATTTTCAAGCGCGGTCGCGTTGAGGTTAACATCGAGCGCTCGCGTGCCCGGATTGTAGTTTTTACTGACGATGTCAATCTTCACGGGAGATACGGGTGAATTCAGATATCTCATAAAAGGTCTCTCGACAAAATCACTGTAACCGCAGGTCTGCGGATTTGTCATTCTTTCAATCGTGCCGGTAGGATATGCGTTCATTCCCATAAGCGAAAGAATATTGTTGCCGTTGAAGTTAATATACGGGTCGGAAGAACTTCCGCCGTGATACGCTATTACTACGGTTTGAGGATAAAACACTTCAAGATCCACTATTCTTCCCTTTGCGCAGGGACACCACTGGCACCACGTGCCCGTGCAGTACTCGATTAAAACATTTCTCGGATTGTTCGAAGCGTAATATGTGTTATAAACCGTATCGTTCGAAATGTTCTGGTCGCCGCTCAACGTCGTGTATGCTTTCATAGTTACCGTGCCCGATGCAGGAACTGTCCATTGAGGGAAAGTTACGAGATACGACGAACCCGCCGCAAGACCCGTTACTGTCTGTGTCTGCGTGTATCCGCCGGGCGTTATCGTCAGCGTAACCGGTATGTTCTGAGTTGTCGTTCCGAAATTTCTCACGTAAACTTTCGGAGTATCTATCGCGCCGGGAGAAAAAACCTTATTGTATCTCTTGAATCCGCTAGCGCCGGCGTCGTTTGAATATCGTGCCCCTATTTTAATGTTATCGAGATAAAGGTTGTTACCGTACGCTGATATTGCGGTGAACTTCAGTTTATTCGTACCCGCGGGAAGCACGTATCTTTTCGTCGCCCACTGCGCCGGAGTAGGCACGAATGCAAGACCTGTAGGAGGCGCCGTTGTCAATTCGCCCGAAGCGCCGCCGTTTAGAAGCACCAATTGCGTCCACGTTCC
>AMWB02018663.1_pt1 | contig 10703 bp, 7 predicted proteins | sample 200311 | NCBI WGS metagenome assembly AMWB02 (sample SAMN02737377, study PRJNA173069) | bioreactor metagenome | biome: anode biofilm in microbial fuel cells | place: USA: California | collected 2010-12-16 | reverse complement strand
ACCCGTGCAAAGGGCACCTCATAACCCTCTGGGCCTGCCAATCTGAGGTTTAGTGGTAATCACATATTAAAATAGCAAACGTATTAAGCGTACTGAGGTATACTGTCGTCTTGAGCATTAATCAGGAGGAGTTTCACCGCTACCCAGAGATTTTTACCTAAAGTGTGTCGCGGTCACATCACTTTAGGCAGCAAAATGATCTGCGGTTGAAGTTCTTGCTCAGGCAGTTTACCTTGCAACCGGCGCATGACTTGGTCAACCCGTGGCTTTTCTGATATCTGCGGGTTATTTTATTACGTTTTTAGTGAGATAGAGGCGCTTTGCGCTTGTGAAGGGGACATACGTGAATACAAACACAGTCTGGGATGCAAAGCTGAAAGTTGGTTCCGATATCATCGACAATCAGCATAAAGTGCTATTTGATTTGATCAAGGACTTGAACAATGCAATCCGCACCGAGGTCAACATAAGGGTCGTCGATATTCTGTTGGGAGTCTTACGTGACTACGCTTTTCAGCACTTTCAGACCGAAGAGGAACATTTTCCAAAGCATGCTGATTCTATCACCCATTGTCTCGAACATTATACACTGATTAAAGGGTTGAATACGTTTATCCATGATTTCAGGAACAACAGGACAAAAGTGGAGCCGACACCTGCAGTTTTTCTTGAACATTGGTTGTTTGAACATATTGAGAAATTTGACAAGCCATGCTTTGCAGATAAGGCAGTGAGTGTGTCTCTTTCGTCTCCCCCTGATGCTGTAGATGCATTTGATCCTCATTTAAAGGAAAGACGTCACCATAAGCGGATACCCCATAATGATCTCGTGGATGAGAACATCCAGGCCCATTGTTATAACGCCACAAAGTTGAAAAGCGGAATGGTAGACATCGTTAACCTGAGTACTGGCGGGCTCATGTTGCGTTCCACCAGAACCCTGGAAGTCGACGATCTGTTGATCGTCGGCTGTCGGATTGGCCGCACTTTCAAAATGAAGGAAAAGGTCAAAGTAATATCGGCTCATGATCAGATGTATGGTGTTCAATTTATCTCACCATCTCGCGAAACACTCGTATTTTTCACAGAACTGTATGGCGCCGTTCATATGAACAATTCAAGCTATGTCGATGCACAATAAGTTTGTGCCGGCGTTCAAGGCTCCTGGCTGTCTGCATGATCGGGGGGCTTGACAAATGCGTAAATAAGTAAAATTCAATGGTTATCAAAGTACATATGCGAAGATGAGGAGAACAGCAATACCTGGCATGCCGCATCATATAATTCACCGCGGATTACATGGTCGGAAAATTTTTTTGATCAACGACGCTTATGTGGTTTATTCAGAGACACTGTCGGACTGCACCCGTCGCCATGGTCGAGAAAAGTCAAGGTGGCTCACCCTCGTATAATCGCTTATCATAGATATTTGCGGGTCTCATTTTAACAATGTTTTTTGGACAAGAGTGATATGAATCCTATTTGTATAGTAGACGATCAACCTTTTATAGGTTCGACAATTTCGAATATCCTTAAAGACGAGGGGTATGAGACCATTGTATTTCAGGATGCGGAAAGCTTCTGGCAGAGCCTCGATATGCAGGAGCCCTCTCTCGTTATGCTGGATATCTGGCTGCCGGGTCAGGACGGTCTGCAGCTTCTGAAACGGTTGCAGGGACGATTCCCCACCCTGCCCATCATCATGATGAGTGGGCATGCCGGGATCGAGACGGCGGTTGCCGCGATAAAGGCCGGTGCCTACGATTTTATGGAAAAACCGCTGCATCTTGAGGTGTTACTCGACAAGGTGCAATCTGCCATTATGCATCGGCCTCCAAGGAGCGACTGGAACCTGCCCTCGGATATGGGAATTGAGATCGCCAGCGCCGACCTGTTGCTGCCCCCAGGCATGGTGGAGGTCGTTGATTCCCCGGAACCGCAGCGCACCCTCAGAGAAAATGTAGTTCTTAACGGCGTCGGGCTTCTGAGCGGCCGGAAAACAGGCATTATCCTCAGCCCGCTCGGGATCAATGAAGGTATCGTCTTTCAAACTCTCGACGGTCAAACCATCCATGGACACATTACCTCCCTGGAAAATTTTTCCCATACGGTTTCCTCGAAGACCTTCTCAGCCAATTCCACCACGCTGGATAACGGCAGGCAGCAGGTACGCACTGTTGAACACCTGATGGCAATCTTTTCCATGTACGGCATAACCAACGTGCTCATAAAGGTAGACGACGAAGTCCCGAACATAGACGGTTCCGGCAAGGACTTCTGTGATCTCATCGCCCAGGCGGGGATAGAGGCACAGCCGGCCTTTACCAAGGTTGCGGTCATCCGCCAGAAAATCGGCGTCGGCAACGAGGAGAAACAGGAAAAGTATATCTATGCAGAGCCTTTCGAAGGGTTCGAGATATCGATGAGGGTTGACTATTCTCTCCCCATCGGGGAACAGGTTTATACTTTCAATCCTGAAAAAGGGTCTTTTGCCAAGGAAATAGCCCCGGCCCGGTCATTCAATACCTTCGAAAATATTGAGATGGCCCAGCGGCTGGGCAAGGTCGGCGGTGGGTATCTCAATTCCCATATCATCATGTACGAAGGCAAAGTTATCAATACGGAGCTCCGTTATCCCGACGAATTCGTGCGCCACAAGATACTGGACCTGATCGGCGACCTCTATCTGCTCGGTTTTTCCATCAGAGGACGCATTGTCGCCAATATGACCTCCCATGGCTTCAATCAGGCCCTGGTGGAACGGTTGTACCGGGCTATCCAGAGCAGTTCCCAAAAGCAGTCATAAAATTTACGGGGTAATATGCGACAGACGAGCACGGTAAAGAATTCGAAAGTTGGTTGACAACTTTTATGTTGATGAATCAGGCCGCACATTGTCTTCATGATGCATGAAGACCGCATCATGATATTCGCAATCATTGTCTTTTTTCTGCAAATGCTGGTGATACTCCCCTTGGGAGATGCACAGGCAACCGATGCTGATCTGGCGGCCAGCTATCGATTTTTGGTCAGTGACCGGGACTCGGCGGACGGTGTTCTCTACAAGGCCACCGCCGGAAAACTCCGGGGTCGTCTGCTGCCGCTCAGTTTTTCCGACAGCCCGGAATACTGGGGCCGGTATGTCTGCGAACTGCCCGGAAACTCCTGCTCGGTTACTGATGTTTACGACCCGCAAACCTATACCCTGACCCCGCAAAAATCACATTCCGGCGATCTGCAGACCGAACGTGTCAACAGCCACAACGGAACCAACATCTACGATGCTGCAACCTGGCAGATCGCCGTCATGCTGGGCCATGCCATCAATCGATTTTCCCTGCCGGACAACGAGGACCCTTATGCCCTGGTCAGCAATCAAAATTATTTGCTGAAGGAGGGATACAATGGCAACTCCGCCACTGTCAGTGCGCACCAGAATCGCGCGATGACAAGAGGCAAGGTCTTTGTCTACAATCACCACACCGTTAGTGAGCCCCAACAGGCCTACGCGTTTCGCATGCTGCCGAGGAATTGGCTGTCGGTGGACCCTTTTGCCGGAACCAGGTATGCAGATCGGATTAAAACCACTGCCTTGCCACAGAACAATCCCGAATATCAACCCGGCTGGGTTACCTGGACCGACTGGAAGCCGATTACCGGCGAAAATGGCTGGGCATTTCTGGTGGGCCCGCTGCAGGCCGCATACATCCATTATATCCTCGATCAGAAATCCGCCTTTGTACCGTTGCAGGATACGGCCGTGCAAAATGCGCTCGATATCCTGCCGACTTTTGCGGCAATGCAGTCGCCCTCCGGTGCACTGTATTATGCCCCGGCTGGTACGGTAGCCAACCAGGGAGAACAGCTGGTGGATCCCTACGGGGTGTCGGTTGAAAACAATTTTTCTTTGTATGCAGGTCTTGCACTTCTGCATTCCACCCTGCGGGCGACCATTACGCATGAGCCAAATGTGCGTCCAGAGGATGCTGTGGCAATCCAGGAAGCACTGCAACTGATCGATGCGATGATCAACGGTGGCATAATCGGCAAAGATCGCACAACTTCTGGTCTTCTGGCTTTTTTCAGGGATCTGGCCTGGCGTGACGGGGAATTTGTTCAGGGAGGGCGTGCCGACGACCCGACGAGCACCGTTCAATGGGTGCCAAGTCTGCAGTCTAAAGCAGTGGATGTCAATACCTGGGGAATTGCCGCCCTCGGGCCGCAGCAGATTGATGCGTGGTTCGGCTTCGGCGCTGCCTTTCAAAACTGGCAGCAGGTGAAACAGTGGGGCGGCTATGGTGTGGGCAGAACACTCTGGGGTGTGGGGTTTTCGAACCAGGATGGAAACGGTATTGACGCAGATGGCAATTTCCGGCAGGGTATTCTCTCCACGGAATGGACTGCTGGCGCCATTAATATGCTGCACACAATGATCAGCTACTATGAAAAAATTCCCAAGGAATCGAAACATTACCGGGAATCCAGGCGCTTTTTGGCAACACTTGGCCATGATACACAATCGATGGTGGCGGCAATCGATACAATGCGTCTCGACACCTATGCAACGGGCAATTTTCCTGGCCGGCCGCAAGAATTTGCTCAATTATTTACGGCTCGCAAAACCCGGCCCTATCTCTACGCAAGCAAACGGTACCTGATTCCCTTTGGCTGGTATGCCAACCCCATGCCCAGCACCTGTGCAACTGCCTGGGTCATTATGGTACATGCTGGCTATAATCCCTTTGCGTATGGTGGCAAGTAGTCAATTTCCGGCCGGCATCCCCGGCCCAGCTCGAGGCACCTTTGGCACTCTCTTTTCAAACAAGAGGCCGCTGAAAAACAACATTTCTTTTTTTGCCAAAATCGGCGGTATCTTCCCATTGTTTTGATCTTTTGACGGCGTAAAACCGCCTGTTGGCCACCGCCGAATCTATAGCAAAATTGAATTTGGTTTGACAAGGCATCCTCAAATAGGCTATTTGAATAACATCTTTTTGGCGAAAAGCACTGACCTTGTCGCTTTTACATTTGATTCTACCAAATACTTACTGGCAAATCATAGAGACGTGAACGACACGTTGCACGTCTGAATCTTTCTGGTATATGCAAAATCTACAGAAAATGATGCATGAGTAATCGAAGACAAAATCTGCAATATTTGTCTCCTGGCACCATCGTCCTGTACTTTTGCGTGGTTGCCTTCTTTATGTCGGCGTCTTTGGCATTCAGCATGGGGAGCGGCTCTGAGTCTTTACTGTCTTCCTGCGGTCTTACTGCACAACAGTTTGAAAAAAAGGCCAAAGAGTACCTCGGTGTTCCCTACCAGCGCGGTGGGACCTCGAAAAAGGGCATGGACTGTTCGGGCTTTGCAAGAACGCTCTACGACAGGATTTTCAGCATTGAATTGCCGCACAGCTCTGTCGAGCAATATCAATCTTCAGATCTGCGGAAAATCTCAAAAAAAAGGTTGCAGCCAGGCGACTTGATTTTTTTCTCCGACAAGAGGAAAAAAAGGATTAATCACGTTGGCGTATACCTTTCGAATGGAAAATTCATTCATGCCAGCTCCAGCCTTGGCATTACTGTATCGAAACTGAGTGAAAGCTACTGGCAAAAAAGATTTGTCGGTTCAAAGCGTCATCAGGCCCAGAGTTCCGGTCCTGGACCAAGGCAGGCTGAGGTTGAGAGTTCCATAGAAATCCCGGTACACGAGAACGGCACGATTACCGGCTATGCTCATAATGAAATGGGGTCCGCTTCTGCAGCTTTTCAGGACGACGAATCGGACACATTTGCCGGTCTATACAATGCTTCGGCACTTGACAGCAGGTATCTCAGCTTTTATCAGATCGGTTACGATCATTGGATTGCCAATAGCCTGACGGTGAACATCTCCGCTTTCCAGGAAATCTTCGATATATCAACAGCCTGGCCTGGTCTTGAGCCATACAGTCGAACTGCAGGGTCTTGGCAGGAGGGGTTCTCCTCCGATACTGCTCTCAGAAACGGTTTTCAGTTGGCAACGGATATTCATCCCAGCAACTGGCTCAGTATCACTCCTTTTATTACGTTCTTTGATAATTACTCAGGCATCCAGGAAAACTGGGATGTGCCAAAACGGACATTTGGCTTAAACAGCCTTGTGACGCCGGGGCATGGCCGCTGGACTCTCTCCATGTTGTTACAGTATTCTGATCAGCAGGATCTTGTGAATACTGCAAATATTGACAATATGATCAGTTCCCTCGACCTGTCTGTCAAATTGGGATTGCACCTCACCGAGAATCTGCAAGTATCTCTGACGGGCAAACATGATATTCGAACCGCAGCATATGACAGCGTAGAGGACACGTCATCTGCTCAAATTTCCAGCAATGATGTTTTCTTTAGCTTTGATCTGACGTATTGATATGATGCGGGGGCGTCTCGCTCCCATTGGCTGATGCTGCTGGGGCTCGTTGAAGATTGACCAAGATTACTGTCCAGACGTCTTTCAGGTTGAAGAGAATTGATGGCAACTGATACCTCACCGCGCTTTCCCCCGATCCTGGTATTAATTTTCGGTGTAATTGGTATTTCGTCCGGCTCTATTCTGGTACGATTAGCCCAGGGCCAGGACATGCCATCCATCGTCATTGCCGCCTGGCGACTGAGCCTGGCGTCAGCCATTTTATTGCCGCTGGCGCTCGCGCGGCGACGCGCGGAGCTCTGCCGGATGTCGGGCAATTCCTGGGGGCTGGCGATTCTTTCCGGCTTTATGCTGGCGCTGCATTTTGCCAGTTGGATTACATCGCTGGCCTATACCTCGGTGGCCAGTTCGACCGTGCTGGTGACGACCTCGCCACTGTGGGTCGGTTTGACAGCCCCTTTTCTGCTGGGCGAACAATTGTCGCGGCCCCTTAAGATAGGCATCGCCCTGGCGATGCTTGGCAGTGTGTTAATTGGCGTGGCGGATGTCGTGGCCGTCGTCGATGGCCGCTTCCATTTCAGCCTCACGCAATTCACCCATCAGTCCAACCCCCTTCTCGGCAACAGTCTGGCGCTGGTTGGTGCGGTGGCCGCCTCCGCCTATCTGCTCATTGGCCGTCGTCTGCGCAGCGGTATGTCCCTGCTGAGCTATACGGCTGTTGTCTATTCTACGGCCGCATTTTTCCTCATTCTTATGGCCGTCGTCCTTGGCTACAGCCTTTTCGGATATTCGACCGTTGCCTATCTCGTTATGTTGCTGATGGCCATTTTTCCCCAGCTTGTTGGCCATTCTTCCTATAATTGGGCACTTGGCTACCTCACCGCCGCTACCGTCTCGGTCGCCGTTATTGCCGAACCTGTCGGCGCAACCCTGCTCGCCCTGGTCATCTTCCAGGAAATCCCCAACACAATCACCCTGACGGGAAGCGCTTTGCTTCTTGCCGGTATTGTTTATGCCAGCCGACCCGGTGGAAAACCGGCAACGGTAAACACCTGAATCTGCTCAGCAGGACGAGGTAAAAAAACCTCCGGGAAAGATGTTTTCTGCGGGGTTCATTGTTGTCGCATATTCAGGTTTTCTGAGAAAAATCGTTGCCCTGGCGGTTTCAATTGGGTAGGATAAATGATCCATCAGGAACACTTCTTGGTCATGACGGCCTTGATTTTGTTGGGAAGGATACCTGCATTTATGAAAACAAATCGACTCTATCTGCAACTGATAAGTCTCCATGGATTGATTCGCAGCCACTCGCTGGAGCTGGGACGCGATGCCGATACCGGCGGGCAGACGAAGTATGTCGTAGAACTTGCCAGGGCTTTAGCCGGCCATGAGGATGTGGCGCAGGTTGATCTGGTTACCAGGCTCGTACGCGATAAAAACATCTCCAGGGATTACAGTCAGCCGATCGAAGAGATCTGCGACGGGGCCCGGATCGTCCGCATCCAGTGTGGCGGTCGGAAATATCTGAGGAAAGAGCTTCTCTGGCCTCATCTTGAAGAATTTATTGATAAAACCATCAAATTTATCACCTCGCAGCAGAGACCTCCCGATATCTTTCATGGCCATTATGCCGATGCCGGCTATGTGGCTATGCAGCTTGCCGCCGCTTTTGACGCGCCGTTTTTCTTCACCGGCCATTCTCTGGGGAAAAATAAACTGGCCAAGCTGCTTGCCGATGGCATGAAAAAAACGGAGATCGACCGCCAGTATAAGATACAGACCCGGATCGACACCGAAGAACAGATTGTCGGCAGGGCGGACATGATTATTACTTCGACGCAGCAGGAGATCGAAAAACAGTATGGCCTGTACACCAATGGTGCAGCCGGTACATATACGGTTATCCCGCCGGGCATTGAACTTGAGGCCTTTTACCCCTATTATGATTCCGAGCTTGACATCGATTTGCTGAGCGAAGAGGCAAAACAGACCAAGATTACCCTGAGAAATGAACTGCACCGATTCTGGATCAAACCGGAGCGACCTTTTATTCTGGCTCTGTGTCGTCCCGATCACCGTAAAAATATTACCGGCTTGATCGAGGCCTACGGCACCGACAAAGAGCTGCAGGCCATCGCCAATCTGGCGATATTTGCCGGTATCCGTCAGGATATCAACACAATGGGCGATAATGAAAAAGCAGTCCTGACCGATATGCTGCTGCAGATGGACCGGTTTGATCTCTACGGTAAGCTGGCGATCCCCAAGAAGCATGATTTCGCCACCGAGGTGCCGACCCTGTACCGGATGTGTGCCCAGAGCCACGGGGTCTTTATTAATCCGGCACTGGTTGAACCTTTTGGCCTGACGCTCATCGAGGCCTCGGCCTGCGGCCTGCCGATCGTTGCGACTCATGATGGCGGTCCTGTCGATATCATTAAGAACTGCCAGAGTGGCCTGCTGGTCGATGTTGGTCAGCCGGAGGCAATCAGTGATGCTTTGAAAAAGATTCTTATCGATCAGAGCCTGTGGGAGACCTTGTCAAACAATGGGATAAACGGGGTGCGTAAGCACTATTCCTGGACTACCCATTGTACAAGGACCATGGAGCAGTATTGCCGGTTCTTGCCAGCTCATCAGGTGGAGAACAACCACAAATCATCCAATCAGAAAAATCATATGCGACCCTCTTTTGGAAAACGGCTGACGAGTCTCACCAAATTGATGATCACCGATATCGATAATACCCTTATCGGCGATGATGCCAGCCTGTACCAGCTGCTCGAGCTGCTCGACGAGCACCGCAGCGACCTGGCCTGGGGCGTGGCCACCGGACGCAGCCTGGAGCTGACCCTGGAGGCGATGACCGAATACAATATTCCCGTGCCGGATATCCTCATCTGTTCGGTCGGCACCGAGATGTACTACGGGCCGGACCTGCGCATGGATAAAGGGTGGCAGCAGCATATCTCCCACAAGTGGAAACCGGAGCATATCAAGGAAACCCTGCATACGTTTGATTTCCTGGTGTTTCAGGAAGCAGAAGGGCAGCGCAGTCATAAAATAAGCTATTATCTGGAAAATAAAGATGACCGGCTGGACCAGATCAGACAAGCCCTGGATGAGCAGAAACTGCGTTGCCAGGTCATTTATTCCCATAATCAGTTTCTCGATATCCTGCCCCGCCGCGCATCGAAGGGCAAGGCGGTTGAGTATCTGCAGTATAAATATGAGTTTCTGCCCCGCCACGTCATGGTGGCCGGCGATTCGGGCAATGACGCGGACATGCTGGAGGGCAAAACCCGCGGCCTCATTGTTGGCAACCACAGCGAAGAACTGGCCTATCTGAAGAGCGCTGCGCGGGTCTATTTCAGCACGGGTAAATATGCGGCTGGAATAATCGAGGGTTTGCACCACTACGGTTTTGTTTAAGCTTTACGCTATTCTGTTTCCCTTCTGTTTTGGCAGCCAGGCCAAGACATGTGTCGTCGATTGCCGCTTCCTGGCTCGACGTAATGCCCCGCCGAAAGATAGATCGAGCTGTCTGGTTCGTTTCTGCTCCTGGATAAACCGGAAAAAATCATCGTATAGATCATTCTTGACTATTAAGCTGTTCTCTCACGCTTTATAGTGAGAGGAGATCGTGGTGATTGAGGATGGCTTATAGGAAGGTATGAAAACGGCTAAGCTGGCTGAATATTGCCCGGAAAATCATGGCAAGGAAGAAATGCCGATCCGGCAGATATGGATAAGTGGGTATTATGAAATCGAACTTCAACTATGACCCGGCACAACCTGGTCAGACAGAGTCTGCTGCCGCATTGCCTGTTTTTCCCAATGCATCGCTGGCTTTGACAATTGACCTTTATCTCCTCACCATGGCCCAGGGGTACCTTCTGTCCGGTATGGAAAGCCGGTCCAGCGTCTTCCATATGTTTTATCGACACGCGCCTTTCCAGGGACGATATGCTGTTGTTGCGGGAATGAGTCCGTTTGCCGACTGGCTCGAAGCTCTGGCATTTACCGATGAAGATATCGAGTTTCTCAGCACGGTTCCCGGGAAAGACGGCAGACCTCTTTTCGTTGCCTCGTTTCTCCGCTATCTGAAGGAGTGGCGATTCCGAGGCTCGATCGAGGCTGTGCCGGAGGGAACAATTCTCTTTCCGCATGAACCTATGGTGCGGGTGCGGGCACCGCTATTGGATGCCCAGCTACTCGAAGCGGCACTTTTGGCCATAGTAAACCATCAAACCCTGATCGCCACCAAGGCTTCAAGGGTTCGTCTGGCTGCGGG
>AMWB02086663.1_pt1 | contig 10717 bp, 8 predicted proteins | sample 200311 | NCBI WGS metagenome assembly AMWB02 (sample SAMN02737377, study PRJNA173069) | bioreactor metagenome | biome: anode biofilm in microbial fuel cells | place: USA: California | collected 2010-12-16 | reverse complement strand
GAAGACCCCCGCGCACATCCGCGAACGCGTGGAGCTGATGCAGCGCAGCGCCTACGAGCTGCCCTTCGACGATGCGTCGCTGGACGTGGTGTACCTCGTGGCGGCGTTGATGGAAATCCCCGACCCGCGTCGCTGCCTGCTGGAAGCGCGCCGCGTGCTCAAGCCGGAAGGGGTGCTGGCGGTGAGCGAGTTCCTGCCTGACCCCGATTACCCGTCCCGCCGTGTGACGATCCGCACCGTCGAGGAGGCGGGCTTTGCCGTGGAGGCTGAGGAGGGCAATGCCTGGGCGTACACCATCCGCTTCCGGAAGGGGTGAGCGTATGGGCTTACGGCGATGAGTGCTTTAACCACAGATGGCACAGTTGGTAATTGCTTAACACGAAAAAACACGAACACCATCGAAATACACGAATCGGTTGCGCGGGCGTAATAGCGCGGTGTTTGCACGCCGGTGGGTTGCGGAGTAGACGACCCGCATTGTCGCATCGACATCCACCCCGAATGGCAGGATCGGGAATCTCCACTAGAATTACTTATGTAATTGTTGTAAAAATTATTGACAGCAGTATCAAAAGGTGATACTATATGAATCGTAAACAACAACGGACGATCAGCGCGATCTTCAACGACCCGGTTCGATCCAACATTTCCTGGCTCGACATTGAGGAGTTGTTCAGGGCGTTGGGCGCTGAGGTGAGCGAAGGCAGCGGGTCGCGGGTAAGGGTGTATCTCAATGGTGTTCGGGCGGTCTTTCATCGTCCACACCCTGAGAAGGAAACGGATAAAGGCGCGGTAAAGAGCGTGCGGCGTTTTTTGCAGGAAGCTGGTATTGCCGCGGAAGAGGATGAAAAATGAAATACAAAGGGTATGAAGCGGTCATCGAATATGACGAGGAAGCCCAAATCTTCCATGGGGAGGTGCTGCATTTGCGCGATGTGATCACCTTCCAGGGAGAATCGGTGAAGGAATTGGAACAGGCTTTTCATGAATCGGTGGAGGATTACCTGGACTTTTGCGCTCAGCGGGGCGAGGAACCGGAAAAGCCTTATTCGGGTAAATTGATCGTGCGGCTGGATCCTCAACTGCACAAGGAGGTCACCTACCAGGCGCGCCGGAGCAACAAGAGCATCAATACGTGGATCGCGGAGGCGCTCGAGCGTTACAGCACGGAGAAGAAGTAGGGGAAAGCATGCGTGGATAAGGGTCGAGCGTCGCTCGACCCCTACGATCATCGTCCACGAATACATGGCCCACAAACTGAGCCAGTACAGGTTGCACGAATTTGAATATGGGTAAAGCGGGTTTAGGGGAGCGGGATTCGTTTTTAAAAAACGAATAAAAACGAATCGGTGGGTCACGGCTGAACCTGCGCGGGGGGCTGATCGCCGGACCGGTTGGCGGTGGGTTTGTCACGGAACTGGTCGGCGAAGGCTTTGAACTCGGGCCATTCGTCTTCAAGCTCGAGGAGGGCGGTACGGAGGAGCTGGGCGGGGTCGAGATCAGGATCAGGGATGCGGGTGTGGGTGCGGACGAGGCGGTTGATGGAGGTGGTGGCGAGGGAGAGGACGCGGAGGAGGTCTTTGGCATCATTGAGTTCGTGGATGTCAGCACCGAGTTCGGCGACCTTGCGGGAGAAGACGCGCATGACGTCGATCTCGTCCTTGAGGGAGGTGACGGTGGTCTGGTCGAGGCCTTCGAGCTCGCGGACGGGCATGCGGCGGGAATAAAAGCCATACTTCAAGGCGTTGTTGTTACCGGGCTGCCCGCCCCGTTTCGGTTTCATTTCATTCACCTCACGGGGTGCATTAATTGTATTTGGATCCAAGCGACCGCTTTGCTGCACTGGGTTGGAATTGACGACGGGAGGGGTGATCTCCGGATGGGGAGGCGGTGCGACAGGTGACGGCGCGGATTCCAGTGAAGATGGGGCGGGTAAAAACGGCGGCGGTGTGGAGGCGGGTTTTGTACGACGCCGGGCGCGGAAGGTGTGGCGAAGCTGGCGGAGAGCCTGGCGGGCGGCGAGTTCTTCGTCATCGGGAGGGAGGTTGGAGAAGTCGAAGATGATGGTGTGGTCGTTGAGCCACTGCCGCGCGGCGGGGTCGGCGGGGTCGAGGTTGGCGGGCATTTTTTGTCCTTGTGGTTTAGAATATATGTTCTATATATAGTATAACACAGGTGTCAATAGGGTACGAGTGCTTAAGAGAGTTTTCAGGATAGAAAAGGAATTCCTGGTTCGCTCATTGCATGAGCTCCCAGGATCTGCGCGGGTTGGGTTCGAACCCGCTTGATGTCAAGGGGTTAAAGATCGCTCTTAACCACAGAAAACACAGATAATTTGGATGACACAGAAATTATTCATAAAAAAATTAGGTTTCTAATAGGCAGGGTGCGTTGAAAACGTACCAGTAAAGCGCGGGGAGGAATGGTGGATTCACGAACCCACCCTTGTAACTGCAAGGTAACTCCAAGGGTGAGTTACTTGGGGCAAACTTGACGGAAAGACTGAAATGGCTAGAATTAAAAGGTCGAGCGGGGGCTAACAACATTATTGAGAGGGAAGATGCCAGATCAAACAATCGATAATCCAATTATCAATTCGCCTTTTGACGAACCAAAGAGGCATTTTGCATTCGATGACAACGGAATCACAAATGAAATCATCGAAGGCAGGAGAGTAAGTGAGTATTATGTGCCAATTCCGAAACCACGAAACAAAGGAGTCAAGCAACAAGGGTTCTTCGACGGAGAATGGCAGGAAGAGCGACGGAAAGAATATGAAACCATCAATAAAATCCGTTTACAGGTATTCAAATGGCGAAAGGGCGGATACCTGAATATAACCAGTACAACCAGAAGATTACTGGATTACTGGACCAGAGAAGGACGAGAACGAAGGTTGTATTTTTGCCAGATCGAGGCGGTGGAAACGGCTATCTACATCACCGAAGTGGCGAAGACATACGGTGACAACTGGATCGAAAAAGAAATCATTAATCAAAATGAACTCGCCAACCAGAGTATTTACCGAATGGCTTTTAAGATGGCAACGGGGAGCGGGAAGACGCTGGTGATGGCAATGCTCATCACGTGGCAGGTGCTAAATAAAGTCGCCAACCCGAGGGATACCCGATTTAGCGACGCGTTCCTGGTGGTGACGCCGGGAATCACGATCCGTGACAGGCTGCGCGTGCTGTACCCGAACGATCCGGGGAACTACTACAGACTGCATGACCTGGTACCTCCTGAAATGTTCAACCAACTGCAGAAGGTGAATATCATCATTACCAACTTTCACGCGTTCATGCCAAAAACACGCATCAACGCCGGAAAGCTGACCAAGGCGCTATTAAAAAGTGAAGACAAGGCGGGTGTTTTCATTGAAACCCCCGACCAAATGGTGAAACGGGTATGCAGACAGTTCGGGAACAAGAAGAACATTGTCGTCATCAATGATGAAGCCCACCACTGTTACAGACACAAGGCGACGGATGGTGATGAAAAGTTAAAGGGTGAAGACAGACAGGAAGCAGAAAAACGCGAAGAACAAGCCAGGATCTGGTTGACCGGGCTGGAAGCAGTGAATGCCAAACTGGGGGTAAAGGTTGTTTACGATCTGTCGGCAACGCCTTTCTTTTTAAAGGGGTCGGGGTACCCGGAAGGGACACTCTTCGGTTGGGTGGTGTCTGATTTTTCACTGACAGACGCAATCGAAAGCGGGATCGTGAAAGTACCACGAGTACCGGTGGCAGACGAGGTGATGAGCGGTAATATGCCGTTGTACCGCAATTTATGGCTTGAAATCCGGGACTTTCTACCGAAGAAAGGGCGCGGAACAGAACCGAGTCGAGATGAACCACGCCCACCGTTACAACTTGAAGCGGCATTGACAAGCCTTTATGCGAATTACAAAAAAGTATTTGATGAGTGGGCTAAGGATGGGGAGGCAATTGCAAAAGGAAGTACCCCCCCGGTATTCATCGTGGTGTGCAATAACACAAACGTCTCAAAGATGGTGTACGACCACATTGCTGGATGGGAAAAAACATTACCGGACGGAGAGATCGTGCCTGTGCCGGGGAAGCTGGAATTGTTCAGCAATGTGGTGGATGGAAGATGGACGGCGCGACCGAGGACCATCCTGGTGGACAGCGAACAGCTTGAAAGCGGCGAGGGGATGAGCGCGGATTTCAAGAAAATTGCACGCAATGAGATCGAGCAATTCAAGGCAGAATACCGGGTCAGGTTCCCGGGGAGAAACGCGGATGACCTGACAGATGAGGACCTGCTGCGGGAAGTGATGAACACGGTAGGAAAACCCGGAAAATTAGGCGAGCAGGTGCGGTGTGTGGTATCTGTTTCGATGTTGACGGAAGGTTGGGACGCGAGCACGGTGACGCATATCTTAGGTGTGCGCGCTTTCGGCACACAACTGCTGTGCGAACAGGTAGTGGGGCGGGCATTGAGACGCATGAGCCACGCCACCATAATCAGGGAAGTAACTGCAGGGAAAAACAAAGAGAGCATAGAATGCTATGAACCCGAATACGCAGAGGTTTATGGTGTGCCGTTCTCATTCATCCCCACTGCCGGGTCGACGCAAATGCCGAAATCACAGCAACAACCGACCAGGGTGCGAGCGCTGGAGGAGCGGGCTGACTGTGAAATCACTTTTCCGCGGGTTATCGCTTACCGTTACCTACTGCCGAACGAGAGTGTGAGCGCTGAATTTACTGAGGACAGCAAGATGGTGCTGAGCACCGAAGAAATCCCGTACAAAACACTGGTGGCTTCGATCGTTGATGTGGATGAATGGCACACGCTGGAAGACCTGAAAGCAAGGCGGGTGCAGGAGGTGGATTTTTTGGTGGCAAGCCGGCTGATGAATAAATACTTCACCACAGAAAATGAAGAAACCAAACCATGGCTGTTCCCACCACTACTGAAGATCACGCGCGAATGGCGAGAGAAATGCCTGGTATTCAAAGACAACACCTTCCCGCAAATGCTGCTCTTGGTGGTGAAGGCGGATGAAGCGGTGGAAAAGATCTACCGGGCGGTGGTGAAGGCGGATAAGGGAAAGCTGGCACTGCGGCCGATCCTGGCAGCATACGACCCCATTGGTTCGACGCGTTATGTGAACTTTGACACCGTGAAAGCGGTATACAAGACCGACGCGAGGAAATGCCATGTTTCACACGTGGTCGGAGACACGGACACGTGGGAGCAGAAGACCGCGCAAAGCCTTGAGGGGATGGATGAGGTGACCTGTTATGTGAAGAATGAAGGGCTGGGTTTTTACATCCCTTACGTTAAGAACAACGAGCAGCATGATTTTGTACCGGATTTCATTGTGAAAATAGATGACGGGCACGGTAAAGATGACCTGCTGAACCTGATCATCGAGGTGAGCGGGCGGGAAAAGAAGGATAAGAAGGAGAAATGCGCGACGGCACGGGATTTATGGGTGCCGGCAATCAACCAGCATGGCGGATTTGGGCGGTGGGCATTTATTGAAACGAGCGACCCGTGGAATGTGATGAATGAGATAAGAGATTTAATCAGGAAGGGTTCATGACCAGTGAAATAACACTCACCTTTGCGGGAGATGAATCCGGTGACACAAGTTTCGCGTTCCAAAAAGGGGCGTCAAAATACTTTGTTGTTGCTATGATTGCAACTGACAAACCTGATGCACTGCGCTTACAGTTACAACAAATTAAGCAGGAGTTGCACCTACATGAAGATTATGAGTATAAGTTCCACAAATTAATCGGGAAAAAACGAGGAATAGAAGTTTTTCAAAAAATCATAAAGGCAGATTTTGCTGCCTGGTCATTACTCGTTGACAAGACTATGCTCGATGATAGTTTTCTGTTCATTAATGGTCGAGAATTTTACTTATACTTCGTAACTGAGTTAATAAGGCAAATCCCATCTGAATATCAATATAACGCGACTTTGATCTTAGATGAATCCGGTGGGAGAGAGAACCTGGCAACTGAAACAAGGAGGGTGCTGCGGACGAGGAGAATCGACAGGCACTTTAAGAAAATTATTGCGAGAGATTCAGCAAGAGAACCATTAATTCAATTAGCAGACCTTGTTGCTGGAGCAGTTAGCCATAGGGACTCAATTAATGGAGTGGTGTTAGCTGATATGATGCAAGCTAAGTTGAGAGATGTGATTGAATTTCCATTAAAGTAACCCACTCCGCTAGCGGAACTCTCACTTGGAGAGGTGCAGGCCGCCACGCTGGGCGACTTTTCGCGGAGCAGGAGAAAGCGTATGCTTTTTACGCCTTAATTATAGCACAGGCGTCAAGGCAAAATGGTTGAGGACTTGCTGATGAAAAAAATTGACATAAATGAAAACGAAGACATTACTGTTGTTCTATCGTTATTCCCCCCAGGTGAACACGATTGGTATGAGGTTAAAGGTTGCCGAGAAATCGATTTTACACTTCCGAACTTTAATCCAAAATGGCAAGAAGATTTATCAAAGGCAATTAGCGCACTTTCAAATTCGGGAGGTGGATATCTTATATTAGGGGCAATTGAATCCATGAAAACCATCACGTTGGATGGTGATGGAATCAACCGAAGAATCAAGCAAAACGGGACAAAAAAATGGTTAGAGGATTTTCTACACACACTAACAGACCCATTTATCCAAGGAATGAACGTTTATGAATTCGCAAAATTCCAAGGCAATCAATTACCAGAAACAGCGCTGTATATTGTCGAAATCGATGACTCAACAATCGCTCCTCATCAAGCAAAAGATCATAAATACTATGTTCGAATTGGATCATCTTCAAAACCAGCCAATAATCAAATAGTTTTGGATATACTAGGCAGGCAAAAATACCCGGAATTAAAAGTAATATTTACATATGGGTTCGTTAATAGAACGGATCCAAATTACTTGTTACGTGAAGGAGAACAGTTTGTCTTAATTGTAAATATCGAAAATGTTGGGAGAGTGTATGCAAAATATGTAAACATCATTCTTGAAATCCCCCAATATTTGTGTCACAGAGGATATATTGATAACTTTGACATTCCAGTTTTTGAAAAAAATTATGTGAAATACGCACGATTTATTAGAGAAAATGTAATAACAGAAAGTAAAAGTTTGGACGAACAAATCATTGGAAGAAACCCCGGTAGATTTGATCCGATACTTCCTGGTAGAAATCAAGGCTTTTCTATACCGCTAGCTGATGACTTTGAAAGGCAGAGTGTGTATTTTGTACGCAATAATCCCGAAATTCATTGGAGTTTATTTGCGGATAATATGCCCAAACTGTCTGAAAAGATAAGCATGAACGCAATCAAGATCGATCAGACATTACCATTTAGTAAATAAATGTGAAATAAGTGCGAGGAAAAATGTCAAAAAAAACCACAACCACCACACCGATCACGGCGATCAAACACCAGGATAAGCGAGTAAACATCCCTTCGCAGGAACTGAGCGGGTTCCTTGAGGATGAGGAAAAAGCACCCAAGACGATGCTGTATCCGCGCGACCCCAGCCTGGACCCACAGCTGGTGTGGAAGGGGAAGGACGAGCAAGATCAGGAAGCGCTGGAAGTTCTGACCGTACCCATTTACATCCAGGAGAAGATCCAGCCGCAGGCGATCGTGGAGAACGTAAGGCGGGAAGCTGGGGCGAAAAAAGGCGGCGTGGCAGAAGCGGAAGCAGCCTACCAGCTGAACATGTTCGGGGATTTCAATCACATCGATTTCGAAGACATGGTGGAGTTCTACGAGCACGAGCAGAACTGGAGCAACCGCATGGTGCTGGGCGACAGCCTGCTGGTGATGAACAGCCTGGCGGAGAAGGAAGGGTTGAAGGGCAAGGTGCAGATGATCTACCTTGACCCGCCGTACGGGATCAAGTTCGGGTCGAACTGGCAGAGCCGGCTGCGCAAGCGCGATGTGAAGGACGGCGCGGAAGCCGACCTGACGCGCGAACCAGAGCAGGTAAAGGCCTTCAGGGATACATGGGAACTGGGGATACACAGCTATTTAAGCTATTTGCGCGACCGGTTCGCGGTGGCGCGGGAACTGCTGACCGAGAGCGGCAGCATTTTCGTACAGATCGGGGATGAGAATGTACACCTGGTGCGAAGTGTACTGGATGAGGTATTTGGGAGTGAGAACTTTATTGCCCAAATTATTTTCAAAACAACGACGGGTAGACAAGAAAACCAAATTGATAGACTATGTAATTACTTGATCTGGTTTTCAAAGGACACAACTAAAGTAAAAACCCATAAACTATTCTTGGCCAAAGAAAAAGAATCGGGCGATTTTAGTGCTGGCGATTTACAATCTCAAGGGGCGACAGAATCTGGAGCTTTTAGATTCGATTTTCAAGGAAAATTGTTTTCACCATTGATTGGTAACCACTGGAAGACAACCAATGAGGGTATCAATCGTTTAGTAAAGGCAGATCGAGTGATCTCGATGAAAACGGTTTTAAGATTCAAAAGAAAAGTTGAAGATTTTACGGTTAATACTTTACCTGATATCTGGTCAGATACATCCGGTGGTGCTGGAAGCGATAAAGTTTATGTTGTTCAAACAAGCACAAAGATTATCGAAAGATGCTTGTTAATTTCGACCGATCCAGGCGACCTGGTGCTGGACCCAACGTGCGGGAGCGGGACGACGGCTTACGTTGCGGAGCAGTGGGGGCGGCGCTGGATCACCGTCGACACCAGCCGGGTTTCCATCGCACTAGCGCGCATGCGGCTGATGACGGCGAGGTACCCGTACTACCTGCTGGCGGATTCGACGGAGGGGAGGGCGAAGGAAGCGGAGGTGACCCTCACCCTTGCCCCTCTCCCGTGGACAGGAGAGGGGAGTAAAAGCGGAAATGATATTCGGCAGGGGTTTGTGTACCAGCGGGTGCCGCACATCACTCTGAAGTCGATCGCGAACAACGAGGAGATCGATGCCATCCACGAGAAGTGGCAGCAGGTGATGGAGCCGCTAAGGGCAGATATCAATCAGGTATTGGAAGCCAATTACGAAGAATGGGAAATGCCGCGTGAGCTAGTCGATGATGATTTCAAATTGAAGGGCAAAGAACACCCGGATAAACTGATCAGTGAAATGATCGAAGAATGGTGGGCAGCAAAAAAGCAGCGGCAAAAAGAGATCGATGATTCCATCGCCAGGCGGGCGGACGTGGAACTGCTGTACGACAAACCCTACGAAGACAACAAACGCATCAGGGTGTGCGGTCCGTTCACGGTGGAGAGCCTGTCTCCGCACCGGGTGCTGGCAACGGACACGGAGCGACCAGAGAGCGAAAAGGTGGAAGACGGCGGCAAGTTTGAAAACACGATCATCGAGAACCTGCGCACAGCCGGGGTGCAAAACACCAAAAAAGGTGAACGGTTGAACTTCACTCACCTGGAGATGCACGCCGGGCGCTACCTGCAAGCCAGGGGTGAGTATGAAGAGCGCGGGAAGGTGAAGAGCGTGGCGGTGTGCATTGGACCTGAGCACGGCACGGTGGGCAATGACCTGGTACGCGAAGCGGCGAAGGAAGCGATGCAGGGGGTGGGTTTCGACCTGCTGGTGGTGCTGGGGTTCGCATTCGATGCGCACATTTCGGAAGACATTAAGAAATACGGCAGGTTGATGGTGCTGCCGGCGCGCATCAACCCGGATTTGATGATGGGCGATCTGTTGAAGAAGACCAAGAACGCCAACCTGTTCACCGTGTTCGGGGAACCGGATATTGAAATACAGAAACTTGATGGAAAGATCAAAGTTATTCTGAAAGGTGTGGATATTTTCGACCCGACGACCGGTGAGATCCGTTCGAGCAGCACGGATGACATCGCCTGCTGGTTCGTGGACAGCGATTACAACGGCGAGAGCTTCTTCGCACGGCAGGCGTACTTCTGCGGGATGGGGGATCCTTACGATAAATTGAAGAGAGCATTGAGAACCGAAGTGGACGAGGGCGCGTGGAGCATGCTCTATAAGACGGAGAGCTACCCGTTTGATGCGCCGAAAGGCGGGAAGATCGCGGTGAAGGTGATCAACGATTACGGGGATGAAGTGTTGAAGGTGTACGGGGTGTAAGAAAAAGGAGAAACGTGATGCTCGAAAAATTGGCATGGTTGAAGGGAATGACGTTATCGACCCTGGCACAAGGGAAGAAATTCGAAGTTCTGGATGTTGAAGAGAACAAAATCCTAATTGCCCCGCAGAGCACAGAATACGAAAGAAGCATAAGGAAAGTAAGACTGGAATGGGCATGGAATGAGCTGGTAAGGAAAGGTGAGTTGTCACAACAAGAAGTGTTTGAAGAAGGCAGTGTAAACTCGGCGTATATTATCGCTCTTCTGGCGAAAATGCCTGGTGTGACGTATCAAACAAAGCCGGTGAGGTTGTTTTACCAAAAAGCGAACAAATGAAAAGTTATTAGAGCAGAAAACCGGAGTCCAGGAGAAGACTCAGGGTTTTTTATGTGGAAGAAATCGAGGGTTGCAGGAGCAGCGTGTCATCCGGGTGTTTTTGGCGGAGCGCCGGTAACAAAAGCCAATTGCTTCAACCCGGGTAAGTCACCGGGTTTCGCAATGACAGTGAGTTGGGTGCGCGAGCATTCTGTAACAAAGAATAAATAAGTGCAGAAGAAAAATTAAGTGCAGAAACCGGGTTTCAGAGAGCAAAGAAACCCGGTTTACAAA
>AMWB02013063.1_pt1 | contig 10721 bp, 12 predicted proteins | sample 200311 | NCBI WGS metagenome assembly AMWB02 (sample SAMN02737377, study PRJNA173069) | bioreactor metagenome | biome: anode biofilm in microbial fuel cells | place: USA: California | collected 2010-12-16 | reverse complement strand
TGTGCCGCACGGCAACCGAAGCCCGTGCGGCCCGATCCGCCGGAGAAGTTGGCCTTTTCCTCTCCCTGGAAGGAGCGGATCCACTGCAAAATGACATACAGCTGCTCCGCATCTTTTATGAACTTGGCGTAAGGGGGCTCGGCCTGGTCTGGAGCCGGCGCAACTATGCGGGAGACGGCGCTTTTTTTAAACAGACCAGGGAAGGTCATAAAGGAGGATTAACGCCTTTTGGCCTTGAACTGATTGAAAAGGCAGAGGCACTGGGCATGTTTATCGACGTCAGCCATATCAATGATGAAGGTTTCTGGGATGTTATGTCCGTTGCCACGAAACCGCTTATCGCCTCCCATTCAAACTGCCGGGCACTTGCGGGGACCATGCGGAACCTCAGCGATGAACAGATTGCCGCAATCGCCAAAGGAGGCGGCGTCATCGGGATGAATTCCGTCAACCAGTTCATCCGTACCGGCGATACGAACGCCACCATCGACAATTTCATCGATCACGTCGATCACATCGTCCATAGGGTCGGCATTGCCCACGTCGGTATCGGCTTCGACCTGTGCGACAGTTTCAAAGACTTTCTCCAGGTAGGGAAATCCCTTGATAGCCGTGATGTCATCAAGACCCATGCAGGTCTCGGAGAATTTACCGCCGGACTGATTAGACGGGGCTATAACGACGGGGAAATCATCGCCATTCTCGGCGGCAACTTTATGCGTGTCTATGCCGAAATTCTTGGCTGAAACAATGATGCAACAGAAGGTCGCCACAGTCAGACCAGGGAGATCTTCTGTTTATCTCGGCAGAGTTTTGACAAAGTCAATAATTGATTTATGGAGAAGCTCCGGGTGGTCCTGGCCCACATCGATAAATATTCCATGCACATCGATGGTGCCAATATAAAATAATCGCTGGCGGTTTATCGCCAGAATTGTTTCATGGTGGCCATCGCCATCGCGATCGTATCTGGCAAATCTGCCATTCGTCCAGAAATCCAACACCTTCGTATCAAGATTGGGATCTGTATATTTGCCATCAGCATACTCCCCCGCAACATCCCCACTCTGATAGAGTCGATATCCACGCTGAATGATCGCAATATCATCGGGTGATAAATTGTACCCGGCCTGAGCCGAGGATAATTGGCTAAAAATAATGACAAAAAATGCTAATAAAAATGCTGTGTCTTTACACATCTTTATTTCCTTTGCGCAATGAAATGTATGGTGTTGAGGCAATTCTTCTGTTGAAGAGGATCAATGGGACGGCACGTTGCCCATAAGAATACCTGAGATTGATAGAATCGTAAACGTTCTCCAGCATGTTCGTTGCATCCATACGCTTGCCCATTAAAAAAGGTGTTTTCTTTGGCGAATTATAGTTTATATTTCGTCTACTATAATTAACATTCCAACGAGAAATAATTGATGTCAGATAACGCAAAATTTGATTTTTCAGTCATTCGAACCCTCCGGACCAAACAGGGACTCACGGCAGAGCAGCTCGCGCAAAAGGCCGGGATGACCAGGGCGACCATTGCGAAAATAGAAAGCGGCGGCGGCAACCCGACCCTAGATACTATTCAGGCGCTGAGCAGTGTTTTTCATTTGTCGTCCAGCGAGCTGATCAGGCTCGCTGAGGTGGCCCGGTGTGAAGAACCTGTCGTCAAAGCCTTTCAGGAAAAGGGAATGAATGTCAATCACATCTGGTTTCCCAATTTCGAGATTTTCCACATCCGTGCCGGAGGTGGCCTCAAGTATCTCGCAAATCCAGAATATCATGAGAATACCGCCGAGGTGTGTCTCATTCGTTCAGGCAGAGTCAGGGTCGCTGTTGCCGGCCAGTTGTATGAGTTAGGACCGGGCATGGCCATGCGGTTCAAGGCCTTGCAGGAGCACAGGTTTGACATTATCGAAGATGCTGAATTTTTCCTGATGCACCATAACTGAATAAACAATAAAAGTATGGAGGCAAAGATGAATTGTGATAAATGTGGAATTACCGTTGCATCTGGTGACGAAAGAAACCATCAAAACCAGACTTTTTGCGAAGATTGCTATATGATTGCCCTTTCCCCGATAAAAACCTGCGATCCATGGGCAGTGCACAGTGCCAAAAATTTTGAAAAGTGTACCGGGGAGACAAAACATCTGACCGAGGTTCAATCAGAGATACTGCGAATTCTCAAAATGGAAGGATCGCTGGAACCAGTTGCCTTGCTCGACAAGCTGGGCGGCAGCATGCACATCGACGAACTGCATCGAGAGTTTTCAACGCTGCGCCATATGGAAAAAGTCAAAGGAGAAAAGCAGGGGCAGAATGTATTGTGGCGGCTGTGGTGATCATATAATGCAACAGAAAAAGTGATGGGGATTGCTTCAGCCACATCTCGAACCTATAATCTTTTACTCGAGGTAACATATCATGTTCGAAACAGTTCTTGTTGAAATTACAGAAAAACATGTCGGCATTATAACCCTTAATCGTCCTGACCAGTTAAACACCTTCACCAGCCAGATGGCCGGGGAGCTTCATGCCGCCCTGCTCGCCATGGAAGCGGACACTACTGTTCGGGTTATCCTCCTTAAAAGTTCCGGTCGAGCCTTCTGTGCCGGGATCGATGTGAACGAACTTACCGGCAAATCGGCAACACAATACCGGGAGTGGATAGAATGGATGGAAAATCCTTTGGTGACGATTTCCACCATGAAAAAACCGGTCATCGCCCAATTGCAGGGCGTTGCCACTGCCAACGGGATGGGACTCGCGGCGGCGGCTGATCTGGTCATCGCCTCCGAACGGGTCAAGATGGGCCTAACCGCAATCAATGTCGGTCTCAACTGTGTTGGCCCGATCCTGCCTGTTGCCCGTTGTGTGGGACGTAAAAAAGCTCTGGAGCTGCTTCTTTATGGCAATCTGTTAAAAGCCCAGGAAGCTCTGGAACTCGGACTTGTCAATAGAGTCGTCGCCCATGAAGAACTTGATGCAGCAGCCCTGGCCTGGGCGGAAGACCTGGCGCAAAGAAGTCCTCTAGCGGTGCAGATTGCCAAAAGCGCCTTCTATCAGTCAGAGGACATGGATTATCAGAAACAGTTCCAGTTTATGAACGAGGCTTTTGCACGGCTGTGCACTACCGATGATGCCAAAGAAGGAGTCGCTGCCTTTTTGGGGAAGAGAAATCCACAGTGGAAATTACAGTAGGTGTCAAGAATATCCCCGTCGGTAATTCTGTTTGCCCCCCTGCACCCAATAAAAAATGCGATGCAGGATCCTAACAGCTATTTTTTTTTCAGCGGGGATTCTTGTAACCGGTCTCAGCGACACGCATACCCACCATCTGTTCAACCATTGCCCGGGTAGGAAGACACTATGGGAAAGATTATTCATCAATCGCACATCACCATTACCCGCGAAAACGGCCCGACCCGCATCGCCCATATTCGAGGGTTCGATCAACCGGTATACTACGGCGTACATGGTGGCATTAAAAAATTCTACAATGTTGAACCGGAAGAAGAGCACGCCGCCACCCTGGACCACCTGGTCGGCGCAGTCGGCGGGTGAATGATGGGTACATTGGCCACGGTGCTGGCCAAAAAAAAGATCCGAACCTTCCAGGACCGCTATATGGCAACGGTTACCGGCGATATCGAGGACGTCAACGGGGTGCTGAAGATTGTGCGTATTCACGTGCACTATAATTTGAAGCTGCCGGCGGATAAACGCGCGGATGCAGAAGAGGCGTTCAACAACTATATCACCCTCTGCCCCGCCGCCCAGAGCGTGATTGAGGCAATCAACATCACCCATGAGCTGGAGATGGCGGACGAGACCTGAAAATTACTGTAACAGCTGAAAGCCGCACGGGGGCACGGATCGTCAGACAATAAGGAACGGCCGCGGCGTGATGGAAAAACGCAGAATGGCCCCCCTGCCTGCTGTCCCCATGCAGTTAAAGCCGGTTCAGGGCCTGGGCCTGCTGCAAGCTTTCCAGAGTACGTGCGGTCAACTCAGGCGCATGGCTTTTTCAGGGCAGATCTCCTGGCAGCAGAAGCAGGTAATGCAGGTATCGGCATCTACGACTGGAAGAGAATCCCGCATGGTGAGCGCAGAAACCGGGCAATGTTCTATGCAGGCTCCGCACGCAGTACATAATTCCGGATCGGCCTTGGGTTTAACATTCATTTTGGTATTCATTAACTGCTGAATCGCCTGATTCCCCGCGATCGCTTCGCCACCCAGCGGGGGCAGCTTAAAATGAGCCAGAATCGGCATGACACCGTCGATTTGAATCGTTTGCGCATCGAAATCGCCAAGTCCAAGGGCCTTGGCCTTCTGCAGAAAACGCAGACGGGCCGGATCAACGCCCATCATCCTGGCAACCACCGCATCGAGTGCAACCGCATTATCCGCAGCCAGAATCACCCCGATTTCCCGCAGTTCGGGCGAAGCCGGACCATTGCCTTCCATGCCCACGACGGCGTCCATGATAAACAAATCAGGCACCCGCAGACGGAACACTTCGACGATCAGCTCATGAAATCGCTCCGGCGTCCCCGCCAGCTGGTGCAGTCGTGCCTTCTGGGCACCGGGCAGGATGCCATAGCTGTTTTTAATGGCGCCGGTCATAACAGTCAGGCCATGGGTCTTAAACTTGGGTAAACTGATAAAGATATCCGCGTCCATGATATCTTTTGAAACGCCTACTTCGGGCATGAACTCAGGATTAAAGGCCAGGTGCTGAGTCGTGTCGCCGAGGTTTTTGTAATATCCTTTTGCCGCCTCCATCAGACCGGTTTCTTTAAAGCTGTTTTCATTGTCGCCATAATTAAATAAACCGGGATTGTCGCCGACAACCAGCTCACGTGGCGACAGCTCCTCAACTTTATCAATCACCGCGCGCAGCAGGGCCGGGTTGGTCACTATGTGCTCTTCGGCTTTCGATGTACGAAGGACATTCGGCTTGATCGTCACCTTTTTCCCGGCAATATCCTGAGGGAAAAGCTCAAAAGCCCGATCAACCGCTTTTCGACAATCGGCGTACGTTGCCGGATGTATCATGACTCGATGCATAATGCCTCCTCTTGGTACCATTAAGCTTTTGACAGAGAAATAATGTTGCGCAGAGTACGACTTTTCATTTAAGAGTTATGCTGTAAATTACCATGAAACCGGAGAAGGAACACAGAAATTTGATCCGGCACATACCACCCCTCGAAGAGGAAAGGAAATGACCATGCAAAAATATTATATAATGACCGCCTTTGGCCAGGATCGAGTCGGCATCGTCGCCGATGTTACCCGTCTGCTTTATGAAAATGGCTGCAACCTCGAGGACACGACCATGAATTTACTGGCCGACCAGTTCACCCTGAACCTGCTCTTTTCCTGCACACAGAATACCATTGAAGAGCACTTGTCACGGGAATGTCGACGGCTTGAATTTGAAAAAGGAATTTCGGCTTTTGTCAGATCACTGCCGGCACCACAGAAAAGCCCCCGGAAGAAGGACAAAACCTGTACCCTGCACATCGAGGGGCTGGATCAGGCGGGAATTGTTTACAAAACCAGCAAGTTCCTGGCCGAAAAAAAATTAAACATCGTCCATCTCAATTCCACGGCGCAAGCCTCCCCTGAGAGCGGCGCCCTGCTGTACAGGATGGACATCCAGATCCAGATCCCGGAAGACATCTCGCTTGAGCTCTTGGAAGACGATTTAAGTACCCTGGCCGATGAGCTGCAGGTCGATATAAATCTGTCGCGCTAAACAGACCAGGCGTCACATCTTTAACTGCTCTTCAGTTTGATAAAAGTATTGTCCTGCAATTCGGCAAAGGCCCTGTCCAGTTCCTCTCTGGTATTCATGACAATAGGTCCCCGCCAGGCGATGGATTCATGCAGAGGTTTGCCGGAAAGTAATAAAAATCGAAGCGGCCTTTCGCCGCCACACACCTTCACGGCATCACCATCGGCAAAGAGGACCAGCGTCTGGTCGGCGACCGCTGTCTCATTTACCCGCCCCTCCCCTCCGATCACGTAAAGAAAGACGGTGTATCCTCTTTTAGTGTCATGGGAAAATTCTGTCTGCACCGGAACCGTGCAATCCAGATATTCAGGATCGATTATGATATCGGCGGCCGGGCCAAAAACGCCACCTGCCGAGCCGGCAATGATCTTTACCGTGGTCCCGTTTTCGCGCGTCACTGCGGGAATATCCGCAGCTTTAATATCCCGGTAACGGGGATCCATCATTTTGTGACTTGCCGGCAGATTGGCCCAGAGCTGAAAGCCGTGCATGGACCCACTGCCGTCTCCCTTCGGCATCTCCTGATGGATAATACCGCTGCCGGCGGTCATCCACTGCACATCTCCAGACGAGATAACCCCTTTATTCCCCAGGCTGTCACCATGCTCAACATCTCCCTTCAAGACATAGGTAATAGTCTCGATGCCCCGGTGTGGATGCCAGGGAAATCCAGGGAGAAAATCTTCCGGCGTATCGGAACGGAAATCATCGAGCAGGAGAAATGGATCAAACAGCGTTGTTTCGTTAAATCCAAAAATCCTCCGTAACCGAACCCCCGCTCCTTCCGTTACTTTCTCACCTTTGAATACCTGTCTGATCTCGCGTCGCATTGTTTTCTCCAATCGCAAATTAAGATTTACCCTACTGTGATCTGTCTCCTCCAGAGAAAAACCATATCCCTCCTACCTGTTCACGCTGAAAATCAAGTATAGCAAGGTTTGCAAGAAATCCGTCTAAAAATTGCTTTCCACCGCCCTCGAAGATATCCCACCAATCTTGGTGATACAGCTCTTATCGCAGAGCTCATTACGAAAATCGCTGCGGCGGCCACCTGCTTGACAAGGTCATCGGGAACCGGTAACTTTTCGCATTATGCCGACAAAATAATTCAACAAAAATACTGGAATATGCCGGATGAAAGGAGAGACCACGTGACCCCCGACAACTATTATTTCGAAACCGGTGTTTACCGGCCCCCCAGCGAGGGTGGAAGCGCATCGCTTCTTGTCCGGTTTACCCGCAACTGCCCCTGGAACTATTGTACGTTCTGTGCCATGTACAAAACAGAAAAGTTCCAGCTGCGCCCCTTAAAGGAGATCAAAGCGGATATCGATGCAATGGCTGCCTTGGCCAAGGATCTGAAAACCGAATCCATCCGCCTGGGCTGCAACGGTGAAATTACCCGGGAGGCCATTCTGGCTCTCGTCGACCGCGCTCCTGAACTCAACTTTCATCAGGGGGCTGACATGCTGATCCAGTGGCTGGTTTCCGGCGGAAAAACCGCCTTTATCCAAGACGGCAATTCTTTGATCATGCCTACCGGGGAGCTGATTCAGGCCCTGACCCATTTAAAATCCACCTTCCCCACCATTCACAGGATTACCACCTATGCCCGGGCACGAACCATTGCCCAGAGATCCCTGGAAAATCTGCAGGCCATCAGAGCAGCCGGACTGGATCGGGTACATCTGGGCCTGGAAACCGGGGATGACGACCTGCTCAAGCAGATCAAAAAAGGAGTAAATGCCCAGGGGCACATAACCGGCGGCCAAAAAGCCATGGCAGCAGGATTTCAGGTTTCAGAATACTGGATGCCAGGCCTTGGCGGCAAAGAAATGTCTGAGCAACATGCCCGCAACACCGCCCGGGTTCTCAATGAAGTCAATCCCCACTATATCCGGTCCCGCCCCTTTAGACCCATTCCCGGCACCCCGATGTACGATCAGGTTCAGGCAGGGAGAGTAACTCTTCTCTCGCCGAGAGAGCAGCTGCTGGAGCTGAGACTCATGATATCCGCGCTGGACGTCAGCTCAAAGGTTTGCTTTGACCATGCGGGCAACCATTGGCGCACCCCCGGCGGCAATCTGGTCTTTACCCATGATTATGAAGGTTACCAGTTCCCCGGCGACAAGGACAAGGTATTGGAACGGATCGACCAGGGCCTGCGCTTTAAGCAAGTTTTACCCTGACATTTTCGATTCTTTCAAGTCACCACTCTTTTGAGAAACGCTTGTTTTATTTCGATTTTGGCAGTACATTTGCTGTCATTCTCAGGGCAGGGTGCAATTCCCTACCGGCGGTGATTTCCTCTTGTCGAGGATAAGCCCGCGAGCGCCTGCTGGCAACAGCAGGGTCAAGCAGATCCGGTGAGATTCCGGAGCCGACGGTCATAGTCCGGATGGGAGAGAAAACGGTTGATGGCGGTGTTATTCTGCTGGAGTGCATGGGACAGATCCTTGCCTGCTTTTTTGAAGGAAAAGGCAAACGTATGGACAGTTTTCCTGATGCAGTCCGCAGCAATCATGTCGCCAGAGGCTCAAAAAAACGGCAGAGGGCCGGTTTATTCCCGCACGCCCTGATTCTGGTCACTGAGCCTTAAGGAGGCAACCATGAATCAGACCCCAGGCAGTTCACTTTTATCCCGCTTTGGCAATCCCCGGCAACGAGTAGAAAACGCCGTAACCGCTCTTCATCAAGGCAACGGAGTCCTTCTGGTCGACGACGAAAATCGCGAGAACGAAGGCGATGTTATCTTCTCAGCGGAACATCTCACCAACGACCAGATGGCCTTGCTCATCCGTGAATGCAGTGGCATCGTCTGTCTCTGCCTGACCGATGAGCATATCAATCGGCTCAAGTTGCCGATGATGGTCAGCGAGAACACCAGCACATACGGAACCGCCTTTACGGTGAGCATCGAGGCACGAGAAGGTGTAACGACCGGAGTTTCCGCCCAGGACAGGGTTACAACCATCAAGGCGGCTATCAAGCAGAATGCAGGCCCTGCGGATCTCTCGCGACCAGGTCATGTATTTCCCCTGCGCGCCCAGCCAGGAGGCGTTCTCACACGGGGTGGCCACACTGAGGGTACCGTTGATCTGATGATTCTGGCTGGCCTGGAACCGGCAGGCGTCCTTTGCGAGCTGACCAATGCGGATGGCACTATGGCTCGTTTACCGCAGATTGTTGCGTTCGCCGAACAACACAACATGCCTGTTCTTTCGATTCATGATTTAGTTGCCCATCGCCAGTCAGAGCCCGCTTTTGCCTGATCTCCATTGCCGCAGGCGCTCGTGCCTGCGGTTTCATACGTTTTTGACTGCGACCTCTCTTTGATTACCAGAACAGAGGACAAGTGCGAAAGCCTGCATTACCCCAACATGAGATGAGTAGCCCCAAGGCATAAGGATATTCACCCCCAGTGACGGTCTATAGCGTGAGCCCATTGATCATTGCTGACCGATAGGAAGTAACTATTGGAAAAGGCATATAACTTATGCTAGTCAATGGCTTTGTAAAGAATGCGCCACCTATACTTTTAATCAAAAGCTCTCTGGGGGAAACCATGCAGAATCTAAGTAAAATTTTCATTTTCGGTGTATTGTGCCTGCTGCTGACAACTGCTGCTCAGGGGAGTGACCTTGATGCTTTTGTCGGGCAAAAGGGAATTCTCAAGATTGCCGGAGGAACCGCCCATATTCCGGTGATGAAAGAAGCTGCGGAACTCATTATGACCAGTAATCCTGATATTCGTATCACAATTGCAGGTGGCGGGACAGGTGTTGGGATCAAACAGGTGGGAGAAGGGCTGGTCGAAATCGGCAATGCCGGGCGCAAGGCGACGGATGAAGAGATTGCCACCTACAAGCTGTCTATGGTGAAGTGGGCAATTGATGGAGTTGGCGCGGTAGTTAATCCGCAGAACAAGGTGACCGCTCTTACCGCAACCCAGCTCCAGGATATCTTTTCCGGCAAGATTGTTAACTGGAAAGAGGTCGGTGGTGAAGACAGGGGCATTAATATTTATGATCGGGATGCCGCAAGCGGAACACGTGAAGTGTTCTGGAAAAAGGCGCTGAAGAGTGGCGATGTAACCAAAAAAGCCAATATCGTTGTTTCCAACGGGGCCATGAAGACGGCAATTGCTCAAGATCCATATGGCATTGGGTATGTCTCGGTAGGCCATATCGATGGGACGGTCACTCCGGTGGCTCTTGATGGGGTAGTGCCCAATCTTGAAAATGTCAAAAGCGGTGCCTACGGTGTTGCCCGCGGTCTTTTCAGCCTGACCAAGGGAAAGCCCGCCGGTCTTGCCAAATCCTTCCTTGATTTCCTCCTCAGTCCGACCGGCCAGCAAATTGCCAGAGACAAAGGGTTTGTTGCGGTGAAGTGAATATTCGTCCCGGCTTCTCGGTTCATATTTTCCGGCTGGCTGCGTTTGGCTGCGCTTTTCTGACCATTGCGGTCTTTGGGATGATGCTTTTTCTCGGCTGGCCGCTGTTATCAAGCGGCCAGTTTTTTGTTCTTCTTACCCGGGAATGGCTTCCCAGCCAGGAGATATACGGCATATATCCGATGATAGCCGGGAGCATGACGATCGCCCTGCTGGCTTTATGCCTGAGTTTGCCGATAAGTCTCGGCACCGCGTTTGTTGCTGCGACCCTTGCTCCGCAACGGCTACGAAAAGTGGTGCTGGTTACCGTCAGATTCATGGCCGGAATACCAACCGTCATTTATGGATTTGTTGCTGTATTTTTGCTTGTGCCGTTTATGCGGGAACAGCTAGCCGGCGGTTCCGGGTTGAATATTCTCACGGCTTCCATGGTGCTCGCACTTCTCATCGCCCCTACCATGATCGTTTTTTTTGTCAATGGTCTTGGCAACGTTGCCAGGAGCTATTGTCTGGCCGTCG
>AMWB02059828.1_pt1 | contig 10730 bp, 12 predicted proteins | sample 200311 | NCBI WGS metagenome assembly AMWB02 (sample SAMN02737377, study PRJNA173069) | bioreactor metagenome | biome: anode biofilm in microbial fuel cells | place: USA: California | collected 2010-12-16 | reverse complement strand
AGAGCCTGCTGTCTGCACGACATCCTAGGCCTCCGCCAGACGGTAGCCGATGCCATGGACGGTATGCAGCAGGGGCTGGGCGAACGGCTTGTCGATCAGCTGGCGCAGGCTGTGGATGTGGCTGCGCAGGCTGTCGCTGTCGGGCGGGATGTCGCCCCACAGGGCGCTCTCGAGCGTTTCCCGCGGCACGATGGCGGGACTTTTCTGCATCAGGATGGCGAGCAGCTTGAGGCCGGTCGGCCCGATCCTGAGCGCCTGCCCGCCGCGCATCACCTCCAAGGTGTCGAGGTCGTAGGACAGGTCGGCGACCTTCAGCAGTCTGCGCCCGCCGCCCCGGCTGCGCCGGAGGACCGCTTCGATGCGCGCCGCCAGTTCCGGCAGCGCGAAGGGCTTGGTCAGGTAGTCGTCCGTTCCGGCGCGGAATCCCTGCAGGCGGTCGTCGAGCGTGTCGCGGGCGGTGAGCATGATCACCGGCGTCTCGCGCCGCTCGCTTTCGCGCAGGCGCTGGCAGAGTGTGTAGCCGTCGATTCCCGGCAGCATCAGGTCGAGGATGATCAGGTCGTAGGGATTGCTGGCCGCCAAATGCAGGCCGGTCAGCCCATCCTGTGCGCAATCCACCGTGTAGCCCTTCAAGGCGAGATAGTCCGCCACGTTGGCCAGGATGTCGCGATTGTCCTCCACCACCAGCAGGCGCAGGTTCACGTCCATCTCCTGCCCGGAACGATGCCTTGCGGAAATTCGGCGCTGGCGGGGCGGCGGCGCGGCGGATTTTCGCTGTCCGGAATCAGCTGTTTCGTCGCCATGGACGAAAGATAGCAGTATTGGCGCGACTACAGGAGTTGTGTGCCCAGCCACCAGAACGCCGCGGCGATCAGGCCGCTGGCCGGGATGGTCAGCACCCAGGCGACGGCGAGGTTGATCGAGATGTCCCAGCGCACGCGCTTCATGTTGTGCGCGGCGCCGGCGCCGGCGATCGAGCCGGCGATGGTGTGGGTGGTGGAAACGGGGATGCCGGCCAGCGTGGCGAGGCCGAGGCTCATGGCCCCGCCCATCGAGGCGCAGGAGCCGCTGACGGTGTTGAGCTTGGTGATGCGCGTGCCCATCGTCTTGACGATGCGCCAGCCGCCCAGATAGGTGCCCCAGGCGATCGCGAAGTAGCACGAGTAGATCACCCAGTTCGGCAGCGTATTCACGTCGGTGGTGGCGGCGCCGGCGGTGATCAGCAGCAGCCAGATGATGCCGATGGTCTTCTGCGCGTCGTTGCCGCCGTGCGCCAGGCTGTAGGCGCCCGAGGCGAATACCTGGGCGTACTTGAACCAGCGCCCGACCTGGCCGGGCGTGTGCTTGCGGAAGATCCAGGCGACCGCCACCATCAGCAGCCCGCCGAGCATGAAGCCGATGAAGGGGGAAACGACGATGAACAGCAGGGTCTTGCCGAAGCCGCTCCAGACGATCGGCGCGAGGCTGCCGGACTTGGTCAGCGTGGCGCCGACCAGTCCGCCGATCAGGGCGTGCGAAGACGAGGAGGGGATGCCGTAATACCAGGTGATGATGTTCCAGGCGAGCGCGCCGCACAGCGCGCCGAAGATCACGTGGTAGTCGACGAAGCTCGGATCGACCGTGCCCTTGCCGATGGTGGCGGCGACGTGGAGGTGGAACACCCACAGCGCCGCGAAGTTGAAGAAGGCCGCGAACAGCACGGCCTGCTTCGGCGTCATCACGCCGGTGGCGACGATGGTGGAAATCGAGTTCGCGCCGTCGTGGAAGCCGTTCATGAAATCGAAGGCGAGGGCGACGAAGATCAGGACCCCGAGGATCCACACGCTGATGGTCAGGCCTTCCATGGCGTTCGGCCTTTCAGGCGTTTTCGATGAGGATTTCTTCGATGATGCGGGCGGTGTACTGGCACTGGTCCAGCACGTGCTCCTGCAGGAAATAGAACTCGCGCATGCGGATCGCGTTCCACATCTGGCTTTCGTCGGCGAACAGGCGGGTGATGGCCTTCTTGAGAATCTTGTCGGCCTTCGATTCGATTTCCTCGATCTCGTGGCACAGGTTGATCGCCTCCTTGGCGCGCGTCTTGTCGCCGAGCACGAGCACCGCGCGGTTGAGGCGCAGGCAGGCATCGGAGGTGAGCGCGGCGAGCTCGCGGGACTCCGGCGTCGAATCGGCGATGTGGTACATGCCGACCGCGTTGGCGACATCCTGCAGCTTGCCGAGAATCTGGTCGAGCGCCAGCGTCAGGGCGTGGATCTCGTCGCGGCTGAACGGCGTGATGAACGACTTGTGCAGCAGGCCGACCATTTCCATCTTGATCTTGTCGCCGCTGCGCTCGTTCATCACGATTTCCTTGACCAGGGCGTCGAGTTCGCTCGAATTGGTGCCGAGCGAATTGGTCAGGCGCAAGGTGGCGTTGGCGGAGGCGACGACGCGGTCGGCATGGGCGTTGAGGAGGTCGAAAAATTCCTTGCGGTGAGGCATCATGCCGCTGAACATGGCGATTCCTTTGAAAGCTGTCTAAATCCGTAGCGGCGCCAATGTTACAGAAAGGTTGCGGCGAGGTTGCAACTATCCGCATCCCGATCGCTGCCGCGTTGACGCGACGGGAAGAAGTCCCTATCATTCGCGCCTTCCTACCGATCCCCGATAGCTCAGTCGGTAGAGCGCCGGACTGTTAATCCGTAGGTCCCTGGTTCGAGCCCAGGTCGGGGAGCCAAAGAATCAATGGCTTAGCCGCAAGGCTAGGCCATTTTCGTTTCCGACCGTGGGGGGAACGCGGGAATTGCACATTCCCGGGCCGCCGACACATGACTGTCCCGAATCAGTTTGCCGCTTTGCCTTGTTGTAAGCGCGCGCGCTTACAACAGGGCGCCGCGGCGCTGCGCTTCGCGGACGAGGAGCGCGCGATCGAACTCGCGCCGGGCGACTGCCTCTACATCGCGCCGCACCGGCGCCATCGCGTCGACCGGACCACTGCCGGCCAGCCGACGGTCTGGCTCGCGGTGCATTTCCCCGCCTGATCCGTGGCGCGGCCGCCGTGAGGGCGGCGATGGCAGTCGGGTTGACAGGTGTTCGAACGAACACTAGCATGGTGCCCATAAGGACACTTGAAGGGATCGACCATGCCTCCCTCCGACAGCCGGCGCGACGCCGATTATCTCGACCGTCTGCGCGACTACTTCGCCGACAACCGGCGCATTCCCTCGACCCAGCGCATCGCCGCGCTGATGGGGTTCGCCTCGAAGACGGCCGCGAGGAAGCTGCTGCTCCGTCTCGAGGCCCTGGGCTTCGTCGAACGCGCGCCCGACGACGATGCCTGGATTCCGGCCGGCCGCTTCTTCGAGCGCTCGCTGGCCGAGGTCGCCGTCCGCGCCGGCGCGCCGGACATGATCGAGGGCGGGCAGGGCGAATTGTTCCTTATCGACCAGTATCTCGTCCGCCAGCCTTCCCGCACCGTGATGGTGCCGGTCAAGGGCGATTCGATGATCGATGCCGGCATCCGCGACGGCGACCTCGTGGTGGTCGAGCGCGCGCGGGCGGCCAGTGCCGGCGATTTCGTCGTCGCGATCGTCGATGACGAGTTCACCCTGAAGGAGCTCGCCCTCGAGAAGGGCAAATTCGTGCTCAAGCCCCACAACCCGGCCTACCCGGTGATCCGTCCCCAGGGACAGCTCGAAATCTTCGGGGTCGTCGCCGGCCTCGTTCGGCGCTACCGGGACTGATCAAGCGCTGCCGTGCCGCGGCCGGGCATCCTGCCGCGCTCAGGCGGCGGGTGCCGCCTGAGCCTTTGCGTAGGCTTCGAGCAGGCGCCGGTGCAGGCCGCAGCCCGTGAGCGCCGGGCCGGGCGCGGCGACGGCGAAGAAGCGCTGGCTGCCGTCGAGCATCGCCTCGGCCTGCGCCACGGTGTCGCCGCCGTAAAGCTGCTTCAGCGCGTCGCGGCAGGCGTCGACGCGTTCGCTCTCGTCGAGCCGCAGCAGGCTGTCGATGCAGCGATAGATGCGGCTGCGCTCCGCATTGATCTGGGCGAAGTGCGCGATCCAGTCGAGGCCTTCCTGCAGCGCCGCGTCGTCGCCGCTGGCGAGCGCCAGCAGGGTCTTGAGTTCGCCGACGCGCAGGTCTTCCCAGAGCGTGCCGGGGTCGGCCGCCAAGCCGATCAGCGCGCGCACCGGCTTCTGGTCGTCGACGCCGCTGTCGTTCAGGGCGTCGAGCAGGTCGGCGCACGCATCGTCGGACAACTCGGGCAGGCGCAGGATCTGTTCGCGCAGCGCGTTGCCGACGCTGTTGTTCTCCCAGGCGAGATCCTCGACCGGATAGATCTCCGACATGCCCGGCACGAGGATGCGGCAGGCGTAGACGCCGAAGCGGTCGTAGTCCGCGACGTACACATCGTGGCCGAGCGCGTGGATGCGCTCGACGAGCCAGGCGCAGTCGTGGGTGGTGGCGGCGTCCGAGGTGCTGAAGTCCCAGTCGAGGAAGGGAAAGTCGGGCGCGTCGGCGAGGAAGTTCCAGTGCAGGATGCCGCTGGAATCGACGAAATGGATTTCGAGGTTGGGCGCGCTCGCCACCTCGTCCAGGTCGAAGCCCGGCGGCGGAAAACCGTCGAGCGCGTCGAGGGCGCGGCCCTGCAATAGCTCGGTCAGCGCCCGTTCGAGCGCGATCGCGAAGTGCGGATGCGCGCCGAAACTCGCGTAGCAGCCCTGGTCGCGCGGGTTGAGCAGGGTGACGTTGATCACCGGATACTCGCCGCCGAGCGAGGCGTCGCGCACGAGGATGCCGTAACCCGCCGCGCGCAGCCCCGCGATGCCGGCGGCGACGCGCGGGTAACGCGCGATGACTTCCTCCGGCACTTCCGGCAGACACAGTCCCTCGGCGATGACGCGGAACTTGACGTGGCGCTCGAAGATTTCCGACAGCGCCTGCGTGCGCGCCTCGGCGGGCGTGTTGCCGGCCGACATGCCGTTGCTGACGTAGAGGTTGCCGATGACGTTCACCGGGAACCAGACCGTCGCGCCGTCTTTCTGCCGCACGTAGGGCAGGGTGCAGATGCCGCGCGCGGCGTTGCCGGTGTTGAAGTCGACGAGCGCGGCGGCGGCCACCTCGCCGGTCGGGTTGTAGAAGGCTCGCAGTTCCGGGCTGAGCAGGCCTTCCGGCCAGCGGCCGCCCTTTGTGTCTTGCGGCACGGGAAACCACCGTTCGCGCGGATCGTGGGCGAAGGGCGCGGCGGCGATCTCCGCGCCGAGGTAGTAGTGGTTCCAGAAGTAGCGCGTGGACAGCCGCTCGAAGAATTCGCCGAGCGCGCTGGCGCGGCAGGCGAGCTGCGACGCGCCCTTGCCGTTGGTGAACAGCAGCGGACAGTCGCGGTCGCGCAGATGCACCGACCAAATGCCCTCCACCGGGTTGAGCCAGGAGCGCTCCTCGACGTGGAAGCCGAGCTGCGCGAGGCGGTGCTGCAGGGTGGCGATCGAGGTTTCGAGCGCGGCGTCCTTGCCGGGAATGAAGGTTTCGGTGTGCATGATGTGAAAGTCGGCGCTGGCGGGGCGGTGGATTATAGGGAGCGGGCCGCGACGATCTCCAGCAGGCCGGCGCCGTAGCGCTCGGCCTTGGCCTGGCCGATGCCGGGCAGGTCGAGGAGTTCGTCGGCGCTCGCCGGGCGGCGCGCGGCGAGCTCGTGCAGGGTCTTGTCGTGGAGGATCACGTAGGCCGGCACGCCTTGCGCCTTCGCCTGTTCGGCGCGCCAGGCGCGCAGGGCTTCGAAGAGCGTCGGATCGCCGCTCGTTGGCGGTGCGACGGCGGTTTTGCGCCGCCTTGCCAGCGCCGACTTCTTGTGGATTTGCCGGCGCAGTTGCAGCGTCGTTTCCCCTTTCAGCACCGGGCGCGCGGCGTCGGTGAGTTTCAATGCGCCGTAGGCCTGCGCATCGGCGTGCAGCAGGCCGGCGGCGAGCAGCTGGCGGAACACGCCGCGCCAGTTGGCCTCGTCGAGGTCGGCGCCGACGCCGAAGGTGGGCAGGACGTCGTGGCCGAGCTGCCGCATGCGCTCGGTGGCCTTGCCGCGCAGCAGGTCGATCAGGTGGCCGGCGCCGAAGCGCTGGCCGGTGCGCAGGATGGCCGACATCGCCTTCCGCGCGGCGACGGTGCCGTCCCACAGCTCGGGCGGTTCGAGGCAGGTGTCGCAGTTGCCGCAGCGCTCTTCGCGGGTTTCGCCGAAATATGAGAGCAGCCGTGCGCGCCGGCATGGGGCCGTTTCGCACCAGGCGAGCAGCGCGTCGAGCTTGCCGAGCTCGATGCGTTTCTGCTCTTCGCCGGCCTCGGATTCGTCGATGCGCTGGCGGTGGATCACCACGTCATTGAGGCCGTAGGTCATCCAGGCCTCGGCCGGCTCGCCGTCGCGGCCGGCGCGGCCGGTTTCCTGATAGTAGGCTTCGAGGCTCTTCGGCAGGTCGAGGTGGGCGACGAAGCGTACGTCGGGCTTGTCGATGCCCATGCCGAAGGCGATGGTGGCGACCATCACGATGCCCTCCTCGCGCAGGAAGCGCTGCTGGTGGCGCGTGCGCGTTTCCGTGTCGAGGCCGGCGTGGTAGGGCAGCGCGGATATGCCTTGCGCGACGAGCCAGGCGGCGGTCTCGTCCACCTTTTTGCGCGAGAGGCAATAGACGATGCCGGCTTCGCCCGCATGATTGGCGAGGAAATCGAGCAACTGGCGGCGCGGGTTGTCCCTTTCGACGACCGTGTAGCGGATGTTCGGCCGGTCGAAGCTGGAGACGAAGACGCGCGCTTCCTCCAGGCCGAGACGGACGAGGATCTCGCGGCGCGTCGGCGCGTCGGCCGTGGCGGTGAGCGCGATGCGCGGCACGGCCGGGTAGCGCTCGTGCAGCACCGAGAGCTGGATGTATTCCGGGCGGAAATCGTGGCCCCACTGCGAGACGCAGTGCGCCTCGTCGATGGCGAACAGCGCGAGCCGGTCGTCGGCATTCAGCCGGTCGAGCAGTGAAAGGAAGCGTTCGGTGAGCAGGCGCTCGGGCGCGACATAGAGCAGGTCGAGTTCGCCGGCGAAGAGCTTCTTCTCCGTCTCCACGACGGCGGCGAAATCGAGCGTCGAGTTGAGGAAGGCGGCGGCGACGCCGAGCTGGCGCAGGGCGTCCACCTGGTCCTGCATCAGCGCGATCAGCGGCGAGACGACGATGCCGACACCGGGGCGCAGCAGCGCGGGAATCTGGTAGCACAGCGACTTGCCGCCGCCGGTGGGCATCAGCACCAGCGCGTCGCCGCCGGCGGTGACATGGTCGACGATTTCCGCCTGCGGGCCGCGGAATTCCGCATAGCCGAATATGCGGTGCAGCAGCTCGCGCGCCGCGTCAGGCTTGAATTCCGCCACGTCAGTCGAACCAGCGGCGGCGCCAGAAGATGATGCCGAGGACCGCGACGACGCAAACCATCATGCCGATCGCGTAGAGGAAGCCGGCCGGGTTCTCGAGCAGCGGCATGCTGCGGAAGTTCATGCCGAAGATGCCCGAGATCAGCGTCGCCGGCATGAAGATCAGCGCGACGACGGTGAGGGCGCGCACCTCCTGGTTGACGCGGTTGCTGATCGAGGAGAGATAGATGTCGAGCATGCCGGCGATCAGGTCGCGGATCGCCTCGAGCGATTCGATCAGATGCACCGTGTGATCGTAGATGTCGCGCAGGTAGAGTCGGGTCTCGGCGGTGAAGAAGTGGCCCTCGCTGCGCAGCAGCGTGTTGATGACCTCGCGCATCGGCCAGATCGTGCGGCGCAGCGTGGCGGTCTCGCGCTTGAGCTGGTGCAGGACGTGCAGTTGCGCGGCGGTCGGGCTGGCGATCAGTTCATCCTCGAGCTGCTCGGTGCGTTCGCCGATCTGCTCGAGAACGATGAAGTAACGGTCGACGATGCTGTCGAGCAGCGCGTAGGCGAGGTAGTCGGTGCCGAGCTGGCGGATGCGCCCGCGGTCGGTGCGCAGCCAGTCGCGCACCGGGTCGAAGCTGCCGGTCGGTCGTTCCTGGAAGCTCAGCACGAAGTTCGGGCCGATGACGAGGCTCACCTGCTCGGTGGTTACCGAGAGCGTGGCGGCGTCGTAGTTGAAGAAGCGCGTGACGATGAACAGGTAGCTGCCGTAGTCCTCGATCTTCGGGCGCTGGTCGGTGTTGAGGATGTCCTCGAGCACCAGCGGGTGGAGCTGGAAACGCCGGCCGATTTCCTGCATCACTTCGGGTTCGTGCAGGCCATGCACGTTGAGCCAGAGCTTGGGACGGGCGGGCGTGCAGGCCTGGCAGGCGGCCAGGCTGTCGAAGCGGGTCTCGGTGAGCCCTTCGGCGTCGTATTCGACCAGGGTGATCGTCGCATGTTCGATCTTGCGCTCGCCCAGATGCACCAGCGTGCCGGCGGGCAGGCCGGTCTTGCCGGAGCGCTTCGGGCGCGGTGCGCGGCGGCTGTTTTTTTGCGCGGAGCGGCTGGCCATCGTTGTTTTCCACTTGAAAACCTGCGGTTGCTCCGAATCTACCACGGCGGCGATTCTGGAATATCCTGCATGCCCATCTGCGAGGAAGAAATCATGGCGGAAGAAACTTTCGAAGCGAAGAACGAACTGGAGGCCAGGCTGCTGGCGGCGATGAACGGCGAGCTCGAGGCCGGGGACTTCATGCGCGAGTTGATGACCCAGCAGATCTTCATTCCGATCAAGGACGACCCGGACAGCGGCATCAAGGGCTTCCAGCGTACGACGAAGGCGACCCCGCTGGTGGTGCAGGACGAGGACGGGCAGAACATCCTCGTGCTGTTCACCAGCCCCGAGCGGGCCAAGGAGTTCCTCGCCGAGATGCCGGGCTACGGCGGCGGCCTGCTCGCCGATTTCTCATGGATCGTCGAGCGCATGGAGTCCGGCTTCGCGATCGTGGTGAATCCCGGCCTCGAGTTCGGCATGGACATCTCGCCCGAGGACGTGACGCAGATGCTCGGCCTGCTCGCCGATAAAGCCGGCAAGAACTGACGTAAAATCCGCTTATGCATGAAATGTCGCTCGCCGAGGGGGTCTTGCAGTTGATCGAGGACGCCGCGCGACGGGAGGGTTTCGGCCGCGTCACCGCGGTGTGGCTCGAGATCGGCGAACTCGCCGGCGTCGAGGTCGAGGCGATGGAATTCTGCTTCGATGCGGTGGTGCGCGGCAGCGTCGCCGACGGCGCGCGGCTCGAGATCGTCGCCACGCCCGGCAGCGGCTGGTGCATGCGGTGCGCGGCGGCAGTGCCGATGCACGAGAAGTTCGCGGCCTGCCCGCAGTGCGGGGAATACGGGTTGCGGATCACCGGCGGCACGGAGATGCGCGTCAGGGAACTCGAGGTGGAGTAGAGGAAGACTATGTGCACGACCTGCGGTTGCGGCAGCGGCGAAGTGAAGATCGAGGGGGGCGAGGAGCGCGCGCACGAGCATGTGCATGCCGACGGCACCCGCCACAGCCATGATCACGAGCATGGCCATTCCCATGCGCATTCCCACCCCTATGCGCCGGCGCGCAGCCACGCGCCGGGCATGGATGCGAAGCGCATGGTGCAGATCGAGCAGGACATCCTCGCCAAGAACGACGCCTATGCCGCCGCCAACCGCAGGCTGCTCGCCGCGCGCGGCATCTTCGCGCTGAACCTCGTCTCCAGCCCCGGCTCGGGCAAGACGACGCTGCTGTGCAAGACCATCGAACTGCTCAAGGGCCGGCGCCAGGTCGCCGTGGTTGAAGGCGACCAGCAGACCAGCCAGGACGCCGAGCGCATCCGCGCCACCGGCGCGCCGGCGATCCAGATCAACACCGGCAAGGGCTGCCATCTCGACGCCCACATGGTCGGCCACGCGCTCGAACGGCTGGCGCTGCCGCCGGATGGCCTGCTGATGATCGAGAACGTCGGCAACCTGGTCTGCCCGGCGGCCTTCGACCTCGGCGAGGCGCACAAGGTGGTGATCCTCTCGGTGACGGAGGGCGAGGACAAGCCGATCAAGTATCCGGACATGTTCCGCGCCGCGCGGCTGATGCTGCTCAACAAGTGCGACCTGCTGCCGCATCTCGACTTCGACGTCGACAAGGCGATCGCTTTCGCGCGCCAGGTCAATCCGGACATCGAAATCCTGCAGGTCTCGGCCAGGAGCGGCGCGGGCATGGACGCCTGGCTGGACTGGCTCGAGCGCGGCGCACAGGCGGCGCGGACGAACGCGCCGCAATGAGCGACGTCAAGCGCGGCTACGTGCGACCGCTCGATCTGAAGCACGGCTGCGTCGACCTGACCCACGGCTCGGGCGGCCGGGCGATGGTGCAGCTGATCCGCGAACTGTTCGCCGCCCACCTCGGCAACGAATATCTCGACCAGGGCAACGACGGCGCCGCCCTGCCGGCGCCGAGTTCCGGCGAGCGGCTGGTGATGGCGACCGACAGCCACGTCGTCTCGCCGCTGTTCTTCCCCGGCGGCGACATCGGCTGCCTCTCGGTGCATGGCACGATCAACGACGTGGCGGTGATGGGCGCGACGCCGCTCTATCTCTCCGCCGGCTTCATCCTCGAAGAAGGCTTTCCGCTCGCCGACCTGGCGCGCATCGTCGAATCGATGGCGGCGGCGGCGCAGGCAGCCGGCGTGCCGGTGGTGACCGGCGACACCAAGGTGGTCGAGCGCGGCAAGGGTGACGGCGTCTTCATCACCACGACCGGCGTCGGCGCGCTGCCGGCGGGGCGCGACATCGGCGG